>ENA-OUQK01000789-OUQK01000789.1-human-gut-metagenome-genome-assembly--contig:-NODE-789-length-17936-cov-7.536323_pt1 | contig 17936 bp, 11 predicted proteins | sample MGYA00237954_ERZ548842 | MGnify/ENA primary metagenome ERZ548842 (study PRJEB26490, sample SAMN05194704) | human gut metagenome | biome: terrestrial biome; feature: human-associated habitat; material... | reverse complement strand
ACAAGATAAATCTGCTTACCCTCGTCATACAGCCGTAGAGCCTGCTCACGATTTATTACTGTCAGCTTAAAATCCGGGCGCGCAAACTCGTCCTCTGCATAATCTTCCCGTTGTTCCAGCAGAATCGCATCCCATGCGTCTGCCTTAATGCCGAAAATGCCATCGTGCTGCTCGATTCCCTCTTGGCTTACATAATCACCTGCTGTTCCATCACGAAACAGCGGATAGATTCTCTCACCCAGCCGATGCCATTCCCGTGCGCCTTCTTTCGTCAGCGGCAGCACATCATCTTTCCGGTAGCCATAGTCGTGCATTTCCGAAAGGCCAATCATCCCATCCGGGAGATTTTCGATTTTCTCCTGCGCATCGTACATCAGGCGGTTTACTTCTTCTTTGTCATCCTCGGCCACTGCAGCTGCAATACCGTTCACCAGTTCTTCCGTTGCCGCCCGGTCATCCAGTTTGAAGGCGAAATTTACGATGAGATTTCGCTGCTCATCATCAAAAATCGTTTTTTCCTGCTCCTTATTGGCAATCAACTTTTCCGCATACTGCATCGCGGTCATGCGCTCTGCGCTCCTTTCCGCGACTGCCGCTTCCAGCTTTTCCAGAAAGTTGGCTGCGGTCAATCGAATCGTATCCATCGAATCTTTCAGTTCCTTCATCTCCTTACTGCTGGCCCAGCTTGCCACATACGGAAAAGAGTAATCGGATGTGTCAATGCCCAGAGCCGAGCAGACCGTAAATGCAATGCTTTCGGCTTCGGTTTCCTTTGAGCCGGTCTTTTTCCTCGCCGTTCTGCTTCATGAAATCGCTGTTATGCAGCATCGCATGAGCAACCTCGTGGATCATCGTCTTTATGGTCTGGCTCTCGCCCATGCCGACCTGAATGCAGATTTCTTTGTCTGCATCACTGTAATAGCCTTTGGCATCCCCTTCGATTTCATCAAACCGCATCGGCACAGGAGATACCTGCTCGATTGCCGCCGTAAGCAGCGCATAGTCTTTGACACTGGCCGTCAGTTCGTTCACTTCCAGCGACGGAATCGGTTCACCATCCGTCTGCGATATATCAAAAACCGTCGTCACTCGGAAGCGCGGAACCACATACTCCACACGTTCCATTTCCGGTTCACCGTTTTCGTTCAGCACAGCCAGGCCCGTATCCTTGTCGATTTTCTCGCGTTCTTCCACTTCCTTGATGGGAGCCGGAGCGATGATCTGGATGCCCTTTTCGCCTTTTTTAACGTAACGGTTAAACTTATTCTTCCATGCGTTAAACCCTGCCACCAGTGTGGCATCGGGCCGCTGCATAGCGATCAGCAGCGTATTATTGAAGCTGTAATTGTGGAATTTTGCCATCGTGCGCAGATACGTCGTGTACATTTCCGATGTAAAAATGTCCTTTACACCCTGCTCCAGCCGTTCCGTGATTTCTTTCATCTGCTGTTTGCGGTCAACTGCCATGCAAACCCTCCTTTTTCTTGACCCATCGTGTTTTCATCTGGAGCGGATATTGGTCAGCCTGTTTTGGTGCCTTCGCGCCGTTCCATTCCAAGCCTCCGGCTCTGCCCTCACAGGTGTACCCGGCAGCTTTCAGAGATGCTCCATTTTCCGTATCCAGAATGTAGGTGATCACTTTGTTGTAACCCATTGCCCGTGCTGCACGGTATGCCGCCGCATACAGGATGCTGCAGGCGTTCGGCGTTCCATTCGTACATAGACGGTTGACTTCCAGCGTGTAGCCATCGTCCAGCCGCCGTGCCACGGGTCTGCCGCAGATGGCAACCCCCACCAATGCGCCATTGTCCGATACGCCGATGGAGAACTTATGCCCTCGTGTCGGCTTATGGTGGCGGTGATATTGCTGCACAAATGCGTTTGCCGTTTTCAGATTGATCGGTGTTAATGTCAGCAAATGCCCTCCTTGTTCAAAAACACCCCGTTAGATTCCTTGCAGAGATCTAACGGGGTTATCCTATTTACAGTTCCATATTGTGACTTTTTCGCTTCTGGGATTTCTGCGGTTCTGCGCTGCGCTCTGCCTGCTTTGCATGAAGCTGTGCCAGCACAGAGGGTTTCCGCACATTGTCCGCCGTTCGCTCTGCAACGCGGCCTGCATAGTTCACAGGCTGGCGCGGCTTATCCGCCACTTCGGTTTCGGCTGCATCCTCGTCCACGCCCAGTGCGTCCTCGCTGCCCTTTTCATCCATGTTGAGCAGGGCGTTCAATTCCGAAAGTCGCGCAGACTTTTCTGCCAACTCATCTTCCTGCGCAAATGGCCGTTTGGCTTCTTCCTTTGCCTGCGCCAACTGCTGTTCCAAGGTCTCCAGTCTGCGTTCCACCTGCGGCAATGCTCTTTCGATACCTGCCAGTGCATTGGTAACGCGCAGGATATTACCCAGCGGGTCTTTGCCGACTTCCATCGAATAGTTCCATGCGCCCTTGATGGACAAACGGAACACCTTATCGAAGTTGTCAAACCGGGAATGCAGTTCAAACACACCGTAGCTGCCGATTCTGCCCTCGGTGCCTGCTGCTTTCAAAGCCTTGCAAGCCTCGATAATGGCTGCACCCGCTTCCTTGCGTTCACTGTACACCTTACCGCTGATTTCCATAGAGAAGTGGTCTTTGTCCTGCGCCAGAAGCGGTTTTGCCGCTTCCATATCGGTTTTCAGTGCTTCAATCTGACCCTGTGCCACAGCGATTTCTCGCGGATAGCGGCGCGCAATATCCGATTCCAAGCTATAAATCTGACTGGTGTGATTGGCTTTCAGCAGTTTCAGTTTGCTGACCTGAATATCCAAGTCCATCTTTTCCTTGATGTAGGGATTGCCCGTTGCCAGTGCCTTGATTTCGGCATAGGACAGCGCGGTATCGTCCACATCATCGCAGGCACGGACAGGCGATTTGGAAGTCATGATCTGGCTTATAAACTTCTGTTTATTTTCCAGAATTTGCCACATATACGAATCAAACGTATTTTCCGTGACGTAACGATAGATTTTCACCTGCTTATTTCGGTTTCCCTGCCGGAGAATACGCCCCTCCTGCTGTTCCAGGTCAGACGGTTTCCACGGACAGTCCAGATGATGCAGGGCAATCAGCCGATCCTGAATATTGGTTCCTGCGCCAAGTTTCGGCGTAGACCCCATCAGGATACGAACCTGTCCGGCGCGCACCTTTGCAAACAGGTCTGCTTTTTTCGTTTCGGTGTTGTACTCGTGAATGAACGCCACTTCTTCACGGGGAACACCTCTCGCCACCAGCTTCTCCCGCACATCATCATAAACATTGAATGTGCCATCGGCTTTTGGTGTCGATAAGTCACAGAAGATCAACTGCGTTCCCTTGTCCGGCGCAGATTCTTCATAAACTGCGTGATGTACTCCGGCTTCACCCAGTTCGCACCCAGCCGTACTTCAATTTCTGAAGCATCCAAATCCTTGGGCTGTACCCGTTTCAGGTAGTCCACATTGATCTGATACTCTGCATGGTTTGCAGCAAAGGTTTCTGCTGTGGCCAGTTTTTCACGAACATTGCCTGACAGGTATTCATCCGAGGTTTCCCACTGCTGTGTCACAGGGTTTCGGAAAATCGCACCTGCCAGTTCATCCGTGATCTCCTGTTCCGGTTTACCGCAGAGCTGCACCATAAACGGCACATCCACCTTTGCTTTTTCTCCAATGGAAAGTGCCAGGGCTTCGCTGGGCGTGTCCACTGAGGTAACAGGTTCCGGCTTACGGATGGTGCGCTTTGTAAAAATATCGGCCAGCCGTTTGAGATTCTTCTCCTCATCCAGAATTTCCAGCGATGCCAGCAGACAATAACTGCTGTCCTGTCGGAACGCCCGCTTGTTGGCGGTGCTGTTGATCAGGCCATACTGCGCCTTAAATGCGGTGTATTGCTGTTTCAGTTCATTCTGCAAAAGCTGTACTTCCGCATCCGAGCCATCATGCAGCTGACAATCCAATAGCTTCCGGGTGGTTTCCCGCAGAGCAATCATGCCCAGCACTCGCTCTGCAGTTACGGCAGGCAGTTCTACCTTATTCATAAAAGAATTTTCACGGTAGTAAATCTGCCCATCCACGTTCGTGAAGCTGAAATTCTTCACACTTGGGTCTGCTGGAATAGGTTCTTCCTGCACTTCCAGTTCATCGTCGGAGATTTCCGGCTCTGCGATGGTGGCATGGATGCTGCTGACCGCTTCTTTCAACTGCTGCGCAAGATCTGTGCCCTCAATTGCCTTGACCGTCGTTTCCTGCTTGCCGTACTGGGTGCTTTCCGTGGTGATCTCCCCCAGCACCATCTCAGGATGCTGTGCGAAATACTGATTGATGGAATAGCCTTCCGGTGTTTCACCGAGATCCACCCAGTCAGCCCGCTCCACCGCTGCGCGGTCACGCTTCTGCAGGAACAGAATGTCCGCAACCACGCCGGTGTTGGCATTGCGCTGGAACGCATTGTTCGGCAGCCGAATCGCACCTGCCAGATCTGCACGGTTGGCAAGATACTCACGGACGGAGGAATCCTTCTTATCCATCGTACCGCTGGACGTTACCACGGCTACCACACCGCCCGGACGCACAAGGTCAAGGCTCTTGGCGATAAAATAATCGTGGATGAGGAAATTGTGGCGATCATACCGCTTGTCCGGTACTTTGTAATTGCCGAAGGGTACGTTGCCCACAACACAGTCAAAAAAGCTGTCTGGGAACTGCATCGTTTCAAAGCCCTGCACCGCAATCTTGTTTTTCTGGTACAACTGCTGTGCAATGCGGCCTGAAATACTGTCCAGCTCCACACCGTACATCCGAATCTTTTCCATGCTGTCCGGCACCAGACCCATGAAATTGCCGACACCACAGGACGGTTCCAGCACGTTGCCTTTGGACAATCCCATATTGCCCAGAGCTTCATACATTGCCTTGATGACCGTAGGGGAAGTGTAAAAAGCATTCAGGGTACTGGCACGGGCTTCCTTATACTCATCTGCCGTGAGCAGGGACTGCAGTTCGGCATACTCTTTCGACCATTCCGCGTTGTTTTCATCGAACGCCTGCGGAATACCGCCCCAGCCAACATACCGGGAGAGTATCTCCTGTTCCTCCGCTGTGGCCTGCCGCTGTTCTGCATCCAGCGTTTTCAGCAGTCGAATTGCTTCCACATTGGCTTTGTACTTTGTTTTCGGCCCTCCTGCGCCGAGATCATCGTCCGTAATACGGAAGTTCATAGGCTCCTGTTTGGGCTGTGCAGGCAGTTCCGTTTCTTCTCCACTGTCCAGCGGAAGATTGTGCTGCCGCCTTGCATGGTTGACCTCTGCCGGGGTCATAGGCTGCTGCGTCAGCGGTTCAAGGGCTTCCTCTGCCGCTGCGCGGCTAATGGCATCCGTTCGGTTCTGCACATCTGCAATCAGCTGCATTTGTTCCGGCGGAAAGTCGGGATTCAGTAGTTCTTCCAACTCGCCACCCGATTCTGCCACCGAATAGATCACATCCATCTGCTCCGGGGAGAAATCCTCGTAGGCCACACCTGCATTGTGCAGTGCCGTAAAGACTGTAATTTCCACCGCTTCTTCCATCGGTACATCGGCCTGTTCGTACAGATGCCGAATGTACTCCAGCGGTTCCGTTCGGAAGATCGGATACCGAGCTTCTTTCGCAAGGGTCATGTCCTGCAAGCTGACCGTTCCCTGTTCAAAGTTGACCGAATCCACACGGAACTCCCTATCGTCCAGTTCAACGATGGTATTGACTGGCAGATATTCCTCTCTGCGGAAATACTTTGTCTGCGCATGGGTTCCATCTTCCTGCTGGCCGGACAGATAGATGCTCTCCCCCTGCTTCCAGAGCTTCATTGCCTGTGAAACCCACTGTTCACGCGGAAAACCAGATACCTCAACCTTGCCGAGTGCGGTTTCCTTTTCCAACAGCTTGCTGCCAAGATGTTCTGAAACGCGCTTTGCATCTTCACCGTAGAACTCAAAGTTTCCGTACTGCTCATAGCCGACCAGAGCATCCGGGTAACGCTCTTTCAGCGCGTTATATTCGTTTACGGCATCCAGCGGCAGGGGCTGCAAGGTCGGCTCAACGGCCTTTTCTTCCGTTGCATACGGAACCATAATGCCGCGCACCCACTGCGGTGCGTCCTTGCTATCCTGATACAGTGCAACGGCATCCCGTCTGTCCGTAATAACGTCCTGATAGGTGCGCTGGAAAATATCTTCCTGAATCCACTCTCCAAAGTGCGCCCATGTGTCGATAGCCTCGGAGTAAGTAGCATTTTCCACCTCGCCGGAAGCAAACAAATCCTCGATTTTCTCACGAATCAGATTTTCCGCTTCTTCCTCGGTGGTATCGCGGTCACGCAGCAGCGGATAGATTTCGCTGCGCTCTACCTTTTCCAGCAGCGTGTACAGACATTCTTTATAGACGCAGCGGCTGTCTTTCTGCGTGTGGTCTGCATCCAGTTTCAGGAAATCGTTCTGCGGATTCTTCGCCAGCGTTTCATCATAAGACTGCACCGAAATAACACGGCCAGCCACCGCCGAATTTTCCATGTCTTTCAGATAAACGTCGTAGGCATTAGAACGCTCAATGCGGTACAGATGGTCATTGTCCAGATACAGGAAACTGCCGTTTTCTCTGCTGTACAGTTCCTTGCGGGGTTCCTCAACCGCTGCGGCGGTTGACTGCTCTTTCGATTGCGGCTCCTGCTCCATGAAGTCAAACATGGACATCTGCCCCTGTTCAGGAACCGCAATCTCAACAGCCCTCTTCTTCTCCGGGAAAATCGTGTACGTTCCCTCAACATACTGGTGCAGGATAGAGAGGGATTCTGCCTTGCGCTCATATTCTTCGGAATCCATTGGCACAGACAGCAGTGCAGTGTCCATCTGCTCCAGAAGTTCCGTTGCTTGTTCAGGGTCTGCCAGCTTTTCGACGAGAGCCTTTCGTCCCTCTTCGTGGTAAAGATCCTGCGGGAAAGGACGTTCCACCTCGTTCGGCAGATGGTGATAGAATCCCATCACCCGCATTGCCATCCGCTCGCGCTCATAAGCAGGCATCCGGGAGTAGTCTGCCGGCTTCAAATACTCACTGTCACGGATAAGCTGGTCGATCCGGCCTGCGGCCTGATTCCAGTTCAGATGAACGCTGGCATACGGGTTTCCGTATGAGCCGCGCTCCAAAGCAATGCCCCTGCCATCGTGATCTTCGTGAGAATCATCTGCCCCGCAGAGTGCATGGCTGCTGCCACCGATTCCGTAATGGTCTTTCAGGAAGTTTGCCCGCTCTTTCTTGTCCTCATGATTCAGGAAGAACGAATAGATTGCCAGCCGACTGTCCGAATAATTGCTGCCCCGTGTGAAGTAAGCATTGATTTCATCTTCCGTGATGAACTTCTTATACTCATTCCAGTGAAAGCCATCCCGCGCCGAGTAGTTCAGATAAGGCTTTGCAAACTTCTGGAACAGTGACGCAACCTTATCCGGCTTATAAAAGTGCATCCGCATCAGGTCTTTATCTTCGGCGTAGGCTTCCCCCAGCGCAGATAATCTGTCGTTTAGGTCAGTCAGAAAATCCGTATCATCTAGCAAGCCTGCCAGCCTGTCCGTCATTTCCGGGAAACCGCCCCTGAAGATTGCTGTATCCTGAAACACCACTTCGGCAACACCGTCTGCCAAGTCGCGCTCCATATAAGCCAATGTCTGCGCGTGTTCCTGTAAGGCGTTCTGCCGCGCAGCGTCCAGAACCGCCTGCGGCGCATACTCGCCCTGCCGGAGCAGTTCATGGATACGATTGCTCACATCCTCCCAGGATAAAAACGCATTGGCAATCGTGCCACCCTTTGCCGTGCTGCCTACTGCAATACGCAGCCCTAAATCATCGAACCAGCCTGCATACTTTGAACCGTCAATTTCAAAGCCTTTGCCGCCAGTACCGTATTCGTTTTTCACGAACTCTGTGTATTCTTCTGGGGTTTTCTCAACCATGAAATTGTAGATCAGACGCAGCTGGCCCTTGCTGCGGTTGCTGCCCGTGCGCAGAATTTCATCGACCACTTCGGGATCAAGTGCAATCTCGTCCGCATACCGCGCCCGGATCGGTGCTTCAATGGCGCGGATCTGCTGTTCCACGGTCGGCAAATCAGGAAAAGAAAAAGCAGAGGCAATTTCTTCCTCTGCTTCGCTCAAATCCTGTTCCGTTACCGGTTCAGTTAATTGTACACCAATTCCTTCAAGACGATCTCCTCGGCCATCGTCGTCAGGTTGTTCTGGTGCGCTGCCCATGCCAGCGGGTCTTTCTCCTTGCTCGGTGCCGGGAACTTCTCGTTCAGGCCGTCCAGCAGGGTTTCCATCCGGTTCTCCGCTTCTTCCTCGATCTGCGCCAGATGCTGGTTCAGTCTGCCGCTCATCAGCATACTCTGATACCAGTTCTTGCGGTTCTCTTTCAGGTACGTCCTGCGCAGCATCCCGTACTTCCCGATGGTCTGCGGCTCGTCCTTCACGGCCAGATTCGGGAACAGATAATCTCCCTTGCGGTAATACGTCAACTCCATTTTCTTGTCCTCCTTTGGTCGTGTTTTCTTTGGTTTCACGCTTTAATGTGTTAAAGTCCGTATTGGTATTATACAAGCTGTCAACGGATTTTTCAAGCTGCTGCGTGATTTCTTTTTTGTAAATTTTCCGCATCTCGCGGCCAATGTCAAAAAGAACTGCTTCACACTGTTCGGAAACCGCGTTACCAAGGAACGACAGCACAGGCAGCTTGTTGAAATCCACGATACGGATAAAGTCATCATCGTTCAGCACATCCATAGGCTCCTGCCTGCATCGGCGGGAAAGCGTATAGAAGATACTGTTGGTCATCAGTTCCCGGAAGCGGACACGGATGTTATCTTCGTCCAGTTCTTCCAGAAAAGTATCCGCCACCTCATAGGCCAGACCGTCCATTGCTTCATCCAGATTGTCGGCGGTCAGCTGCTGTGCCAGCTCCAGCAGGGCAGCATTCATGCTGTCTGTCTGGGATAAGCCATAGGTATCTGCCAGATGGTCTAAGATAGCCTGCTCATGCTCGTGGCTGTCCAGATTCCATAAGAGCGGTGTTTTTCCGCCGCGCACCAGATGGGTGTCAGCAATATCGAACACATACCGCAGCTTGGTTCGCGGTCCGGTATCATCCAGAAGCGCGATGCCTTTTGCGCCACGGTTGACCCATCGGCTCATTTTCTGATTCCAGAGTTCCAGTTCTGCGCAGGCGGTTGCATCAGGCCGCTGCGCGTGGATCAGGAGTGTATCGGTGAACGAATAGCGGTACAGCCGCGCCGCCACATCCAGATAACTCATCCAGTCCTGTGGCGAGTTACTGACATACCGGGCGTTCTGCTGCGCCAATTCTCGAATATCGTTAATCTGTGGCAAGGGTCAAACCTCCTTTACGTTTTCGTTTGCATCGGTGTTTTAGGAAATTCCAGGCTGTACTGTGCGCGGCCATCTTCGACGCGCATCACAAGGTCAGCGGCGAATGTCTTGTCTTTTTTCGCGGAATAAAAGTCTTTTACATGGGTGCGGCCTTTCTTCAAAAGGTCTACCGCCATCTTCTTGTCCAGCGTTTTTCTCATGTTGGACAAGTATCTGCTTTCTTTCCAGAGAGCAAATTTACAGCTGCGGTCTGCACAGCAAAAGCTGAGTTTACTTTCATGCACAGGATTTCCGCAGACCGGGCAGCTTCCTACGCTTATCTTATTATGATGGGGAGCCGCCGCGACGGTGGGAATCTGCCGCAAGTCGGCCAGCATCTTATCGATCAGTCCATGGATGCCCTGCATAAAATCGTGGGGCTTGATCTCGCCGCGCTCCATCCGCAGCAGGTCATTTTCCCACTCAGCTGTCATGCTGGCGGATTTCAGGTAGTCCGGGATATTGCGGATCGCGGCCACACCGTCCTCCGTGGGAATCATCTGCTTGCCTTTACGCTGCACATAGCCGGAGGATACCAGCTTTTCCAGAATCGCAGCGCGCGTTGCAGGGGTTCCCAGACCTTTCTTCTCCGTGTCCTTTTCAAATTCCTTGTTGCCTGCTGTTTCCATGGCCGACAGCAGGGTATCTTCGGTGTAGACTTTCGGCGGTGAAGTAAAGCCCTGCTTTTTCTCTGCCCGTACCACCGGAATAACCATCCCCTGTTCCAGATCGTTCGGAAGTGACGCATCCTTGTTCTTCTCCGGCTCCACAAGCGGAACAGGTTTTGCAGTATAACCGGGCTGCAGAACATCCTTATATTTTGCCGTGAAGTTCCTGCCCTGGCAGCACACTGTTACCAGCACATCCTCATAGATGAACGACGGCTGCACAGCCCGCACCAGTTTCCAGATGATAAGCGAAAGAATCTTCTGTTTGGTTTCGGACAGCTTTGCCTTATTACACTTTGCGCCCTGCATCGTCGGCAGGATCGCATGATGGTCTGTGACCTTGCTGTTGTTGATAACGCAGCTTACGTCTGCCGCCGCGCCATCTAAGGCCAGCACCAGAGCTTCCACCGTCTTGCGCATATCCTCAGTCACAAACTGGCTGTCTGTTCTGGGGTATGTCACCAGCTTTTCTTCATACAGTTCCTGCAATGCCTGCAAGGTCTGGCTGGCGGTCATGCCATAATAGCGGTTTGCTTCTCGCTGCAAGGTCGTCAGGTCATACAGTTTCGGGGGCTTCTTTTCTATCCTCTTGCACTCGATGCTGCCAACCACGGCGCACTGACCATCGCAAGCGGCCTGCATAGCATCTGCATCCTGCTCCTGCGCCATCTGTTCTGATACCGCCACGACACCCGCGCCGGACAGTTCCACTTTGTAATAGGGTTCCTTTACAAAGTTCTGGATTTTGGCCTGCCGTTCGGCCAGCATCGCCAGTGTCGGGGTCTGCACACGGCCAATGGTCTGTTTTCTGCAGTACTTTTTCGTAAAAGCACGGGTTCCATTCATACCGATCAGCCAATCCGCTTTTGCTCTGCACTCGGACGCTGCAAACAGGTTATCATAGGCCGCGCCATCTCTCAGGTTCTCAAAGCCCTGCTGGATAGCGGCATCCTCCATGCTGCTGATCCACAGCCGCTTGATGGGGAGTTTGCTTCCGGCAAGAGCATACACACGGCGGAAAATCGCTTCACCCTCGCGCCCTGCGTCGCAGGCGTTCACCACATAATCGAATTTCTTGCTGCGGAGCAGTTTACGCAGAACATTGAACTGCGGCTTCTTGGTATTGTGTACCAGCAGTTTCCACTCAACAGGGAGAATCGGCAAATCCTCAAAACGCCAGTTTTCATAGCGTTCATCATAGTGTTCCGGGGCTGCATACTCTGCCAGATGCCCCAGACACCAGCTTACCACGCAATCCCCACCCTCCAGATACCCGTCCTCCTGTCGGTATGCACCGATCACTTTTGCAATGGATTTCGATACACTCGGTTTTTCTGCAATCACCAGATATTTCAACGCTTTCTCCTTTTTGAAAAAAGCAGGGATAGCCTTTCGACTACCCCTGCATCCTTATGTTACGGTTTTCTTATGTGCCATTTTCGTTGCCGGACTGATTATCCTCGTTCACAGTCGCAAGGCTCTGGTCGGTTTCCAGATTTTCACTCTGCGGCGTTTCTTCTTTCGGCTTCGGCTTATAAATGTAGAAGTAGAAGAAAGCACCTGCACCGCCCAGTGCCGTCACGAATACCAGCAGCAGAATCTTATTCATGCCACCGCTCGATTCCTCTTTCGGTTCTTCGATTTCTACATCCGGGGTAGGTTCGGGTTTGGTTTCGGGCAGAACTACCGCAGGCGTTTCTTCTTCCTGCTTGCCGTTCCGCTCTTCATCGTCCAGAAACTCCTGCAAATCGTACTCGTCGATCATCGAGAGCATATAGACGTTCTCACTGTTCCGCGCCCGGTCAATCACCAGAAAGAACGTGTTGCCGCCCGTGGTCTTTACTGTGAAGAACTCCTTGCTGGGGTCATCTACGATGTTGTCCTCCACCTCGCCGTTGCCTGCGATGTTGAACGGGATCTTTTCTTCCTCCGTTGGCTCGGCTTCCTCGACCACCTGCGTGGGTTCCTCCGCCACCGCAGTGGTATCCACATAAGCAAAGGCCGGTGTCGAAAGGCCCACTGCCATCAGCAGGGTCAGAATTGTGCTGGGAATAACAACACCCAGCCGTTTAAGCATCTTTTTCAATCGCTTCCTCCGTTTCCGCTTCCTCCGAAGCATTGTTCACAGCGGTCAGGAACGTCACGTTGCCCGCCTGAATGTTGTCCAGCAGAGCCAGCAGTTCGCGCCCGCCCATCTTGGTGCTGCGGATGGCACGGATGATCTCGCTGTCCTCTTCCTTTTTCTGTACTGCCCGGATGGTTCTCAGCCGTTCTTCCAGTTCCGCGATCTGCTGTTCCGTTTTTTCGGCTTCATCCAGATATTTCTGTAATTTTTTGCCCATCGGCCCTCCTTTCAGTTGATGCGGCCAAAGCCTAAAAAGTGGCTTTGCCAGTAGGTCGAATTGATGCTGGTATAGGAAATGGGGTCGCCGCAGTGGATCATCATGCCGTTGCCGACATAGATTCCAACGTGCGACGCGCCAGCAGTGTTATAGGTTTTCTCAAAGAAGATCAGGTCACCGGGCTGTGCATCCGCAGGGGAAACATAGCTGCACTTTCCGCGCAGGCCGTTGGCCGTTGTACGCCCAACGCTCCACCCATTGCCGCAGTTATTGATGACCCAGCAGACGAAGCCGGAGCAGTCAAAACTGGTACTTGGGGAACTTCCGCCCCACACATACGGCATACCGAGGTATTTTTCGGCTTCCTTTATCATCCTTGCGAACCTCTCATCCGAAAGGGCTTCCGATGGAATATCGTACTTGAAGCCACCGCCGGAGCCACCAGTACCACCGCCTGTGCCAATACTGCCCGTTGTGCCGCCGCTGTAAGTCGGTGAGCCTGCGCCGAACAGTTCGGGACGGTTGCCGTAGGTCAGGTTATAGGCATCGTACCGCCCGGTCTGCTTCCGGTTCATGTTCTTCCGCGCGATGGTATCAAAGCCCTTATTTTTCAGCAGAACATTGAGGATTTTATACTCGTACTCCACTTCTTCCTGATAAGTATAGGTTTCCATGCTGATGTTTCCAAAAGCGTCAATCGTTGGCCAAATCCCTACTCTGGTTTCCATGCGAGTGCGAATCTCAATGGTTTCCCACACTTTCAGGAGATACTGCTGCTTGAACAGTTCCTTGATAACAGGCTTGACCTGTCCTCTGGTGAACTGCTCATAAACTGCCGTCAGATGGGAAATAAGCTGATACGGGTCATGCCCGATCTCATCAAGCTGATAGCGGTATTCATCATAGCCCGGATGGGTGGACTCCATCTGCCGAATCTGCTTATCCAGTTCCTTTTCCAGTTCCAGATAATCTTCCTCTGCGCCTTTCATATCGGCATCTTTGCTGGGGTAGGTCGTTCCCACAAAGGTACTGCCTGTTCCCTGAATCGCTGCACCACAGCTTGAAAAGGCTCCCAGCATGACCATCACCAGCAGGATACCCACTCCAATACTGACCCACAGGGTTTTATTCTGCGTGACGATCTCCTGCACCGCCGCTTTTGCTTTCTCCGTAATGGTATTGGTTGCCGCTGCCGCCTGCTTGCTGGCGGCAGTTCCGGCTTTCTGGCCGCGCTTGGCTGCCGCATAAGCATCCTTATACTGCTTTTTCTGGTAAAACTTCGCACCGACTGTTTTTGCTTCACCTCCTGCGGCAGTCGGCTGGGGCTGCTTCTTTTTCAGCGACGGTTCTGTTGCATTTTCTGCAGTGCCGCCCTCACTCTCGGAAAATTTCAGGCGGCTGGATTTCTGATCCTCCCCACCTCTTTTCTCCGCTCTGGCAGATTTATCTTTGGGCTTTTTTCTGCCTTTGACAAAGTGGTGCAGGCGTTCGGCTGCTTCTTCTGACTTGTGTGCAGCTTCCACGCCGGAATTGTCCTTTTCCACCTGATGTACTTTCTGATGGGCAAACCCGGTGGCGGTGTCCACTCCTTTCTTCGCCACCTTTTTAACGCCCATCCCCATGCCACGGACAAAACCGCCTTTTTCATCCTCAAAAGAAAGTCGCCCCTTCTTTGTGGGCGGCTCTGCATCCGATTCTGCAGGCGCATCCTTCGGCTTGCCCTCCTCCCGATGGGCTTTGTAGTAGTCTGCGCTTTGCTTGGCGGTGCTGTGATGCCGGGGTGCATCCTCCTCCCCATCCTCGACATCCATACAGATTTCTTCGTCCACGGCGGGGGCTTCGTCTGCTTCCTTTTCCGCAGTTTCCTTTGCCGAATCTTCCTGTTCCGGCTTTTCTTCTGCGGTTGCGGACTTCTGCTCCCCGGTGCGGAGGTTTTCATCCACCAGACCATCCTTGGTCATTTTCTGGACGATTTTATCTCTGCCCCGAAACTTTTTGTCTGCTATGGAAATCACCTCCTTCCGGCTGAAACCGTCATGCTAGCAGGGCTGCGTGGGTTTCCCACTTATCAAGCACCTGTTCCAGCTTCCGGGCAAAGGCAATCAGACGGGCGTTCACTTCCTCACGGTCAAGATAACCGTAGGCTTCCATGTGAAAGCCGGCAGTCAGTTCATCGGCCAGTGTGCCAACGGCATAGAAATCTTCCAGCACCGTATGCACCACCGATTCTTCATCGTGGAAGTTGAGCGGCTCCACCTCATCAAAAGGCGGGCCGGAATCGCTTTCGTGCGGCTCCATGTCAGAGTGATGATGAATCTTGCGGCTCAGTCGGTCAAAAATGTTCGGTGTGTTCATGCTTCTTTCTTCTCCTTGTATTTCCCCATCTCATTGGGTTTGGTGGTCATCAGGCTGTACAGTTTCAGCGAAGTATCGAACTTATCCTTGAACGGGATAATCGTATTGCCGTAGAACAGCAGTCCTTCGCCCTCGTTGCTGTTCGTTACATACGACAGCTGGAACGGCGAAATATTCAGCTGCTTCGCAAGGATCTGTCGGTCGCCGGATGCCTGGTTCAGCATATAAATAAAATCACTGTTCTCGAAGATATTCTCGATTTCCCGGCTGGCCAACAAATCCTTGATGTTCTGCGTAATTCCTGTCGGTACACCGCCCCATTTCCGGAACCGCTTCCAAATCTCCACACTGTACGCTGCGGTCTGTTCCTCTTTCAGCAGGAGGTGGAATTCATCGACATAGTATCGTGTATTTTTCTTCGCGTTACGGTTGATGGTAACACGGTTCCAGACCTGATCCTGAACGATAAGCATACCCAGCTTTTTCAGCTGCTTACCTAACTCTTTGATGTCGAAACAGATAATACGGTTATCCAGTTCCACATTGGTCTGATGGTTGAACACCCGCAGCGAACCATTGACGTAGATTTCCAGTGCCGTGGCGATACGCTGCGCCTGCCGCTCTTTCTGTTCCCGCAGGCAGTCGTACAGATCACCGAGCGTGGGCATATTCTCTGGCTTCGGGTCGTTCAGATACTTCTGATAGACCAGCGGCAGGCAGCGGTCAATGACCGACTTTTCTTCCGGCTCCATGCCATCCCGTGCGCCCATAATCAGTTCGCACAGGGAAAGAATAAAGTCCGATTTCATGCCCAGCGGGTTATCATCGTCCGCATAGTTGAGGTTAATGTCCATCGGATTGATGTAGTCCTTACTGGTGGACGAGATATGGATAACCTGACCGCCCAACGCTTCCACCAGCGGATAATACTCTCCCTCCGGGTCTGCAACGATAATATCGTCCGTTGTGGTGAAAAACACGTTTGTGATCTCACGCTTTGCACTGAACGACTTACCGCTACCGGGTGTACCGAGGATCAGGCCGTTCGGGTTTTTCAGCTGCTTCCGGTCTGCCATAATCATGTTGTTAGACACTGCGTTCAAGCCGTAATAGAGGGAATCGCCCTCCATGAAAAGTTCCTGCGTGGTGAACGGCACAAAAATCGCGGTGGAGGTGGTAGTCAGCGCGCGCTTGATGGGAACGAGATTATTTGCCAGCGGCAGGCTGCTCATAAGGCCCTGCTCCTGCAAATAATCCAGACGGTTCAGTGTGCAGTTGAACTTCTGAGCGACACCAGCAGTCTGAAACACAGCACTATCCAACTCCTGCTTTGTTCTGGCCGTATTGAGGAACAGCACCGTAACAAGGAACATACGCTCATTGCGGCTTTGCAAATCGTCCAGAATCTTTTTGGCCTCGCCGCCATAAGTTGCAAGGTCACTCGGAATAATTTCCATATCATAACCAGACCTCACAGCTTTCTTCTGTTCCTCAATTTTCATACGATCCAGGTCGGTAATTTTGCCCTTGATCAGTTTGATGGCTTTCAACTGGTCTACCGACTGCACATGGATGCTGACCACCAGATTTTTGTCCATGTCCAGAAATTCGGCCAGCACCTTATCCGTCAGTTCCGGGGCAAGGATGTTCAGATAGGATGCAGCACCATAGGTGTCACCCATCATAAAGTCCTTGCCGCTCTTGAACAGGAAACTGGTCGGGGCAATGAAGTCCTTGGTGGTCATGCCGCTCTGCAGGATGCGGTCATAGCTGAAATCGAACTTGTGCTGTTCTTCCTGATAAAAGGTTTCGTACATGATCTGAAGCCGCTCCACGCCGTTCAGTGGATAGGCTTTCACGCCCAGCACCTTGAAATTATTGAGAATATCGGTTTCGATACGCTCCAGCCGGGGTTTTGCCTCCCGGACACTCTTTGCTTCGATGCTAAACGTGATGTACTTCGTCCGAACCAGACCGTTATTGCCTTTGGCAAGCTGCTGTTTCAGCATCTGCGCATATTCCATACGCACATCATCGAACTGGTCGTGCTGCGGCTCGATCTGGATGACCTTGTTGTACTCGCTCATATCGCTCTTGTGGTTGATGAACGACAACTGAAAGCGGATACTGGCATCGAAGTAGTTGAGGAAGTCGCACCAGCTTTCAAAGATGGTGTTTTTATCCTCGTTCTGCGCCAGCTGGTAGTTAATGTCGTAGAATCGGACGGTTTTGGAATACAGATGCTCCTCCACCCGGCAGATACCGTCGCGCCCCATTTCCAGATATGGAATGGAACGCTGCACAGTCAACTGCTGTTCCTTCTGGCTCTTTTCGGGTTTCCGAAAGAACTTCTGGAAGAAGCCGCCGAACTGCGGTTTCTTCTTCGGTTCACTTTTTACCAAGAATGCCTCCTTTCTTCTGGATCGGTGCTGCGGTTTCCAGTTCCCGCTCATACAGGTTTTCGACCTCATAGCGGCGTACCGCAGGACGTTTGAAGCGGACGCTGATGAAATTCGTCAGGATGGTTTCAAGGTGCATCCCGTTTTTCTCGTACAGAGCAAAGAAAAATTCCGGCAGCATCAGAAGCACCATGCCTGCCGCTGCATTGCTGGTTCCCAGCGTATCGCGCATGAGAAAATAGAACGGAACACCAATGCCTGCCGCGAAACCCATACACACAAGCTGGCGTTTCGTCAGGTTCAGAAAGACCTTGTTCTTCACTTTGGAAAGGTCTTTGGGTATCGTTACATAGGCCATGGATTACCAGAACAGCCAGACCGCCGCCGGGAAACGGCGTTGTCTGCTGTCTTTTCCTTTCATGGGATTTTCCCGGATTTAGTGACTGCCAAAGATCTGTTTGGACAGACTTCCCGTTTTGAGCAGCGAGAAGCAAAGAATCACCGTGTAGGCCATCGTGCCGAACAGTGCCGAGTGAATATCCGAAGATACCCGGATGCTGCCGATAAGGGCTGCATAGATTGCCACGCAGACCATCATCAGGAACGCCTGGAATGCCAGCGCGAACAGCCCTCGGAAGTAATTCGTACCCACATGGCCCCATTCACGGTTACTCATGGTTGCAAACGGAATCGGAGCAAGCGAAGTGTAGAG
>ENA-OUQK01000781-OUQK01000781.1-human-gut-metagenome-genome-assembly--contig:-NODE-781-length-18080-cov-5.465021_pt1 | contig 18080 bp, 19 predicted proteins | sample MGYA00237954_ERZ548842 | MGnify/ENA primary metagenome ERZ548842 (study PRJEB26490, sample SAMN05194704) | human gut metagenome | biome: terrestrial biome; feature: human-associated habitat; material... | reverse complement strand
CTAGCCCCAGATCCGGGAGGTCGCAGACCTTCCGGTCGGGGCGTACCGACGCGTTACGGGTCTTTAGGGCGGAGCCCTAAATGACTTTTGCCTACTTTTCTTCATAGAAAAGTAGGGCCTCGGCGGCGAGCCGTACAGATTACGCCTTTGTAGAAGGCTCCGCGACGCCGAAGGCGAGATGAAACTATCTCCATAGTTTGCACCGTCAACCCCTCAGTCAGCCATACGGCTGACAGCTCCCCTTACACAGGGGAGCCTTTGGGGTGGTGCGACGCCGACAGGCGAGATGAAACTGGGCATAGTTTCTGCCGGCAATCCCTCCGGCTCATTTCATTCGCCACCTCCCTTTACACAAGGGAGGCTATGAGTTGGTGCGGTGCCACACCCCTTACACAGGGGAGCCTGTTAAAAAGATTTTCTTCCTTTTTCCAAAAGGGAAAAACGCAGGGGAGCAAAAATAAGGCGGCACCGTGCGGCACCGCCTTATACTTTTGCAGATTATTTGCCCAGATTGAAGCGCTTGTTGAAACGATCAACGCGGCCGCCGGTATCTACCAGCTTCTGCTTGCCGGTAAAGAAGGGATGGCACTTGGAGCAGATTTCTACGCGGATCTCGGGGACGGTGGAGATGGTCTCCAGCGTATTACCGCAGGCGCAGCGAATCACAGCAGGGCCATACTTGGGATGGATGCCTTTTTTCATGCGATTTCACCTCTTTCGAATTCCTGGCGCCAATGTTAGCTTGCATTGGCTGAACCGTACTGAGATAGTTTACCACAACGCCCGGCAAATTGCAAGAAAAAAGTGCAAAAAGTTTTGGCGGAAAAAATGGCAAAATTACCGGATTTACCGGGTGACATAGTGGCGGATGAACTCCATGGCGCGCTCGGAGTGACCACGAACCAGCTCCAGTGCCTTATCCAAATCGCCAGCCAACAGGGAATCTATGAACTCCACACGGTCGGTGACGGCGCCTTCCTGGCTGAAGTGAGCGCCCTTGATGAGCGAATCATTGAAATTATTCATCATGGTGTAGGCCTTGGTGTAGGTCTCCTCGATGAGGTCATTTTCGCAGAGGCGGATGAGCTCGACGGAGAGCTTGCGCTCCAGCTCCTGATAGCGGCGGTAGTCGTTCAACTCGATGGTGGAGAGCATCTCCTCCCGGATCTGCTGGAGGGCCTGACGGTGCTCTTCGGTGAGGATGGTGACGGCGTGATGGACGGCGTGCTCCTCAAAGAGGGTGCGGACCTCCTGCATGTCCTCCAGTTCCTTGGCGGTGGGGATCTTGACATAGGCGCCGCGGTTGGTGATATTGACAACCAGACCATCGCCGATGAGCTGCTTGATGGCCTCCCGGACGGGGGCGCGGCTGACATTGAAGCGCTCGGCAATGCTCTGCTCCACCAGCTTTTCGCCGGATTTCAGTTTGCAATCGATGATCTCCTGCTTGAGAATCTGATAAACCTGATCTTTGATGGAAACGACACGGATAACCTCGTTATGTTCCATGACTGTACTCCTTGCTTTCTGATAAATTCTGTCATATTGATTCCATTATTATAACCTATTTAGGGTGCAAATGGAAGAGGGCAATACAAAAAATAGACGAAAACAAGCAAATTGTTCCTATATTATGGAATTTCAGCCATGAACAATCTTGAGAAATGGGGAGCCGTGGTGAGAAAACACGGTTCTTTGTGAAAAGCGACAAGGACAATAGAGTGGATTTATCTCATTTAACGAAAATTGCACAGACACTTGACGGAGGGGAAGATGGTCGATATAATTAAATTGTATACAATATTCATTTTCGGTTGTCGAAATGAATTATCGTAAATAAATTTAAGGAGATATTGTTTATGGCAAAGTTACACACTATCGTACTGCACAAGGATGAGGATGTTACCTCCGCGATCCATGCTTACCTAATGGACAAGAAGTGGAAAGCCGGCGTCATCGTAAGCGCTGTTGGTTCCATCTATGATGTGACCGTGGGCAACCCCGGCAGCTATGAGATGCCCCCCAAGATGCTGCAGACCACCATTAATGAGCCCTGTGAGATCGTATCCTTCATGGGCGAGATCACCCGCAAGTGCGACGCCCCCGCCGGTCTGCCCTGCCAGGTGACCAATACCCCCAGCGATTACATCGTACATGTGCATATGACCTGCTCCCACGGCGAAAACGCCACTGTGACCGGCGGCGGCTTCCGCAAGGCGACCGTACTGCGCGCAGTAAATGTGTATGTGCTGGAAGTGGAAGACGAAAACGAGCTTTGCTGATGCAGGGAGAGAAATAATATGAGCTATACCTATGACTTTAATGTAATAGTAGACCGCAGCCGTGAGCGCAGCAAGACCTGGGACCCCCGCAATGTGAAGCCCGGCCAGCTGCCCATGAACGGCGCCGAGATGCACTTCGCCTGCCCCATCCCCGTGCTGGAGGCCGTGCGTGAGGTGAGCGAGTGCCAGGTATATGGCTACCCCTATTTTACCGATGACTTTGCCCAGGCGGCAGCCGGCTGGATGAAGCGCCGCCACGACTGGGATGTGGACTACAAGTGGGTGGAATTTGTCGGTGGCATCGTGCCCGGCATCGCCTTTGCCATGCAGGCCATGACCAAGGTGGGCGACGGCATCATCATCAATACCCCCGCCTACTCTCCCTTCCGTGACTGCATCCGCGATAACGACCGCAAGCTGGTGGAAAGCGGCCTGCTGATCGACAGCGAAAAGGGCACAGTGGAATTTGACTGGGCCGACATGGAAGCGAAGTTTGCCGACCCCAACAATACCTGCTTCATCCTGTGTGACCCGCAGAACCCCACCGGCAAGAGCTGCACGCTGGAGGAGCTGAAGAAGATCGAGGAGCTTTCCAAGAAGTACAATGTATTCGTGATCGTGGACGAGGTGCACGCGGACTTTGTATTCGACGGCAAGCGGCACATCTGCTACCCCACCGTGGGCGACTTTGCCAAGGGGTTCTCCGCTGTGGTCATCAACCCCAGCAAGACCTTCAATACTGCCGGTTTCCGCACCGCTGCCATTATCATCCCCAATCAGGAGATCCATGACAAGACCAATGTGAAGATCGCGGCCGTGAAGGGTTACAGCCGGACCATCACCGGTGTAGCGGCCTTTGAGGCGGCCTACGGCGGCAAGTGCGACGATTTTGCCGACCAGGCACGTGAGTATGTGCAGACCATGCGCAACAAGATGTGCGACTACTTTGCGGAGAATATCCCCGAAATGAAGATCATCAAGCCGGAAGCCTGCTTCGTCTGCTGGTGTGACTGCCACGGACTGGGCTTTGAGGATCAGGGCGAGATGATGAAATTCCTGGCCGAGGCCGGTGTGCTGATGAGCAACGGCCTGGAATACGACAAGGAGCTGGGCCGCGGCTATGTGCGTATCGCCTATGGCTTCCCGGAGATCCAGCTGATGCCCGCCCTGGAGAAGCTGGCCGCCGCTGTGAAGGCCCGCAGAAAGTAAGGGGGTAAGGAAAATGTCTGCTGAGATCAAGCTGATCGCTACCCCGGATGCACCGGCCGCCAAGGGCCCGTACAGCCAGGGCATGGTGCATGGGGATTATGTATTCGTAGCGGGGCAGCTGCCGCTGGACCCTGCGACCGGCGAAGTGGTGCCCGGGGATTTTGGCGACCATGTGCGCCAGGCCTTGCGCAATGTGGAGGCCATCCTGAAGGCCGGCGGAAGCGATCTGGAGCATGTGGTGCGGGTGAATGTATACCTGACCGACCCCAGCCAGTTCCCGCTGCTGAATGAGGCGTATTCCGCCGTGATGAAGACCCCCTACCCGCCCCGTACCGCCCGCGCCGTAGCGCTGGGACCCTACGATGTGGAAATTGACGCCGTAGGCGTAGTAGTAAAATAAACCAAAAACCGGAGGAACCAACAATGGGTTACAAGATTTATGCCCCCAAGCCGATGTCCGATGAATCGATGGAGATGCTGCGCAAAAAGGGCTTTGAGATCATTGGTGAGTGGCAGGATTCCCGCGAGGATATGAAGAAATACATGGCCGAGGCGGATGTAGTCATTGCCCGCGTCCATTTCTTTGATGACGAGCTGCTGGCCCTGGCCAAGAACCTGAAGCTGATCCAGGTGCACGGCGTAGGCTACCAGGACCATGTGGTATGCGAGGACGCTGCCAAGCGCGGCATCTATGTAGCGTACAGCCCCTACGGCAACCACTTTACCGTGGCGGAAGGCGCCGTGGCGCTGACCCTCGCGATGACCAAGCACATCTGCGAGTATAACACCAAGGTGCGTACCCCCGAGGGCATCAAGGCCAAGATGGCTATTGAGCTTTCCGGCGCTACCGTTGGTGTGCTGGGCCTGGGCAACATTGCCCGCAGCTATGCCGAGAAGATGTTCTACGGCATGAACGCCCATATTATCGCTTACGATCCCTTTATTGATCCCGCTATCGTTCCCAGCTACATCACCATGGTGGAGACGATGGAAGAGGTATTCCAGCAGGCCGATGTGGTTTCCCTGCACATCCCCGGCGAGCGCTACAACAAGGACCTTATCAACAAGAAGCACTTTGACCTGATGAAGCCCACCGCTTACTTCCTGAACACCGCCCGTGACATCCTGGTAAACAACGACGACCTGTACGACGCGCTGAAGAACGGCAAGATCGCCGGCGCCGCGGCCGATGTTAACTATGAGGAGTTCCCCGACGGCAAGAAGCTGCTGGAGCTGGATAACTTCATCAACACCCCCCACGCCATGGCCTTCTCCGATGGCTCCCTGATGCGCTCCGGCCGCAACTGCTACCGTGAGATCTGCCAGGTAATGCTGGAGGGCAAGGAGCCCAAGTACTGGGTGAACCAGAAGGGCTTTATCCCCAAGAAGTAATTTTCTTTCTCCTTCCTTATAGTTTTTGGGCTCCCCTGGAATACCAGGGGAGCTCCTCTATTTATTGGTGCAGGCCCCGGTGGGGCCTTTCTTTTTGCCTCTCCCCTGCCCTGCGGCGGAAAGTGAGAATGGCCGGAGAGCGGCAGGAGGGGTGAAAAGCCCAAAGGGACGGCGGGCGCAGCGGCGGCGCGAACCAGTGCGCTGCTGAGATTTTGGCGAATGGGGAGCGGGCAGGCCGCAGGCCGCCCCGGCTACGCCGGGGCGGCCTGCGGGCGGTTTGGCCTGCGGCCGATGGGCGGGAAAAGCAGAAAATCGGAGCAAAAGGCAACCGCCCGACTCCCCTGGGTGGAGAGCCGGGCGACGCGGACACTTATGAAAGTTCAAGGAGAAGTTAAGCGGGGATGGAGCGGCCTTTGACATAGTCACGCTTGTGCAGGTAGTAGATACCCAGCACGATGACGGCCGCGGGGATCTCGATGATGAGATCCGGGATGATGAGCATGACCGCACAGACCGCGAACAGCAGCCGCCACAGGATGCCGACCCTGCGGTAGGTGTAGCCCTGCATGAGCCACGCAATGGGCAACGCCGCCAACAGAGTAAGCAGCGCGGAGAGAACACCGGTAACGCCAGTGGCAAAGCTGGAGAAATCCAGCATGATAACGCCGGGGGTAAGGCAGAAGGAATACGGAATAAGGAACGCCACAATGCCCAGACGGACGGCTTCCCAGCCAACCTTACTGGGGTTGGCATCGGCCAAGGCAGCGCCCGCGTAGGAGGCAATAGCCACCGGCGGGGTGATGCAGCTGAGCGACGCAAAGTAGAACAGGAACAGATGCGCGCAAAGCGGAGGCAGGCCGAGCTTGAGCAGGGAGGGCGCAATGGTGGTAGCAGTGATGATATAGGCCGCGGTGGTGGGCAAACCCATGCCGAGGATGATGGACACCAGCATGGAGAACACCAGACACAGCACCAGATTGCTGCCACCGAGGGTGAGGATGAAATTGGAGAACTTGAGCCCCAGGCCGGTGAGGGACAGCATGGCGATAACGATACCGGAGGCCGCACAGGCCGCTACGATCTGAGCGGACCCGATGGCCGCCTGGCAGAAGGCATTCTTGAGGTGCTTGAAGGAGAAACGGTCATTCTTATCAAACAGGGCACAAAGGACAACCGCCGCCATAGCATACAGGGCACAGCGCATGGGAGTAATATTGAACACAACGAGGGTGACAATGAGCACTACCACGGGGATGATGAGCTTGGCACTGCGCTTAAGCACCGGGATAAGCAGGGGGATATCCTTTTCATCCATGCCGAGCAGGTCATTTTTCAGGGCTTCCACATCCACCATGATGAACACGCTGATGTAATAAAGGAAAGCCGGAATAGCAGCTGCCACACAGACGGTGCCATAGCCGATGCCGGTCATTTCCGCCAGGATGAAGGCGGCAGCACCCATGATGGGCGGCATGATCTGGCCGCCGGTGGAAGCAACGGCTTCCACTGCGCCGGCAAAGACGGGACGATAGCCGCAGCGTTTCATCATGGGGATGGTGAAGGTGCCGGTGGAAACGACATTGGCGACCGAGCTGCCGGAGATGGTACCGAAGATAGCGGAAGCGATAATGGCGATCTTGGCGGGGCCGCCGCGTTTACGGCCGGCCAGCGCGGTAGAAAGATCGCGGAAGATGAGATCAGCGCCGCAGACATTGAGGAAGGCGCCAAACAGCAGGAACAGGAATACGGTATTGGCGGAAACGCCGATGGGCATACCGAAGATACCCTGCTGGCTGAAAATGGTCTTGATGACGCGGGTAAAGCTGTAGCCCTTGTGGCCGATGAGGCCGGGGAGATATTTGCCGAAGAGGGCATACAGAATGGTGATGAGCGCGATGGCGGGCAGCGAGGGGCCGGTCAGACGGCGGCAGCCCTCCAGCACGATGACGGTGCAGATGGCGCCCATGACGATATCGGTGGGACTGGCAACGAGATCCATGCGCAGCAGGAAGGCATCGATATCCCGCAGAATGTAGATGGCGACCGCCGCGACGCCCAGGGCCAGGATAATATCAAAAATCTTGGCTGGACTGTAAAAATATCTCTTCTTGCCTTTGTAATCGTACACCAAGTAGCACATAAGCATACCGAACATGAAGTGGATCACAAAGAACTCGGAGCTGATAAAGAAAGGATAGATCACATTGACGATCTGCACAGTGCACATGGCAAAGCACAGCGCAGAAATGATAAAGCGATAGATGCGGTCACTCTTTTTCTCCCGCTCGTTCAGGGTAGGAGCGGTAGGGGTGGTGGGGGCATTTTCGGGCATGGGTATCCTCCTTTTTTCTAAGAAAAATGCTGCCGAGCAGGGTCTCCCCGCCCAGCAGCATATATGGTTCAGTCAATAGGATCAGGCCATGGGAGCGAAGCCCTCGCCGGGAGTCTGGAGAGTGATGCCATGCTCGGTGTACCATTTTTCCGCACCGGGGTGCCACTTCACACCAACCTTCTCGGCGTTTTCGGGAACAGCCAGCTTAAGGGCGTTATTGATGACGGCGAGGTCATCGTAGTTGCTGAAGGTGGCATCCAGCAGATCATAGACGACCTGCTCGGAAACATCGGCGGAAGCGGCCATGACGGACCACTGGCACAGGGTCTTGATCTCGAAGTCTGCATTGGCCTTATAGGTGCCAGCGGGGATGACGGAATCGCTGTAGAAGGGATAGAGCTTCTTGATGGTAGCGAGTTCGTCATCGGTCATCTGGATCATGGAAACGGTCTGGGTGGCTTCCAGCTCGGTAAGGGAGGGCCAGGGAGCCGGGGACTGCACCACGATGGCATCAATGACACCATCCTGCAGCGCGGTGATGGTGGCGGACCAGGTATCATTGTGGATCATGGAGGGGGTGATGCCCATTTCCTCAAATACCACGCCAAAAACGCTATCGATGGAGGAACCCTTGGGGCCCAGGCCTACGCGTTTGCCATCCAGGTCATGCAGAGTGGTGATGCCGGAGCCTGCCAGAGTGAAGGGGCAAAGGCTGGGCATATCGCAGGTGAACATGGCCAGAGGCTTTTGATACTTGACGCCATTGGTCCAGGAAGCGGTACCGGTGTAGGCGCCGTAGAGGATATCGGTGGCAACGATGCCGATCTCGACCTCGCCGGTCTCGATGAGGGAGACATTGGCGACGGTGCCGCCGGTCTGCTCGGCGGTCAGCTCATAGCGGCCAGCCAGAACATTGTTCATTACATTGGCCCAGCCGGAACCGGTGGTATAAACGGAGCCGCCGACGGCGCCGGTACCAACGGAGAGCTTGACGACCTGGGTGGTGTGGGTGTCATTGCCGGGATTGCTGGCGTTATCGCCGCAGCCGGTAAGCACCGCCAGCAGCATGATAACTGCCAGTGCCATGGTGATGATGCGCTTTTTCATGGTGATAGTCCTTTCCTTCTTATCTTTGTTATTTCTCGATCCGGGGACGCCCCGGAAGGATATTTAGTGTTACATCGTATAATGTATACGATTTGTCTACATTATATCAATGTGCAAAAAGTCCGTCAATCCCCTTTTTGGAATTTTGGTAAAATTGGACAAGTGTTGGGGCCCTGCTTGGTGAAAAAGACGATTATTCCAAATGTGCATAACTGCAACAGAACTCAGCCGATGGTGATAAGTCCCTTGATGCCCTGCTGGTCCCGCAGCTCGGTAAAGCACTGCTCCCATTCCGCCAGGGGATGGCGATGGGTGATGAGCGGAGAAAGATCCCCGGGGAAAGCGGCCAGCAGCGCCAGCGCGCGGTCCATGTGGGTGTAGTCGCTCATCATATTGAACTGAAGGGTGACGGCTTTACGCAGGGCGGCATCCCACGGGATGGGGACGGAGGGCTGCTTGGTGGCGCCCAGCACCGCCATGCGCCCACCGGGCCGCAGGGCCTCAATGCCGGCAGCAATGCCGGCCGGTGAACCGCTGGCTTCCACCGCCAGATCCACACCGCGGCCATGGGTGGCCCGCAGTACGGCTTCCACCGGATCGCCCCGGCCGCTGTTGATGACCAGATCCGCGCCAAGGGCGGCCGCAGCAGGCAGCCGAAGGGAGGCATCAGTCTCCGCCCCGGAAAGGAAGATGCGGGAAGCCCCGCCGCAGCGGGCAGCCACCAGCGCCAGCTGGGCCACCTGCCCCGCCCCGATGATGAGAACGCTCTCGCCGGGGGTGAGATCGGCATGGACCAGCACATCGCTGACTGAGATGGTGAAGGGCTCTGCCAGGCAGGCAAATTCATCCGGAAGATTATCCGGGACACGGTGGAGATACCGGGCCGGGACCGCTATATATTCCGCCAGGGCGCCATCCCGCTGGATACCCAGGGAACGGCGGCTGCGGCAGAACTGGGGGTAGCCCAGGCGGCAAACCTCACAGTGACCGCAGGCATACAGGTGCAGCTGGCAGATGACACGCTCTCCAACGGAGAAGCCCAGGCTCTCCCCTACCGCTTTCACTATGGTACCTACAAACTCGTGCCCCATGATGATGGGCGGGCGGCAGTCTCGCAGCTTGCCCTGCCAGATGTGCATATCCAGGCCGCAGGTAGTGCAGGCGTGAACCCGGATAAGGACATTATCCTGTTTGGTAAGGGTGGGGACGGGGCGTTCCGTCAGGCAGGCGGTGTAAGCGCCCTCGGTCTCTTTATATACTGCTTTCATTTTCGGCTCCTGCTCAGCGGTCAAATTCCAGCTCCATACGATAGAGCAGCGCGGCGGCCTCGCGGTAGGTGGTCAGCTTGCCGCGGATGAGCTCTCCGGCCATATCCCGCACCAGCTGGCGGGTCTTTTCGCAGGTGATGTACTCCGCGGGGGATTTGCCATCGATGCGGGCCAGCATAAGGATGCCCAGCAGCGGGATGCACTCGGCTTCCAGTTCCTTGGCATCGGTGAAATCAATCATGCCAAAGTAGGTATCGGTCATGCAGGTAAGCATATTGAGGATGGCGGCCGAGTACTGCCGCATATGGGCGGATTTGAGAACGATGTGATTGGTAAAGAAGGCCACATCAAAGGCGGGGTTGCCGTAATGGGCGATCTCGTAATCCAAAATACAGATGGAACGGTCGGCATTGACCAGAATGTTCTTGGGGCTGTAATCGGAGTGAACAATGACCCGGCGGTCATCCCGGATCTTGGGAATCATCGCTTCGATCTCAGCCTTGTACTCAGGGTGCTTGCCGGCCAGGAACTCAAAATAGGGGGAGATGCGCAGCTGGTAGAAGATATCCTGGTTGGCAAAGGCCGCGGCGGCCTCGGGGCTATTGGCGCTCTTATTGTGGACGATGGCCAGCGCCTCCATCGTCTTTTGGGCAACCTCAAAATCGAAGATGCCGGAGAGCAGATCTTCCTTCCACATCCGGCAGGAGGCTGGGGCGGCATCCCGCACCATGATGCAGTTTTCCTCATCATAGAACAAAACGGCCGGGGCGCTTTGCGGGATGCACTTATTGTAGAAATCATTGGCGATGGCTTCGATCTTCATGCGGGCGGGATCGGCATGCCAGTCTTCCTTGACGGCCAGCTTGGCGCGGCCCTGCTTGACCAGCATGGTCTTGCCCTCAGTCTCGATGAGGGCAGCAATGCAGGAGACACCACCGCGGCAATAATTGACCTCGTAGGGGATATCGCTGTGAATGACGCCCTTTTCCAGCAGGTACTGGATAAGGACCTCCCGATTTTCAAGATCCAGCATGATATGCTCCTTTCTTTACTGGGCCAGTGCCTGAGAGACCGCGACTGCGCAGGCCACGCTGGCACCGACCATGGGGTTATTGCCCATACCCATCAGACCCATCATCTCCACATGGGCGGGGACGGAGGAGGAGCCGGCAAACTGAACATCGCAGTGGGTGCGGCCGATGGAATCGGTAATGCCAAAGGAGATGGGGCCGGCACCGATGTTATCGGGATGCAGGGTACGGCCTGTACCGCCGCCGGAAGCAACCGAGAAGTATTTGACGCCATGAGCAACGCACCACTTCTTATAAGAACCGGCAACCAGATGCTGGAACCGGATGGCATTGGCGGAATTGCCGGTAATGGAAACATCCACATGCTCCAGCTTCATCACCTCAATGGCCTCTTCGACGCTGGAATTGCAGTAGACCTTGACATTGGCGCGCTCGCCGTGGGAGAAAGCCTTTTCGCCCAGGACCTTCAGCGTCTGGGTGGCATGGTCAAAGGTGGTTTCCATATAGGTAAAGCCATTAAAGCGGGCCAATGTGTAGCCGGAATCCTTGCCCAGACCATTGAGGATGACACGCAGGGGATTTTTACGGACCTTATTGGCGCTGCGGACAATGCCGATGCCGCCCTCCGCCGCCGCGAAGGATTCGTGACCGGCCAAAAGGCAGAAGCAGCGGGTATCCTCATCCAGCAGCATAGCGGCCAGGTTGCCGTGGCCGGTTCCCACCTCGCGGGTCTCCGCTACGGAGCCCGGAACGCTAAAGGCCTGCAGACCCTCGCCGATCTTCCTGGCGGCCTCGGTGGCCTCCCGGGTACCGGCGGCCAGCGCCACAGCGGTGCCAATGGTATAAGCCCAAACGGCGTTATCAAATGCGATGGGCTGAATGCCCTTTACGATGGATTCCACATCAATGCCGTGCTGCAGGCAAAGCGCCCGTGCAGCCTCCAGATCCGCGATGCCGTACTGGTGCAGGCAGGCCTCGATCTTGGGCATTCTGCGGTCCATTCCTTCAAATGTAATCATAGCGTGTGCCCTCCCTCATCATTCTTTGCGCGGATCAATATACTCGCTGGCGCCTTCGTACTGGCCGTAGGTGCCAATGCAGCTTTCGTAGGCTTCCTTGTGGTCCTTGCCGGCCCGGATCAGATCCATCATCTTGCCCAGATGAACAAAGCGGTAGCCCACCGTTTCCTTCTCCTCATTCAGGGCCATATCCAGCACATAGCCCTCGGCCATCTGCAGCATACGGGGGCCTTTTTCCAGGGTGGAGAAAACCGAACCGCACTGGCTGCACAGACCCTTGCCCAGGTCCTCCAGCGAAGCGCCGATGGGCAGACCGTTTTCCGAAAAAGCGGTCTGGGTGCGGCCGTATACCATCTGCTTAAAGATCTCCCGCATGGCCACATTGATGGCATCACAGGCCAGATGGGTATTCAGGGCTTCCAGCAGCGTTTTGCCGGGCAGATGCTCCCCAGCCACCGCCGCACCATGGGTAGCGCCGGTACAGCCGGTGGTCTCCACCAGGGCCTCCTGGATAACACCGTTTTTAACATTCAGGGTAAGCTTGCAGCAGCCCTGCTGCGGGGCGCACCAGCCAATGCCATGGGAAAGACCGCTGATATCCCGGATCTCCTTGACCTGAGTCCAGTTTCCCTCCTGCGGCAGCTCGGCCGGGCCGTGGCCCTTGGGACAGGCCACTTTTTTCATGCGTTCCACTTCGTGTGTGATTTCCACGCTTGCGACACCTCGATTCGTAGTCTTTGTCTTGCTTTTATCTCACCGCCCGTGGGCGGAACCATAACGGGAATAGGCACCGCCCCAGAGGAAGCGGCGGCGAACTATTTGTATATTGTATACATTCTACACCATACGAGCGAACCTTGTCAATGTGTGGTTGGTAGAACCTGCCCGCGCGGAACTGTGCAATATCCTCAAAAATAAAGAATCAAACTGCCAAAAAGGCCCTGCCGACAGCGGAAAGCTATCGGCAGGGCCCAGAGTTAGGTGCTGTAATCCGGCGGGCGGAGTGCCGCCACTACCCCGCACAGCATGGTGCGGAAGTCGTAGACCGGCAGGCGGGTGGCCAAGTGGATATCCAGCGCCCAGGGGGCATATTGGTGCATTCCAGCAGAATGGCCCCAATGCCGGGGTCCCGTCGGATCAGCTCCAGCGCGGCTTCGATGTGCTCCTGGCGGCACTTCTCGGCATCAAAGGAGGTACGGTCCTCCCGCAGGAAGCTGGAAAATTCGGTGGTATGCTCCATACCCATTACGGTGACAGGGCAGTAGCTGGCCCCGGCGGCCGCCAGGTGGCGCGGGGTCAGGTTGGCGCTATCCGCCGTAAGGATGCCCACCCGCTTGCCGGGCGGCAGGGCGGCAGCGATCATGGGCAGCTGCAGCAGCGCCGAAGTGTAGACCGGCACCCGCACCGCCGCGCTGAGCTGTCGCTGGAACAACGCCAAAAAGCCGCAGCTGGTGGTGATGGCGCAGACTCCCTCCTGCTCCAGGGCCTGGGCCGCCGCAATGAAGGGTACCAGCAGGCGCTCCTCCTGCAGGGCTTCCACCACATCATGGTAGGTGGTGCCGGGCACCATACGGTACCGTACCGCAAAGGGAAAGGTGGCGGGATTGCCGATATCCCCCGGCAAGCGGGGGAAGGAAGCCCGGTTCATCAAGATGCCGACCGGGAGACTGTTCTGCGAAAGGGCTGGGATCATGGTTTAGTTTCCTCCGTATAAAAAGCGGCGGTAATGGAGCTGCGCTAATAAAGGATCCTCCGCATCGACCTGGCCCATAAAGTAGGCCGCCGCCAGCGGCGAGACCCCCGCCGTGTAGCTGTATGCGCTGTGCATCAGGAAATAGCCGAAATTCTGGAGCTTTTCCTCATCGCCGCCAATGATGGGCAGGCCATCCACAGGCTTGCAGCGCAGGCCTGCGTAACTGCGGATGATATTGACCCCGCTCAGGGCCGGGAACTCCCGCAGCGCCTGGCGCACCGCGGTTTGCAGCGCTTCGGCCGGGACGGTAGTATCGTGGGTTCCGGCGGGCAGGTCCTCGCTGTTTAGGCCAAAAATGATATTGCCGTGGGCGGTCTGGTGGGCGCTGCTGGCAAAGGTATGCAGGATGGGTGGAAGCTTTTCGGTGACCAGGCAGCAGCCGCGATTGGGCCGCACCGGCGCCGGGATCCCCAACTTTTCCCCGATCTCATAGCTCCACAGGCCGGCACAGCAGATGACATGCTCGGCAGTGACGCGGCCGCGGTCGGTCAGCAGCGCCGTGATGCGGCGGTCGCTTATTTCAAAGTCCAGCACCTTGGTAAAGGTACATACCTCCGCACCCAGACGCTTGGCGGTCTGGATGTAAGAATCCACCAGCAGGAAGGGATTGATGTGGGCGGAGTAGGGCTCATACCGGGCGGCGATCATACCGTTGCCCCGCATGGCCGGTTCCTTTTCCCAGGCTTCCTCCGGGGCGAGGATCCGGACGACATCATAGCCCGCGGCGGCGCCCATTTCTGCGGCCTTTTGGGCGGCGGCTATATCTTTTTCGGTGTAAAGCGGCTTAAGGGAGCCGGTAACGGTAAATTCAAAGGGCCGGTCCAGTTCATGCTCCAGCAGGAACAGCCGCAGGAAGGAGCGGATCGCCAGCTCCTCCATAAAAAGCGGCTGCCGGTCAAAAGGTCCGATCCAGGCGACGGTGCCGCTGCTGGTGCCGCTGCATATTTCATTCTGTTCCAGCAGCAGGACTTCCCTGCCGTGGAGGCTGAGCTGGTAGGCCAGGCTGGCGCCCAGCACCCCGCCGCCGATGATAACAAACTCGCTGTGCTGCTTCATGTGTCCTCCTCCCCGGCCAAAAGGGCCGAAAGCGGCATGGGCCGCACCGGGGGGCGGGTACTGGGGTATTCCTCCGCGGGGGGCAGGTGGCCCAGCTCCGCCATCAGAATGGCCTCCACCAGTGGGCGGCAGGTGCGCCCCTGGCATAGTCCCTTACCGGCCCGGGTCATCCGCTTGATGCCATCCACGGTGGTGGCGCCATCCCGGATGGCCTGTATGATCTCGCCTTTGGTGATCTCCTCACACCGGCAGATGATGATATCCTTATCCTTCATGGAGCACCTCCTTTCCACTTGTGGAGAGAAATCCCCGGACGGTATCCAGCAGGGCCAGCGGCACCCGCAGCGTCACCACAGCCGTTTGGTGAAAAACCGGCGGGCACAGCACCCGGTGGATGGTCCCCTCCCCCACTGGCCGGCCGCGGCGGTCGGTAAGGATGACCGACTGCCCCACAATGGGCAGGGGAGTAAATTCATATGGGAGAGAAAGCAAACCTTCGCTCCCGGAATAGGTATCATCGATGACAAAGATGGCCTGGCCCGGGCAGCAGGGGATGCACAGCCCGCAGCCGGTGCATTTTCCCCGGTTCAGGCAGGGCAGGCTGCTCAGGCCCTCCGCCATGGTGATGGCCCCCTGTGGGCAGGCGGTGCAGCAGGGGTTGCAGGGGATCTCCTCGGTGCATTCGATAACGGCATGGGGGCCGCGCTTCAGCTGTTCTGCCACTGGACATACCTCCTCTCCAGTTCCGCTTTGGCGGCGCCGCGGGCTTCCCCGTGGGGGCCGGTTCGCAGCTGGGCCGCACGCCGGCGGATCTCCTCCATCTGCCGCCCGGCTTCTGCTTCCTCCAGCAGGCCCAGCGCCGCGGCAATGGCCGTCCCGGCCAGTCGGCCTTCTTCCATGGCCGTGCTGGCCTCCTCTATCCCGGCCACATCTCCGGCCACATAGATATCCGGATTGGTGGTACACAGGGTGCCGCTGTGCAGCGGCAGATAGCCGCCCATCGGCGGCAGGTGGGTCAGCCCCACATTGGCCATGCGCAGAAGTTCTATCGAGGGGGTAAGTCCCACCGCCAAGCAGACGGTATCAGCCTCAATGGTTCGCTCGGTACCGGGAATAGGCCGATACCGCTCATCCACCCGGCCAATGGTCACTTCCTCCACCGAATCCCTGCCGCGGGCCTCCAGTACGGTATGCCCGGTAAGGATAGGCACCCCGGCCCGCATCAGTTTGTTGGCATGGACGGCATAGCCGCTGATCTGGGACTTGGCCTCCACCACAGCAGCCAGGTGTGCCCCAGCCTGCAGCAGCTGGAAACCCACCACCAAGCCTACATTGCCGCTGCCCACCATGATGATTCTGCGGCCAGGCAGCACCCGGTTCAGGTTTACCATGGTCTGGGCGGCGCCCGCTCCCATCACCCCTGGGAGGTCCCAGCCGGGGAAGGCCAGGGCCTTTTCGGTAGCGCCGGTGGCGATCAGGAGCTTTTCCGCCCGGATGATACGGCTGTACCCGGCATGGGTAACACCCAGTCGCCCTCCGGGAAAGATGCCGTAAACAGTGTGGGAAAGGCAGATCTCCACCCCAGCTGCTTCGCATTCCGCCAGCAGCTGGCGGCCCAGCTCCACCCCGCGTACCCCGGCCCCGTGGTGCCCGGAGCCGAAAAACTTGTGAATCTGCTTAAAGAGCTGACCGCCGGGGCGGTCGTTTTCATCATAAGCGGTGACCCGCGCGCCGCAGCGGGCCAGCACCGCCGCAGCGGAAAGCCCGGCAGGCCCGGCCCCTACTATGGCCACCTGGGGGTTCTCACGCATGGGGATCACCCCACTTTCCCAGGCCATGCTGTGTTTCTACCCGCATGCCCTCCTCCACCCGGGTGATGCAAGTACGCACCCCCGGCACGCCGTTCACCGTCATGGCGCAGTCAGTGCAGCGGCCAATGGCGCAAAAGATGCCCCGTGGATGGTCCTCGCGGGCGGTGTGACGGAACACCCGCACCCCGGCCTCCGTCAGCACCGCCGCGATGGGCTCGCCTTCGATGGCGGAAAGCGGTTTTCCGTCAAAGTATATCGTCACCTGCCTGCCCTGCGGCTGCTCCCCCAGGATGGGGTGCTGCCGGATGCGCAGTCCGGTATCCTTCGGTTCTGTTTTCATTGGGTTTCCTCCTGTTTTTCGGTATGGCAAAAAGGATGAGCCGAGGTCTCTACCTCCTCATACGGCTCACCAGCGTCTTTTTGATGACACGCCGGAAACAGAACGGTCCAATGACGGAATTTTTCATAAAATCGTAGTTGCTCCTAAATTAAATACTGTATACTGTCAACATAAATATAGGGGATTTTGGTGATTTCGTCAATAAAATTTGGCCAAATAGGCCTCTTCTTAGCTATTTATGTATATTGTATACAATATTGCGGGATGAATATTGGTGCGATTGTTCATAGACTTTTCCTACAAAAAAGTGTTAATGTAAAAAAGGAGAGTTTGCCGACAGTCGACAAAAAGACATTGACCGGCCCTCTTCGACAGTATAAAGAATCGCAGATAAAAACGGAAAGGACAAAAGACCATGAAGAAACTCAAAGTTTTCCTCAGCCTGCTGCTGACCTGCGCACTGGTTTTTGCCTGTGTTGGCTGCGGCGAAAGCAACAACGATCCCAATGCCCCCAAGCTGCAAACCTTTAGTGCCGGCTGCTCCGCTTCCGGCGGCGCCTTCAATGTAGTAGGCACCGGCTGGTGCACCGTTATGAATTCCGTATTCAATGGCAAGTATTCCATTACTGCCGAAACCACCGGCGGCGCTACCGCCAATACTGCCCTTATCGAGACCGGCGAGTGCCAGTTCGGCGTGGGCGGCGCTTCCTCCACTCTGGAAGCCTATGAAGGCGTAGCCGAATGGACCGGCGGCCAGAAGATGGTCAAGTCCCGCGTTATCGCACCCATGTATGAGATGTCCCTCACCGCGTTCGCTCTCTCCAGCAGCGGCATCGAGACCTGGAGCGACCTGGAAGGCAAGACCGTCGGTTTGGGCTCCAAGGGCTCCGGCATCGATCCCGTTCTGCGCAAGCTGCTGGATGCCATGGGCATCAATGTAACCGTACACAATGACGCCTGGGGCACCACCGTAGAGGCCTTGAAGGACGGCACCATTGATGCCGTTATCACCCAGGCTGCCGGCGCATGGCCCTCCCTGGCGGAAACCGAAGCCACCCACGAGGTCAACATCCTGCCCATGACAGAAGAGCAGGTCAAGATCGTATGCGAGATGACCCCCTACTATGTTCAGAGCTATATCCCCGCCGGCACCTATAAGGCCAATGCCGATAAGGATATCCTCTCCTGTTCCATGTGGGCCTTCTTCATTGCAAGCGAGGATGTGGATGATGAGGTCGTTTACGAGCTGACCAAAGCCACCTGGGAGCACTATGACGACATGGTCACCGTTTATGCCGGTCTTGCCGGCGGCCTCAAGCTGGAGAACATCCCCAATATGCCCTTCCTGTTCCACGATGGCGCCATCAAGTACTATCAGGAGCAGGGCATTCAGATGGCAGAGGTAGCCCCCGGCTTCTCCCCCTCCTGATGTCTGCCCCACGCATTTGAGCCCACTGAACCAATAAACCCGCAGGCGGCC
>ENA-OUQK01000772-OUQK01000772.1-human-gut-metagenome-genome-assembly--contig:-NODE-772-length-18322-cov-15.737450_pt1 | contig 18322 bp, 26 predicted proteins | sample MGYA00237954_ERZ548842 | MGnify/ENA primary metagenome ERZ548842 (study PRJEB26490, sample SAMN05194704) | human gut metagenome | biome: terrestrial biome; feature: human-associated habitat; material... | reverse complement strand
GGATGTAAGGGGTGTAATGGAGGTGTTCGCCCGAAAGGAACTTTTCAATGCTCTTTTCGCCTTTGGATATGGCGCACACCATTTATGGGTGACGCAGAAAAAGGCATCCGACCCCGACCAATGTTTGGAGAACAGATTACTGATTGTTGAATTTTAATTGATAAGGCTATGACAACGAGAATGACCATTAACGGAGTAAGCACCTGCCAAACGGCAGGAACGGAGAAATACGAGAGTTTCCAAATGAGTATCGGTAGGAAAAGGCGCACTTTCGTGCAATACGACTATCGCCATACAGACGGAGAGTTGTTCTCCTGCGTGAAACCCACTTTGGACGAGTGCAGGCGGCTGCGTGACGAATGGATTAAAGCGAAGGAGGACAGGCTATGACAGCAGGCTATGATACGCTGATAGTTACGTTCAGCGACCCAATCAAGGTATTGGACAATATGTTTTCCGATGCGGACGCATGGGGAACTGACACCCTCAAAGGATGGGTAGAGGACTATGAAAGTACGAGGTTTACGCAAATAAACGAGCATACGGCAGTCATCACTTCCGAATACAACATGCCCTGCGTAAAGGAATGGCTCACACACTGTACGACTATCGCTGATATGAGAGAATTTTGAGTGCGTGGCGGTGGACACCACCGCCCACACTTCCAACACCATTAAAAGAAAAAGCATCATGAAATACTATTTTATACTGACAGACGGCAAGGACGCATGGATGCAGTTCGTTTACCTCCCTTCGGGAGATTATGTGTCCGGCTATATCCGTGACCTGCGGAGCGTGGGAGTATCCGTGCATGACTATGACCTATGGACAAAAGATACACGCCCCATTGCCGAGCGTACCCTTGAAAATATCCGCCAGCGGATGAACTTCAAATAAAAAATCGGGGTGGCAAAAGCCACCCTTAACAAAGGACAACTTAAATATAAACGATGATAGCAAAGACGATTTTAGAACAGATGGGCGGACGCAGGTTTGCCGCCATGACGGGCAGCAAGGATTTCATAGGCTTGCGGAACGGGCTGCAAATGAGCCTTGCGAGGAACAAGACTTCCGCCAACCGCTTGAAAGTGATATTGGACGAGGATACAGATACATACACCATGTATTTCTACCGCCAGTCCATGACTAAGCACTTCGACATCAAGGTCAAGGAGATTGCCAAGTACGAGGGAGTGTATTTTGATATGTTACAAGACATATTCACGCAGGTAACGGGACTATACACCCGTTTCTGACCCTTCGGCGGGCGGCGGAGTTTGCCGCCCGCTACTTTTGACGGTGAGCAGGAGGCGGTTCAAAAGTAGCAAAAAGCCCTTTTGTTCCCATCTTCGATAAATAGGTATCATAAAAATAATTACATGATATGGACGAAATCAGACAGAACGGCAAGACCGTGTTATACAGCGAGGACGGGAGAAGCATCCCTATGTTCTTCAATAATCTGACAGGCAAGAATTTCAGCGGCAAGGAATACGAGGACTATATCCGATGTGTCGCTTTGGCAGACATGGGATTTAGTCCGGGTGTCATTGAACTTTGCAGGAACGGTAAGACCATCAAACAAGGTGTCATACCGAATGTGATACCATAAATGCCATACAAGGAAAAAGAACCGATGAAGCAATTTCATCGGTTCTTTTTTATCCCATAGCCTCACGGCTCATATAGCAGCAGGAACTCCATTTTGCGCCGCCGCTCTATCGAGCGGACGGTTTTGCCCTTGTACCGGCAGTAGGCTGTGTATTCACGGTAAATGTCCCTGTTCCCGGCTTCCAGCTTGCGGACAAGCTCGCTTTTCGGATGCCCGCCATGACCGAGCAGCACCCCTTGCCCCACGTTATAGCTCAGGACGGTCAGGAGCAAGGCGTCTTTTCCATACTTGCGGAACAGCCTGTAACGCACCGCCAAATCCTTGCGGAGCAGGGCTTCGGCTTCCGACTCCGTCATGCCGTAGGACAGCTTCTCGTTTGGCAGCCTGCGGTGTCCGTAGCCGTAATACGGGTAATCGGAACGGTCATGCAGCCCCTCATATTTTTTCACCAGTTCAACGGCTATGTCCGCTTTCGGGTGGCTGTTGAACAGCGCCAGCAGCCGTGCCGTTTCCTCCGTATCCTGTGCCGGCAGGCTGCCGCAGAGGACAGCCGCCAGCAGCAGGAGTAACGCCTTGCGCATCATCGGCTGACGTTCAAGGTGTCCGACACCGCTGCATCCGAGTCGTTGTTGAACTCGACTTCCCACTCGAAGGCATTGCCGAAGTTGTCCTCCACCGTGATGGTCAGGCTCTGCGACTCGTCGCACTCCGAGGTGTAATACAGGCGGAACTTCTCGTTCTCCAACAAGTAGCGGTCGTTGGGCAGGAATACCAAGCCGTTATCCAGCTTCAGCGTGCCCTCGCCGTCGTATTGGAAATAACGGATGGTATAGACCGCCCCGTCAAACTCGCCCTCACGCACCAGCTCGCAGCGTATCTCCGCCGTTTCGCCCTGCGCCAGCTCCTTCGGCACGGGCATGGTCTCCACCGTGAACGGGTAGGCTTGCGTCACGTCCAGCCCGTCGTCGCAGGCGGTGAAGCCGAAGGAGAGCATACCCACACAGAGGGCAGCAAAGGTTCTTACTATGTTTCTTTTCGCTTTTTGTCTGTTGTCCAATTTATTCATGTTCATAATCTGTTATAGTCTGATGGATTTGTTTTTCTTTTCGTTCTCGCTTTGAGCCTGCCTTTCGGCAAGCACCCTTTGCAGGTGCTCGTTCAAGTCCTTGCACCCGTCATAGATACCGGAGCAGTTCGATACCCTTCCGCCGTAACGTGCAAGCAAAGCCCCCAGCGTCCGCCGTCCGGCTTCGTCATTGTCAAGGTAGCACTTTATCCGCCCGTAGCCGTCCAGATGGCGGTACGCCCTCGCCACGTTGGACACCGAGTTGAGCACGAGGTGGTCTTCCTTGCCGCCTATGCCCAGCGCACGGGCGGAGAGGTAGTCCATGAAGCCCTCGTACACGTTGCAGGTCGCCGAGCCGACCGGCAGCAGGGTCACGTCCTTCGGCGGCACGCAGCCCTTGAAGAACGGGTTGCGTATCTCGTAGCCGCCGCTTTCGTTGCCGAAAGCCACGGCGAAATACCGCTTGCCGTGCGTGGTGTAGCGCATCTCCTTGCAGTTCGCAATGGCGACGGCGGACGGTATGCCCCTCTCTTGCAGGTAACGGAGCAACGCCCGGTTCTGTAAAGGCAGCACCTCCACATCCTCGAAGCTGTGTCCGTCGGAACGGTGCGTATCAACGGTTTTTTGCGGTCCATAGTCCTGTGCCGGCATACCCGCCACTTCCGCCACATACCTCGCTTGCGTGAGGAAGTCGCCCGTCTTGATGAACTCGCCTGCCAATGCGAAGATGTTGCCGCCCTTGCCCTCGCCGAAGTCAAACCAGAGGTTCTTCTCCGGGTTTACCTTGAAGGAAGGCGTATGCTCCTCCCTGTAAGGCGACCTGTACCAGACGGCATTGGCACGCCTTTGCACGGGATGATGTCCCAGCCGGGCGAGGAAGTCCTCTATCGGAAACCGTTTCATCGCTTCTATGTCCATAGGCATCCGTCAGTTGATGATGAACTTGACACCTATCCCGTACTCCGTATGGCATACCCCCATGCTTCCGCCCCAGAGGAAACGCTCCCTGAGCGAAGCCGTCAGCGCGATGAAGTCCGCGAGGTACACCTCCATGTCCAGCGTGGCGGCGCAGCCATAGACGAAGGCATCCCCGTTGTCCAGCCTCGCCCCGTCGTACAGCGTCTTTTCGCCCCAGTTTACCGTTTCGTACCCGGCAAGGGCTGACGCGCCCGCATAGAGGAACACCATCTTTTTCGCGTCCGACAGGAAGTTGTAGTAGAAGCCGCCCTCCGCCGTGAACTGCGCCGCAGGGATGGTCGTACTCCTATAATCATGGTTGGTTTGCAGGTATTCCACCCCGTACACCCACTTGTTGCCGCCTTTGGCATAGCTTGACAGCGTAGCTCCCAGCACATAGCCGTCCGCCCCGTTCAGCCCGGCTTTCAGTTCGATGCCCCGCATCTTCGGCAGGCACCGCTGGGCTTCCGCCCGTCCTGCCAGGAGGACGGACAGAAGCGTTACAAGGAAAAAGACTCTCGCTTTCATCGCACACGCAGTTCGTTGATGGTTTCAGCCTGCACCAAGTCCTCGTTCTCCACGGTAAACGTCTGGTGGCGTCCGCCGTCCTTCTCGTTCATCTCCACCACGAGCTGCTTGCCGTCGGGGATGGTGAACTTCGGAAGGCAGAACACCGTGCGTTCGGACTGCTTCCCTGCTACACGGACGGCGTAGTTGTAGGCGCGGAGCGGGAACAGCACCTGCTCCTGCATGGCGGTACGCTTCGCCACCTTCTTGTCCACAATCTTGAACGTGATATAGTCCACGTCAAACGGCACGTTGCTCTGGTTCTTGATTTCCGTATGGAAATACAGCAGGTCATTGTGGACATAAATCCCTTTCAGCAGGTACTGGATGCCGAAACGCTTGCAGCCGATGTGCTTCACCTTGCGCTTGTCCTCCTTGTGCAGCGACTTCATGATGAGGTGCACCAGCATCGGGCTTTCGCTGCCCAGTTCCTTCAGGTAGATTTCCTGCGCGTTGTTCGGGCGGTTCACCTTCTCGCCGTCATGGATGAAGTCGCACATCTCCACGTTGAGAAGCAGCGGTTCGGAGGCGTACTTCACGTTAAAAGTATAGAAACTCCCGTCCTCCGTGATTACCGACATATTGGTTTCGTTCGGGAAGTTACGCACGGTAGCTTTCACGCGGATGACGTTCTCCGCTCCGTCGGCTTTACCCGCAATCAGGTCGGGCGAGCCTAAATCGACGTAGCGCACCTCCGAGGGGAAAATGACGTGGACGGTCTTGTCGTAGGTCACTTCCAAGCCGTGCGGGGGAACCATGCGGTCGAAGGTCAGCTTCTTTGTCAGCCCGTGATACAGATCGCCGTCCGCCTCCTTCTGCGGATAGACCTCCTTTGTCAAGGTCGGTTGTTCACTTCCGTTGTCCGTTACAACGGTTACGTTCTCCTGCGCGTTGGCAGTTGCGATGCCCATAGCGAGGACAAGCATGATGATTACTTTTTTCATTCTACTTTGGATTTTAGTGGTAAATAAAAATTTGGTTGTTGTTTTTTAGTCGTTGATTGTTATTGTTTTCAATCTCTGTCCTGATATAGCATGACCTTGTATCCGGATTTCAGATGCACCTTGACGGTACGCATCTTCTTGGCGATATACTGGCTCGTGCCTTGTATCAGCCCCTTGCCCAAGTCGGAGGCGAGCTGCGCCCCTGCGTTGGTGGAGATATTAATGCTGCTGCCCAGCGAGCCGCCCATGTTGGCGGCAACCTCCCTGACGGCGTTCATCTCCATCGAGTTTGGAATGAAGATGCCGGGCTGTCCGTCCGTGTCATACACCGCCAGTTCTACCGGGATAATCGTACCTGCGTACTCCAGCGAAGTAATTTCAATATCGAGTCGTTCGCCCTGAATCTTTGCCGTGCCTACCACCACTGCATTGCGGGGTATGATTTTGTCCGCCACTGCCATCGGCTCCAGCAGCCGTAATCTTACCGCCTGCCCGTCAGTCACACTCTGCGCCCCATAGACACACGCCGATATGGTGTTCCTGTCCGATACAGTCGTGACACCCACCGCCGTATTGAAACTGCGGTTGCGCTCCTGCGAGAAGGAGGCGACAAACTCAGCGTTGCTCATCGGCTGTGAGAGCGAAGATACCACCTGATGCGTTACCTGCCTGACAGGTGCAGCAGTGTTCTTTCCGGCTTTCTGCACGGGGTAAGGCTCTGCCGCCTGTCCGACAGGTGGCTGTGTGCCGTTCTGCCCGCCCATGTACTTCGCCGCCAGTTCATAGGACTTCTCCATGAGTGCCACTTGGTCATCCATAGCGGATGCCTTGCCTTTCTCGGTTTCCAGTTCCGATTCCAGCGAGGCGATACGCTCTAACAGTTCGTCCATATCCGCATTGTCGTTCTTTGGCTGCTCGTAGAAGTTGCCGAGCGTGGCATTGAGGTCGCGGTAGGCGGCTGCGGATGATTGGATGGTCTTCGGGGCGGACTTCACATTCTCTTCCATGCCTCCGGGATTGGCAAGGTCGAAGTCCCTGCCGCTATCCGTTTCCGCCACTTCGCGGTCGAACATATCGCCCAGCTCCTGCATGGTGCGGCTGCGGTTCTCCTGCCGTTCCTCCATCGCCCCCTGTTCGTAGGCTTTCACCTTGTCGCCGATGATCTGACGGTTCGCCTTGTCAGCGTCGGGCATTTCGATATTGTAACCACCCGTTCCCGGTTGCTGCTCCTTGTCGGAAGACGGGGCGAATATCAGCCACATAGCACCGATGAATACCAGCACCATAGCGGGCAGCACTATCATTTTCTGACGTTTCAGCCTTTGGGCTTCGGTCAGCGGCTTGCGCTCCTTCTTCGGTTTCCCGTTGTCGGGAGCCGCCTTGTTCTCGTTTTTAGGTTCATTCTTCGTCTGTTTCATATAAATAAGGTATTACATTATGATTGTTTTCCGGCTTTACGGACAGTTCCACCTGTCCGGCATGGTCTGTTACTATCCGGCTGCCGTCATTCCTGCCGATGTCATAGACAGCTTTGCCGAAGGTGTAGATGGCAAGCACCGTGAAGGCGGCGAGCATCGCCAGCACGATGCGCTTGCGTGTTTTCGGGGGCAAACCGTCCAGATAGCCTTTGAGCCTTGCCACCAGCATTTTCTTTTTGTCGTGGAGCTTCCAGTACGCACGCCAAAATGATTTTCTGATTTTCTTCATGTCCGTTACCTTTTGATGGTTTGTAAATCCTTGTTCTCGATGATGGTGAAGCCCTCGATGGTGAAACCGTTGGGATTGTCGTCCGAACGGGACGAGTTCAAAAGGCGGCACGTGGTCACGAGGCTGCGCTCGGTGACGTTGCTCTGCCGGATGATCTTCTGCGTGGCGTAGGTCACGGCACGGTAGGGATAGCCGTTGAAGTCGCACACCACGCTGTCCACCTTCAGCACTTGGTTGATGTTCCCGGCGATGATGCGGTTGTAGTACCCTTTCTCGGCGAAGTCCGAATAGTAGTTGTACACGCTTTTGTCCGCTAATAGCAGGGCGCGTTTCACATTATGCTCTATCGCGCTCTTTTCGGGTGAGAGCGTGAAGAACAGCTCGTGGAAACGGCGCACGTGTTCCCTCGCTTCTGCCGGACGGTTCTGCGACAAGTCTTGCGAGAGAGCCAGCATCAGCGACTTGCCGTTATCCAGCACGTAAATCTTTTCTCGTTGCCGCTCCGCGAAGCGGTAGGAACTCCACACGCTCCATACCGTTATTACGGCACACAACGAGAGGAAGACGATACCGAACAGGCGTATCTGCCTGAACGATGATTCGATGTTTTTAAGTGACTTAAATTCCATTGTTGTTTATTCGTTTTTAATTGTCAGTTGATTATTTCAGCAGTTTCCCGGCACGTCCGACCACGTTTCCTGCGGCTGCGCCCGCCACGCTGCCCGCAATACTTCCGGCTCGTCCTGCCGTCTGGTTCACGTTGCGACCGTAGCTTCCCATGCCTCCGGCTTGGATAATCCAGCCTGCTACCGTGGGGATGGTGAAGTAACCAATGATGCCGATTATCATGAAGACGATGTACACCCCGTCGCTCGAATCCAGCGAGAAGTTCGGGTCAGCCTGCATCCGTTCGATGTCGCTTTGCAGCATCAGCACTTGTATCTTCGCCAGTATGGTGCTGAACATATCCGACACGGGCAGCCACAGATAGACCTGTATGTAGCGGCATATCCACTGTGTAAGCGTGCTTTGGAAGCCGTCCCACACCGATATGGCGAAGGCTATCGGACCGAGTATCGCCAGCACCACGAGGAAGAACGTGCGGATGGTGTCTATCACGAGGGCGGCGGCTTGGAACATCAGTTCCAGTATCTCGCGGAAGAAGTCGCGGATGCCCTTCTTCATGTTGTACATCCCGCGCTCGATGTACATCCCCGCCATCGTCACCATGTCGCCGGGCGACCAGCCCAGTTCTTCCAGTTGTTTGTCAAACTCCTCGTTTGACACGAGGTAGGCGGTTTCGGGATTGCGCATCATCGCTTCGTACTCCAGTTTGTCCTTCTGCTCACGGTATCGGTTCATGTCCAGCGTTTCCGCCTCCAGCATCTTTGCCGTACCCTGCACGACGGGCGACATGATGCTGTTTATCGTACCCAATACCACCGTCGGAAAGAACATGATGCACAAGCCTATCGCGAACGGGCGGAGCATAGGGAACACGTCTATCGGTTCGGCTCTCGCCAGCGACTGCCATACCCGGTAGGCCACATAAAAGAGTGCGCCCAGCCCGGCGATGCCTTTCGCCACGCCCGCCATGTCCCCGCATAGCGGCACCATCTGTTCGTAGAGCGAGCGCAGAATTTGGTGAAGGTTGTCGAAATTCATAGGCTACCAATATCTTTCGTTCATGTTCCCGTACAGCCCCATGATGCGGTCAAGGTCGTTTTTCTTCTTCGCACGCAGGTAACTCACGCTAATGTTCTTGTTGGTGTAGTAGCTCACGAGGTTGCGGTAACGCTTCATTTTGGAGTAGCAGCGTTCCACCACGTCCATGCGCTCCTTGTCCGTCATGGAGAGCGTGGTGATATTCACCACATTCTTCAGTTCCGTCAGCACATCGTTGGATTCCTCCAATAACTTGGTGTAGCCAAAGGCGATGGCTCCCAGTTCCTCCACCGTGAAGTTGTCGTCACGCATCATCTTCTGGAAACTGGTCACATAGGTGTCGGTGATGTCACCCACCATCAGGATGGTCTGCTGCACCTTCCGGGCGTCCTTTACCAGATTGTTCACGGATTTGAGTGGTAGGCTAAGCATCCAACGCCCTGCCGTATTACTACGGTGGGTTTTCGGAAGCTCGCCCCCAAACCGGACGTACACGTCTCCGCGTATCCGGCTTTCTACTAATAATATCAATCTATTCATTGTTACTGAGTTTTTTGTAACACTTACCACATATGGCAATAGTCTTTCGTTTGCGAGCCATCATTTGTTTTTCGCAGGTAGTTTTCCCTTGAAGATTTTTTAATTTTCTCACATGGTGCATCACTAACTTATCGACTGCTCCACATAATTCACATTTTTCCGCTTTCAGCCTATCTATAAGACTTGTGTTTGTAGGATGATATGTGAATTTGGGCAAGTTGTCTAAATCCTTAATGTTCATTGGATTTTTCTTTTTGAACCCACCATGATAAAAGGTCAAGTCTTTGGCAGTACCGTTCTTTAAATAGTATCTAACTGAAAAAAGTCCATTCTTGGTGTACTTTTTTCGGATTTGCGACATCGTTGTCCGATATTTCTGCGCAAATGTTTTGTACATACTATATTTCATGATATACCCAAGTTTTGACAGACTACTACAATTATTAGCCAAACAATAGTAATTGTAAATGCCCTTTATTTCCTTGTTGTACCTGTCAAGTATCTCAAAGTCATTGTTGTTTGAAAGTTTGGGACGGGATTTTGCTTTCCAATACTCCTTGCCGTTGTGTATCTTTATTTCTAAAACACGATATTCGAGCAACTTTTTCTTAAACGTATCCTTTCCAAGTGCCAATTGTATCCTCTTATTGAAGACACGTCTTAGTACTCCGTATTTGCTTCTTTTGGTGTCATTGGATTTCCTTACAAAAATCTCATATCCGAGAAATTTTGCAGCGTTTTCAGCATGGGTGATAAGTGTTTTCTCATCAGACAGTGTAAGAGCTAACTTTTCATAGAGGAAGTTCTTTATGTCCTCTTTGATGATGATAGCATCTTGTTTACTGCCAATAATTCCAATTAGAAAATCATCCGCATATCTCACATATTTGAGTTTTCTGTAGTTCATATCCATTTCGTCACCATCAGAATACTGCAAACCTTCTTTTTGATAAGCCTTATATTGTCTTATCAATTCTGACCTTTCACTTTTGTCTTTTACCACTTTCAACTTTTTCAGAATACGGTGTCGTTTGCCTTCAAGTGATACTACCTGTTTAGTTCTTTTCCGTTCTTTCCCCTTATCAAATTTTCCAGTGTATTCCTTCATGAATTTATCCAACTTATCAAGGTATATGTTTGCCAAGATAGGGCTGACAATTCCGCCTTGCGGTGTTCCACTGTAGGAGTTATGAAAGTTCCAGTCTTCGATATATCCTGCATTCAGAAATTTTCTAATCAAGCGAATAAATCTTTCGTCAGCGATACGTTCTTTCAGAATACCTATCAGTATCTCATGATTGATATTGTCGAAAAATCCCTTAATATCACCTTCTACGAACCATTTCACGCCCGAAAATGTCTTCTGAATATCAGACAAGGCAGTGTGGCAGCTTCTTAGAGGTCGGAAGCCATGTGACGTTTTTTCAAACTGTCTTTCATAGATGGCTTCCAATATCATTCTGACCACTTCCTGCAATAATTTATCATTAAAAGCTGGTACACCTAATGGACGCATTTTCCCATTTTTCTTTGGGATATACATCCGTTTTGAGGGTTGGGGCTGATAACTCTCATCTTTCAACGATGTTATCAGTTGTTCAATTCGGTTCAGGCTCATTTGGTCAATGGTTTTCCCATCTGCACCTGCTGTCATATTGCCCGGTTTCGCATATATGCGTTGGTAGGCAACGTAATACATTTCCTCATTGAAAAAGATACGGTACAAGCGTTCAAACTTGTAATTCAAATTTTCACTGTGTTCCGTTAGACTGTTTAATACATACTCTGGACTTCTCATAATGTCTCTCACATTTTCCGTTATTTGCATTAAAATTATTAGCTGCTTCCCTTCGCCATGTACAGGGCTTTCCCCTGCTCAGACTACTACGGAAGCTCCGTTGCCTTGTCGGATTTTCATAGGTCTGTACCTAATAGCCTTGCGGCGTTCCGATTTAGGCAATCCCCGTTTACGATATAATAACATGGCTATGATAGATTGTCGGATATGACTTCCGCCCGTTACCGCTTACTGCGGTTGTGCCGTAATTTGTTCCTGCCTCTACTACACGACGCTCGCAACAGAGGTATTACGGTATAGCGAGTTAAGTTATCTTTCACTATAAAACATACTGGGTTCACTTGGACTATCATTCAATCAGTTTGGATTTTATCCTCGTATCTATCTGTTTCATCTCACCATTCAGTTGCAATTTGATAACTAATTGACTTATGGCTTTCCAGCGTGCTATACTCCCTGCCGTCCTTTCGTGGGCAGATAAGCTGGTGATGATAGGTAAATATTGGAACACTTACCTAATAGCTTGCCAATGCTACATTTATTATATCGCCTATACGGGCGCACCGTCGTAATACTTCTTGCCCTGTTCGTAAATCTTCACGGTCTCTTGAAAATTTTTTATCATATTTTGGGCGGTCGTGGAAGTGTGTACCACGTTCTTCGAGGTGTTCACGATGCTCTGCGCGATGTTGGACGGGTCTATCACCGCCCACTGTGCGCTTGCCCTGCCGACTGCAAACAGGCACAGGCAGATAATAAGTGTTATTCTTGTTCTCATGTTACTTTGGATTTTAGTGGATTTCATTATTTATTGCTCGCCTATCGGATGGTCCGGTTTCGGGTTCACACGCACGTAGTCCCCGTTCGGCGAGAAGGTCAGGATGTCCGTCGCCTCGTTGTAGGACACGTCGATGCGGAATCCGGTGTTCATGAACAGATTGCCGTTCTCCTCCTGCAAGAGATAGGTTTCCGGCTTCAGCTTGCGGCGGATGCCGCTCCGCTTGAATACCGTCACCTTATAGGCTTCGCCCTCCTTGTAGATAAGCACGTCGGGCTTGCCCTCCACACTCTCCCAGTTTCCGCAAAGCAGGTCGCGTCGGTTGTCCGTTATGTCGCAGGATTGCAGCACCATGACCGCCAGCCCGATTAAACACTTGCTGACTTGCAGCATTTTCGTTCTTGATATACTCATACGCATTTTCTTTTTTAGTTGATGAATCTGTTTCTATTTATTCCTTTTTTCTCCGCCTTTCGGCAAGCTGCCGGATGACGGCTTCAATGTCGCCGCCCAACTGTTCCGCCAGACGGTAAACCTCTACTTTTTCCGTTTCTTCGGTGGTGTACGCCAGATACTCTTCAGCACTAACTTCGGTGGCATAGACTGCCGACTGCGTGCCGCCCAGTCCTATCCACACTTCCTTGTAGAGCCTTGACGGGTTGTTCGCCATGTTGATGGAGAGTATCTGCGACTTCTCTTTCTCCGTCAGACCCAACAGGGACTGTATGGCATCAAACTTGTTCATGTACTTCCGCTGGTCAAGGAGTATCTTGCAGTCGGAGTTGTTGATGATGCTCTCCTTGACGACGGGCGAGGAAATGATGTCGTCCACCTCCTGCGTCACCACGATTGCCTCCCCGTAATACTTGCGCACGGTCTTGTACATATAGCGCAGGTACTCAGCCATGTTCGCCGAAGATAGAGCCTTCCAAGCCTCTTCCACTATCAGTTGCTTGCGCACGCCTTTCAATCGGCGCATCTTGTTGATGAAGGCTTCCATGATGATGATGGTCACCACAGGGAAAAGCTCGCGATTTTCCTTTATACTGTCAATCTCGAAGACGATGAACCGCTTGCCGAGCAGGTCGATGTTCTCCGTGGAGTTGAGCAGGAAGTCGTAGCGTCCGTCCCGGTAATACTGCCGCATGGTGGTGAGCATATTGTCGATGTTGAAGTCGGACTTCTCCACCTTTATCTCACGTTCCGCCAGTTCGCGGCGGTAGTCGTCGCGCATATACTCGTAGAAGGTGTTGAACGAGGGGACGATGCTCCGGTCAGCCCTGATACGCTCGATATAGGCGTTCACCGCACTGCCCAGTTCGCCGCTCTCCGTCTTCGTCACTTTGTCGTCCTCCGACTTCCAGAGCGTCAGCAGCAATGTCTTGATGCTGTCCTTTTTCTCCACGTCGAACACGTAATCATCGGTGTAGAACGGGTTGAACGAAATCGGTTTCTCCTCCGTGTAGGTGAAGTACACGCCGTCCGCCCCGTTTGTCTTGCACCGGATCATCTCGCACAAGCCCTGATAGGAGTTTCCCGTGTCCACCAGCACCACGTGCGTACCCTGCTCGTAGTATTGCCTCACGAGGTGGTTCATAAAAAAGGATTTGCCGCTGCCCGAAGGACCCAACACGAACTTGTTGCGGTTGGTCGTGATACCCCGCTTCATCGGCAGGTCGCTGATGTCGAGGTGCAACGGTTTTCCCGTAAGCCTGTCCACCATCTTGATGCCGAAGGGCGAGAGCGAACTGCGGTAGTTGGTTTCCTCCGTGAAGAGGCACACCGCCTGCTCGATGAATGTATGGAAACTCTCTTCCGCCGGGAAGTCCGCCGCGTTGCCGGGCATCGCCGCCCAGTAGAGCGTCGGGCAGTCGATGGTATTGTGGCGCGGCACGCACTCCATGCTTGCCAGCTGGCTGCCCACATCGTTCTTGATATGCTTCAGTTCCTCCGCGTCATCGCTCCACGCCATGACGTTGAAGTGCGCCCGTACCGAGGTCAGCCCGTAGGAATGGGCTTCGTTCAGGTACTGGTCTATCCACTCGCGGTTGATGCTGTTGCTCCGGCTGTATCGGGATAGCGACTGCATATTCCTTGCGGACTTCTCGAACTTCTGCAAATTTTCCTCGCTGTTGTCGATAATCACATACTGGTTATAGATGTGGTTGCAGGAAAGCAGCAGCCCCACGGGGGAGGCGAAGGAGAGGCGACAGTCCGAGCGGTCGGTGGAGAGTTTCTCGTAGCGGATGTCGGTAGCCACCTTTCCGGGCATATCCTCCGCGTCGGAGAGGGTGTGCAGGCACAGGCGGTTGTCACCGATACGCATTTCTTTTGCCGAGAGGTCGATGTCCTGCAAGGTCGTGTCGCCTTCGGGCATGAGCGAGAAGTAACGCTCTATCAGCCCGGCGGACTTCTCCGTCCCGACAATCTCGTCGGTGGAGAGGCGGCGCAGCCTCACAAAGCCGCTGTCGTTCATGATGCGCTCGAACTGTTCGGCGGCCTCCATGAACTTCCCGGCGGTTTCCTTGTCCAGCTCCTTCGGGATGATATGTCCCCGGCACAGCGTACTGAAGTTGCTCTGCATACGGTTACGTTCTTTCGTCGTCTTGGTCAAGTAGAGATAGCAGGAGTGTTTCAGGTACGGACGCTCGTTGAAGTGGCGTTCAAAGGAACGGCTCAAGAAACTCATGTCGTCCTTCTGTAACTCCGGCTTGTATTTCTCCTTGATGAACCAATCCTGCTTATGCACGACGCAGAAGTACGGCAGCACCTTGATAGCCTTGCACCAGCAGCCGTGTATCGCCTCGTACTCTGCGCCCGTCACGGTGTAAAGCTCCGGCAGTTCCACCTCAAAAGCCACCGTGATGTCGGCGTCTTTGGAGATGATGCAGCCATGCTCCACCGCCAGCAGGGGGAACTTGTTTTCCAGTGTTGTCATTTTGGATGTATTTCTCATGTCGTTTCTTCCTTTCGTTGCCGTTTGAGTAATCGGGTGATCCGCCGTCGGTTGATAAGGTATCGGGGATGGCTCCTTGCCGCTCCCAATTTCATCAGCCCGTGTTCGCCGTACCGGGCGTTCAGCGCGAAGGTCTGCCATACGAGGACGGAAGACGATGCCGCGCCGAAGCCGATACATATCCACTGGTCGATGCCGACCATATAGAGGATGACGAACAGGACGAAGAGAGCCAGCAGACCTCCGCAGAAGATGAAGAGGTACTGAGCCTTCAAACCCTTGAACTCGACCGGACGGCCGATACCCTTGTTTATCGGGTATTCAGCCATACATTGTTTATTAAAGGAAGAATGAGCGCAGGATAGTGGCGGCGACAATCAAGAAGATACAAGCCCCGAACCACGAGGCGGCGGTCTTCGAGGTGTCCGGGTCTCCGGACGAGAATTTTCCGTACACTTTCACGCCACCGATAAGCCCGACTACCGCGCCGATGGCGTAGATTAATTTCGTGCCGGGGTCGAAATACGAACTCACCATAGAGGTGGCTTCGTTGATGCCAGCCAGACCGTTTCCCTGTGCGAAAGCGGAGGCGGTTGCGGCAATCATAAGTGCCGCAGCGATGATTAACTTTTGTCTGATGTTCTTGTTCATAAACTGTTCTTTTTTTGTGCCGTCCAAAGGGTGGATAGTCCTTTTTCGGGCGGTTGATACTTGATTACTTTACTTTGGTTTTAGTGGTTGCCCGTTTGTTTCTACGGACTTGGGGCTGTCCGTTGCGGGTTGGCTGTACCTTGTACCGCCGTGCGCGTGGGTGTCGTCATTTTACGTTTTCATTTCCATTCTTTTTTAGTTGTTATACATAGTTTCGGAAGTCGAACTCCTCGATGTTGTCGGGAATCACGAACACCTTTTCCTTTTGTTGTGTCACGGTCATGTTCACCGTGTCCACGAAAACTGCCATCGCCTTTGCAATCCTCTCGCTCATTGCTTCATCGGTCAGGCGTTCCGTTATTCTTGTGAAAAGCTCTGTCCCGTCCAGTTCCGTCATGACCTTTCCGGCGTGTCGCATTTCCTCATCGGATGGTGATTCCTTCCGTATGGTGTGTACTGCCATGTCAATATCCTCGAAGCTACTTCCCGAAGCCTGCTTTTTGTCTGGTTCTTCATCCTCCGGTTCATCTTCTCCGTACTCCAGTTCCGAGGGCGGGATGCTCGTGAAGGTTTCATCGAGTTTGTCCTCCGGTACTTGTGTCGGGCGTGAGACGGTTTCCGTGTTTCCGTCGTCAAAAGTAGCCTCTTCCTCCGACAGCTCAATGCCTTTTTCCGAAGTGGCGGCTTCTTGCGTCGGTATGGCAGCGGTTGTCCGGGTCGATGCCATCTTGAAACGGCTCTTGCCAATGATGTCCGAGGTGTCTGCGTGAGGTATTTCCTTATCCTTTCCTTGCTCTGCCACCGTACTGTCCAATGACCGCCACAGCCCGGCAATATGTCTGAAGAAACGGATGAGCTTCGTGTCCATGATGCGGTCATAGAACAGCAGAAACAGAAACCACACGTTGCAAGCAACCGATACGATTAAAAACGCCTTTGTCATAATCTTACTTTTTGGGCGTTTTCAATCTGTTCCATGTACTGCTGCCCGTATTGTCGGAAATGGTCGCGGAGGATGTTATCCACAAACTTGCCGATGCTCAAACCGTTTCCCATCCGACTGGTAACGATAGCGACTTTCTCATGAATTTCTCGGCTGATGTATATACATTGCCGCGTTTTGATTTCCGATGCTTGCAGGAAAGTCGAGAGCGGTTTGTCTCTGCCTTTATCCTTGCGGAAGTCAACGTCGGTATTTTCCTGCCCGTAGTCGGTTACACACTTTGCTGCACGGACAGCGGTTCTTTCACTCTTTCCTGTTTGCAGATACTCAGCCTGACGGTTCTTATTTGTTCTTTTCATACTTCTTTGTTGTTTTTGAGTGTTTATAAATTATAGGATTCCATGTGCCGTTTGAACGATTCGGCTATCTCGTCTTGGAACAGCGTGAAATGGTGTGTCAGCACGTTGTCAAGAAATGCCGCGATAGTCACTTCGTTGCCTCCGATTACATGAAGCATCTTCTGTATGCGGTCGTGGTACTCCTTGCGGATATAGACCTGCTTGCCGAGCCTTGCCGTGATATTGGAACCGCATATGAATACTGTGTCATAATCCAATTTTTCCGGCTTGCTGTTCCTGCGCCTGCGTTCCGGCTCCTCTTTGGAGTGCGAGGCGGGTGGAGAAACGGCTTCTTGTATCGCTTCTTTCGGAGGTGGGACAGGAGCGTTCCCGTCCGTGCTTCTCGCTTCCGGCGGAATGCTTGTATCGTCCAGTCGAAATGAGTTGATTACGGCTTCGCTGTCGATGTCCTCGATTCTTGTTTTCTTTGCCATGCCGTTCAGTTTTTGATGATGCCGAGAATCTCATCGACGAGTTTGTCGAGGTTGCTGCCGCGTACCAGTATTTTGTCCGCCGGAAACGCCGTGGAGCGGAATACCGCCTTGCGTTCTGCCGCCGTCTCCTTGCGGAAGCGCTTACTGTCCGGTAGATGTGTTTCCAGAATGGGCAGGGCGAACTCGGCACAGACCTTGTCGTATGCCTTGTAAAGTTCAGTCTTTTCGCGTCCGTCCACCATGTTCCACACGAGGTAAATCCCTTTGATGCCGGACTTGCCCGTGCTTATCATCTGTTCGTTGATGACAGTGGCGAACTTGATGGAACTCTCCATCACCACACGGTCGGCGATGATGGGCGTGAAGATATAGTCCATTTGGGAAATGGTCTGCACCACATCGGCATTGTTGATTGTTCCCGGCAGGTCGAAGAACACGAAATCGAGGTCGGGCTGCGCTGCCACCAGATTTTCGGCGGTCTTTACCGCATCTTCCGCACGGCTGCATCTGATGGTGTACGGGTTCTTCTTCAGTCGTTTGAGCTGCTCATACGCCAGCACCTTGTAATGCCCGTCCTCCATGACGGCTTTCATGTCACGCTTGCGCATGTCATGGATACTGTACTGCGGGAAATCGCAGTCCACCACGGCTACGTTGTAGCCTTTCACATAGTGCAGATAGCTTGCTACAAGCACTGTCAGGGTTGTCTTACCCGCTCCACCTTTCTGCGTGGAGATTGCCACATAAGTTGCTTCTTTCATTTTTTTGATAATTTATTTGGTTATACATCTGTCCGGTGGCGGTAGCGTATTGTCATTAGTACGTACGCACGCACTCCCATTCATTTATTTATTCACTCCTTAATCCGGCTGTGCCTGCGGGTATTCATCGGTTTGTCCAACCGTCCATGCTTTTATCCGTCCGCACGGACGTGTGCTTGGAAAACTATCTGAATACATACACCTGTTTTCAACCGTTTGGATTGATGCCCGGATTGCTGTCCGAACATCTGGCGGAAGGAGTGTATTTTCAGTCCCACATCCGAATCACACTGCAAATAAACAAGGATATTTTGGAACTTGTATCACTTCTCCGGCAAGTGGCAGCACGTTGCGCCGGTTGACACTGATTGTCTGGGTCAAGCCTCTGTCCGACATCGCTTTAAGGGCGTAACTTTGCACCTGAACGGCAGGGTACGCCGCAGGTGGCGCAGCCCGGAGTTTGAAAGAAATCATCCCCAATCCGTCCCCAACGGATTTTTATGTTCACCTGAACATAGCAAGGTATGTTTTCAGCCGCTCAAAAT
>ENA-OUQK01000770-OUQK01000770.1-human-gut-metagenome-genome-assembly--contig:-NODE-770-length-18356-cov-7.995793_pt1 | contig 18356 bp, 19 predicted proteins | sample MGYA00237954_ERZ548842 | MGnify/ENA primary metagenome ERZ548842 (study PRJEB26490, sample SAMN05194704) | human gut metagenome | biome: terrestrial biome; feature: human-associated habitat; material... | reverse complement strand
CTATCTGCCACCTGCCGTCTGCCGGTGTATGAAATTACGAAAACAGATTGCGAACCGCTTGCAACTTGCAATCAAACAAGATATAATGAAGAAAAAAGAGGAGGCGATATCTATGGCAAGAACAGCAAATGTATTTGCACGTGTTGAGCCTGAAGTGAAAGAACAGGCAGAGCAGGTGCTTGATCGACTTGGAATTCCAATGTCCAATGCGGTAGGAATGTTTCTGAGACAGATTGTACTCCAGAGAGGAATTCCTTTTGAGATGAAACTTCCAGCTTATGAGGAGCCTGTTGCATATGGCTCTCTGACAAAGGAACAGTTCAATGCAGAAATAGAAAAAGGCATGGAAGATATTAAGGCTGGCAGAGTGTATTCAGCAGATGAAGTTGAAGCAGAAATGAAACGGGAATTTGGTATATGAAATATAAAGTGATGTATACAGCAGGAGCAAAGAAAGATCTGCGAAATATTTTCAGATATATTTCAGAGGAACTGTTAGCTCCAGAGAATGCTGCAGGACAGACAGAGCGGATTATGACGTCAATTCGGAAGCTGGATACTATGCCGAACAGAAACCGGCTTTATGAGGAAGAACCGTGGTACAGCAGAGGACTTCGATTCTTTCCAGTGGATAATTATCTGGTATTCTATAAAACAGATGATGAAACTGAAACGGTATATGTAGTGCGAATTATGTATGGTGGACGTGATGTTCATAAACAGTTAAGACAAACGGAAGATGTTTCAGAAGATTAAAATTGAATATTGAACCGGAGATTTAAGCAGTTAGTCTATGAAAAATAGGTTAGCTGCTTTTTTCATGCAAAAAAAGGAGGTGCCGTGTATGGGATATGCACGTAAAGATGTAGAGAAAACAAAGAAAATAGCAAAGAAATTCGTCCGTTATCAGGAAGGGGCAGAGCTTTACAGCATTGGGCTGACGAAATTCCAGGAGCTGGCGAAAGAAGCCAAAGCAGTGTATAAGATTGACAAGGTTGCCCTTGTAAACTGTGAGATATTTGAAAAGTATCTGGAGACATTCCGGATTGCGTAGGGAAGAAAAAATTGTGGAAGGACGAAAAACAGGGATTGACTTTTTGTCATACGAAAACTATAATGAAGATGTGGAGGAATAAGAACAGATATGGCGAAGACAGGAAGACCAAAGTCGGAAAATGTAAAAAAGAAAGTATTGAGTATCCGGGTGGAAGATTCTATGTATAAGCGTATCTGCGATTATGCCGGAAAGCACAAAATGACTGTGACAGAAGTTGTCCTGCAGGGACTGGAAAGAATTTTGAACAGACCTGAATAACATGAAGTCCTTCCTTTATTGAAGGAGGATTTTATATGGCACAGACAAGAAAAGATCTGCGAGGCAGAGTCTTGCGGAAAGGTGAATCACAGAGACGTTCCGATGAGAGGTATGTATATACTTATACAGATCCCCTTGGAAGACGTAAGTATGTTTATGCACAAGACCTTGTAACGCTTCGAGAAAAAGAAGCACAGCTCATGAAAGACCAGATGGACGGTCTGGATATTTATGTTGCCGGAAAGGCTACAGTAAATTTTGTATTTGACCGCTACATGAGTCTCAAAAACAATCTGAAACCAACGACCAAGAGTAATTATCTTTATATGTATGACCGATTTATCCGGGATACATTTGGAAAGCGGAATATAGCAGAGATTAAGTATTCTGATGTGGTGCAGTTCTATAATCATTTGACCAAGAAGCAGGAACTGAAGATTAACACATTGGAAACCATTCATACGTTATTGCATCCAACTTTTCAACTGGCTGTAAGGGATGACATTATCAGAAAAAATCCTACGGATGGAGTCATGGCAGAATTAAAGAAAAACTTAGGCATGAAGACCGGTGTGAGACATGCACTGACAATTCCACAGCAGAGAGCATTTATGGAATATATTGCTGCGCATCCGATTTATTTTCACTGGTGGCCGATTTTTACGATTTTTCTTGGAACCGGGTGCCGGATTGGAGAAGTTTTAGGGCTTCGATGGGAAGACATTGATTACGAGAAGCGGATTATCAGCATCAATCATAATCTGACGTATTATCCGGTAGGAGAAGACCGGGCATCGGAAAATCACATTTCGACGCCGAAAACAGAAGCCGGAATGCGTACGATTCCCATGTTGGATACAGTGAAAGATGCTTTTGAAATGATCTGGGAAGAGCAGAAAGAAAATGGCTGGACAGATGCAGAGATTGACGGAATGACAGGCTTTGTTTTCTGTAACCGTTATGGAAATATAATGAATGCCCAGTCAGTCAATCGAGCAATCAAGAGAATCTCATCTGCTTATAACGCAACAGAAGAAATAGAGGCAAAAAAAGAGCATCGGGAGCCGGTGCTGTTGCCGGATTTTTCAGCGCACAGCTTGAGACACACATTTTGCACAAGGCTTTGTGAAAGAGAAACAAACCTGAAAATAATCCAGTCGATCATGGGGCATAAGGATATTCAGACCACTATGGATATCTATGCAGAAGCGACAGAGGAGAAAAAACAGGAAACATTTGAACATTTGGCTGCAACAATGGATGTATTTTAAGAAGGGCTTATGAACCCTTTCATCTGACAACAGAAATAACCAAATGACATCAAATTGACAACAGATATGATTTGACAATGATTCATCATGAATGGTGATGAAGAGAAGACAATTTAATAGAAATAGCACAGCGAAGCATCACGAAGGGTAATGAAGAAAAATCAAAAAAATTCCCGACAATGAAGTCACAAGGAGCTGCTAAAAATGCAGCAAACAACGAAGCACAGTCTACAGCTATCTTCACTGCTTCCGCACAGGACGCAGAAGAAGTGCCGGCAAACGACAACAACGGATTTTTCACACCAAACGACCAGATCGATTTCTCAAAAGTAGCGATCGAGCCGCTGTTTGAAGAAGAAGTAGATTTCGATACATTCAGCAAATCCGATTTCCGTGCCGTAAAAGTAAAAGCCTGCGAAGCTGTAAAAAAATCCAAAAAACTGCTTCAGTTTACACTGGATGACGGAACAGGCACAGACCGTACCATCCTCTCAGGAATCCATGCTTACTATGAGCCAGAAGAACTGGTCGGCAAGACACTGATCGCAATCACAAACCTGCCGCCAAGAAAAATGATGGGCATCGAATCCTGCGGAATGCTGCTTTCAGCAGTAAGCAACCTGAAAGATTCCGAGGAAGAAGAACTTCATCTTCTGATGGTTGATAATCATATCCCGGCAGGTGCGAAACTGTACTAAAAGATAAAATAATTTAAATGATAGAAAAGAGTCATAGCATTTATGCGGTGGCTCTTTTTTGCAAATCGCACAACAAACGTCAATGATGACAGAGAAATGGTAATTCCGAGACCATTTCGGGATTACAGCCGGGAGGAAAAGATATGCTTAACATTTATCTGGGGGAGATGAAGGAAGCGATTTATCATCCTCCGACATATTTTGATAACATGTATGAGGATGAGTGGATTACGGATCTATTATCTGTAAAAATGATAAAAGATGTGGATAAATCAGAGGTGATAGGTCCCCATCTGATAGAAAGCCCTGTTCTTGGACCAATCTCGCCGAAAGAATTGTCCGGTGGAGTGAAGACACTGATGCTTATGGCTTACGATGAAAATGACAGAGTGTTCAATGCTTCAGTCTGTGGAGATAATTGTTCAAAATGGATTTTGAAACTTGGAAAAGAAAAAGATCTGACAATCAATCTAAGGCACATTATGGATTTTGGCAAAGAAGAGTTTGAGGCTCAAATTTTAAATACAGGACAGATGGTTCATACCATGAAAGAATTTGTGGAGATTGCCGGAGAGTATGTGTAAGGTGAAGAAATATGCGTGGAAAATACAGGGTAGTCGTAAAAAATAAAAGACTACATTATGAATTTGAGATAAAAAGAAATATCACGATCATAAAAGGGGACAGTGCTACGGGAAAGACTACTCTGATTAACATGATTCGGCAGTTTGCCAATCTCGGAAATTCAAGTGGAGTAGATCTCATGTGTGATGTCCCATGCAGGACATTGGAAGGTGCTGACTGGAAGATTATTCTTAGAAACATTTCGGGAAATATTTTATTTATAGATGAAGAAAATACCTTTATCCGTTCCGAAGAATTTGCATCCGAAATCAAAGAATCGGATAATTATTTTGTAATCATTACAAGAGAAAATCTGTACAATCTTCCATATAGTGTGGAAGAGATTTATGGTTTACATTCTTCTGGAAAATATCAGAACACAAAACAGATTTACCAGCAGATGTACCGAATATAAATCCAGTGTATCTGCATGAGAAAAATAAAAAACAGATAGTGGAAAGTATGGAAGGCGTGAGGCAATAAAAGGCATTCACGAAACAACAGAATATCAGGAAATGTTTCACATAAGTGGACTTTTGAATGAAGAAAAAGTGAATATTCAAGATATAAGAGTAGATATTAAAAGTGCACTTTCCCGAAAAGACAGCAATTTCTCAGTAAGAACGATAGTTCATATTTATAGATTCTTTAAAAGATAGGTTGATATGTGTTTTTATGGAAATGGTTTAATATAATTTTTATTAATTTATTCTCTTAAATAGTGGAAGAAATTTGCAGATTATAGTAATATATAACTAACTATATCTATTAGGGGGATTTTTATTTGAAGAAAGATAATTATTTATTGTATATTAAGCAAACTGTTTTGTCATACTCAACAAAATCAAAACAGCATATATTGAAATTATTTATAGAAAAAGATATTGCATCTAAGGATGATAATATTAATGGTCAGTTAAATACTGATGGTAATGAATGTATCAATGTGAGCGGAATGAATTTAGATTCTGCAATTCTATATTGCTTAGAGCATAAAGAAGAAGCAGTTAAGATTGTTGAAAATTGGGAATTTATCAAGGATTATAAATATTCAGTTCTTTTTACAAGTGATGAATTTGATTCTATTGTTGAGCAGATTAGAGAGACTAAAGTACTTGAATCATTGGAACAGGAATATATTTTTGATTCCTTAAAGCAACCGCTTTATTATGAAGATGAGAAACGTTGTTATCTTAAATTCAATCTGGCTTATGCGGCAGTTCACCCAGTAACTAGAGAAGAAATGCTTTTAAAATATCCTATATTGATAGTATTTCATACTGAAAGCAAAATTATTGAATTTAGATATGATGTACTAAAGAAAGTTTTTGTTTTAGACCAAGAGCAAAATTCATATATTTATATGATTGATTCATTGAAAAATATTATTCAAAATACATATTTTTGTACACTATATGGATTAGATTTGAATTATATGATTAATGTTGCAAAGAATAATGATGATGTAAAACTTATTGCACAGTATATGAAAATTCATACTGGTCAGTATGCACAGCTTGAAGTTGGAAATAATCAGGAGTATATACTTCCTTTTATTGGTGAGCTGAAAAACATTTTATTGGATTATCAAGATGAGTTAGAAAAAGTCCCAGCATTGAAAGATACACTTGATCAATTTATGTTTGAGAAAGAAGAGATGTCAGATTATCCATGGATTGAATTATTATGGGATAATGATATTAAAACAAGAAGTATTCACGTAAAATTTATTTTTAATTATATGAATAAGGATTATGGATTAATCCAGCACTATTATAACAATGTTTTAGTAGGAATGGAGAGGATGAATTATGTTGTCGACTACATTGCTTCGAATAGAACCGATCCTAGCGAAACAACTGAATAAAGAAACTACTGAAGCTGTTTTAAATTTTCTTAAAAATTATAAGTGTGGTATGTATATTTATCCTGGTGTCATTAAACGAAAATTCGGTATTTCTATTGAAGAAATATATTCATTGCTTAATGAGATGGAAAAAATAGGTGTGTTACAGAGTTGTTATGAACTTGTATGTAGCAAATGTCAGAAAGTAATGGGAACAGTAAGTGTATTTAATGAACTTCCAGACACATTTACCTGTGAATTATGTGGAGAAGAACTTCCAACTTTGTCCAATTCGGTTTTGATATACAAGGTGGTGGAAGAGGATGAATGATGAAGTTATTAAAGCTTTGGAAGTATTACAAAGGGTAGGTTCAGAGTTATCATATGATATGATTTGTAAAGCAAGTAATGAGCAGAAGAATGAGTATCATAAAAAGCTTGAGACTTTCTTAAAATATAATTCTATGAAGGCAAAAGATGTTGGGGCACCAAAGAATTTGAATAGTTTAAAAGGTAAAAGTTTAGAAGAATTGGCGGCATATTTACTAAAGATGTCTGGTGATTTGTTTGTGGTTAAGCAGAACATAAGAACAACTACAAACGAGATTGACCAGATATTTATTCCAACACAAAGAGCAAAAACACTAATTGCTAATGGTATTATAGACAAGCATTATGAACTGTTTTTAGGTGAATGTAAAAATTACAATAAGTCTGTGGACGTTACATACGTTGGAAAATTTTGTAGTCTTCTTCTTACTAACCAGATTAAGTTTGGTTTGCTTTTTTCATATCATGGTATAAGTGGAAGCAGATGGAGTAATGCTTCAGGGTTAATAAAAAAATTTTATTTACACAAAGAGAAGGATGAAGACAGATACTGCATTATAGATTTTTCGAGAGATGATTTTATAGCTGTTGATAACGGAGAAAATTTTCTTCAGATTGTTGAGAATAAATTGATGGCATTAAGATTTGATACAGATTATGCCCGATATTTATCAAAACATCCAGCAGAATTACAATGACGAGAAGGTTGAAATATACCTTCTTTTATTTTACAACTATTTTTACAGAAGAACTGTAAAGAATGACATCTTAGTGTTTGGAATGTTATATTTCTTCACAGAATCTTGAAGTAACTAAAAAGTTCATATATAATGTTAGGTACATAATTGCAACGAGCGAAAGCTAGAGATGGTTATATGTACAAAAGTTGGGAGAATTAGTAATGGAATTGATAAATAATACAACAAAAACTTTAAGAGATGATTTATCAGTTGAAATGAAAAAGGGGAGCAAGTTGTCAATTGCGGCGGCATGCTTCTCTATTTATGCTTTTCAGGAATTAAAAAAACAACTATCAGACATAGATGAATTACGATTTATATTTACATCTCCGACTTTTATAACAGAAAAAGCAAAAAAGGAAAAGCGAGAATTTTATATTCCACGACTGAATCGAGAGCGTAGTTTGTATGGTACGGAATTTGAAATAAAACTTAGAAATGAACTTACTCAGAAAGCAATAGCAAAGGAATGTGCAGAGTGGATAAAAAAGAAGGTCAGCTTCAAATCTAATATAAGTGATAAGACAATTCAGGGTGGCATTGTCGTAGATGATGTTGGCTATACCCCGATTAACAATTTTACAACAATTGAACTAGGCTGCGAAAAGGGTAATGTAATCAGTACAACCATTGTTAAGGACAATTCCTTGGCAAAGACCTTACTTGCAGATTTTAATGAGATTTGGAACGATAATAAAGTGTTGCAAGAAGTTACCGATGAGGTAATTGACAGCATTACAGCAGCATATAATGAAAATTCTCCGGATTTTATCTATTTTGTGACATTGTACAATATTTTTAATGAGTTTTTGGAAGATGTTTCAGAAGATGTGTTGCCTAATGAAGCAACGGGATTTAAAGATAGCAAAATTTGGAGTATGTTGTACAACTTCCAAAAAGACGCAGCTCTTGCTATCATCAATAAACTTGAAAAATACAACGGATGTATTCTTGCAGACAGTGTAGGTCTTGGTAAAACATTTACGGCACTTGCTGTTATTAAGTATTATGAAAACAGAAATAAATCTGTACTTGTACTTTGCCCTAAAAAGCTGACGAATAACTGGAATACATATAAAGATAATTATGTCAATAATCCGATTGCTTCTGACCGTTTGAGGTACGATGTGCTTTATCATACCGACCTTAACAGAACACACGGAAAATCCAATGGTCTTGACCTCGACAGATTAAATTGGGGTAACTACGACCTTGTCGTTATTGATGAGTCTCATAATTTCCGTAACGGAGGAAAAATAGTCGAAAATCCAGATGAAAATGATAAAGAAAATAGATATGTAAAACTTCTAAAAAAAGTTATTCGTGCAGGCGTAAAGACAAAAGTGCTTATGCTTTCGGCTACACCAGTAAATAATCGTTTTAATGACTTGAAAAACCAGCTTGCACTTGCGTATGAAGGTCATACGGAGTACATAGATGATAAATTAAATACAACACGTTCCATTGACGATATATTTAAAAATGCACAAAGGGCATTTAATACTTGGAGTAAATGGGAGCCTTGTGATAGAACGACGGAAAATCTGCTTAAAATGCTCGATTTTGATTTTTTTGAAGTGTTGGATAGCGTTACGATTGCCCGTTCAAGAAAGCATATTCAGAAGTATTATGATACATCTGATATAGGTACATTTCCGACAAGGTTAAAACCTATATCACTAAGGCCACATTTGACCGACCTTAAATCAGCAATTACATATAATCAGATATTTGAACAACTTATGCTGCTGACGTTAACTATATATACACCGACACATTTTATTCTTCCGAGTAAGATGGAAAAGTATGCTCAAATATATGAGGATAACAAAGTAAATGTCGGATTTACGCAGGCAAATCGTGAACAAGGTATCCGTAGGCTTACTGCAATCAATTTAATGAAGCGTATGGAAAGCTCTGTTTATTCTTTCAATTTAACGCTTACCCGAATTAAGGAGTTGATTGAAAGCACCATTAAGACAATCGAGGAATTTGATAAATATTCTGATACAAGTCTTGAGCTTACTGATATTTCAGATATAAATGAGTTTGACGATGAAGACCAGAATACAGATGACTTATTCTCTTTTGGAAAAAAGGTAAAAATCAGTCTTGCGGATATGGATTATGTATCATGGCGAGATAGCCTGAAAAAAGACCAAGATACACTGGAGCTTCTTACTCTTATGGTTGGAGATATAACGCCGGAACATGATTTGAAACTGCAAGAATTGATGAAGATAATTGACAATAAGTTAAGTCATCCAATAAACGAGGGAAACAAAAAGGTCATTGTATTTACAGCTTTTGCTGATACAGCAAGATACCTTTACGACAATGTAAGTACTTATGTGAAAGAAAAATATGGATTGAATACAGCTATGGTATCTGGTTCAGTTGAGGGACGCACAACTTGTCCAAAATTAAAAAATGACTTGAATACGGTATTGACTTGCTTTTCGCCAATCTCAAAGGACAAAAAACTGTTAATGCCGAATGATAATACAGAAATTGATTTCCTTATTGCTACCGACTGTATTTCAGAAGGTCAGAACTTGCAGGATTGCGACTATCTAATAAATTATGATATACATTGGAATCCGGTTCGTATTATCCAGCGTTTCGGACGTATTGACCGTATCGGAAGTAAAAATAAAGTTATTCAGCTTGTGAACTTTTGGCCTGATGTAACTCTTGATGAGTACATCAATCTAAAAGCAAAAGTTGAAACCCGTATGAAGATTGTAGATATGACGGCAACAGGCGACGACAATCTTCTGAGTGATGAAGAAAAGACCGACCTTGAATATAGAAAAGCACAGCTTAGACGATTGCAGGATGAGGTTGTAGATATTGAGGATATGACAACTGGAATATCAATAATGGATTTAGGACTTAATGAGTTCCGACTTGATTTGCTTGACTACATTAAGCATCATCCGGATATAGATAAATCTCCGTTTGGACTTCATGCAGTGGCTAGGTCAACTGATGATACTCCGGCAGGGGTAATCTATGTACTGAAAAATCGTTCTAATAGCGTGAATATTGATAATCAGAACAGACTTCACCCATTCTATATGGTGTATATCAGTAATGATGGAGAAGTTATTTGCGACCATTTATCTCCAAAGGAAATGCTTGATAAAATGCGTTACCTTTGTAAAGGAAAAACAGAAGCGGACACAGAACTTTGTAAACAATTCAACAAAGAAACTCGTGATGGAAGAAATATGTCGCAGTATTCTAACTTGCTTGGAGATGCTATTGCTTCCATTATCAAAGTGAAAGATGAGAGTGATATAGACAGCTTCTTAGGTGGCGGTCAGATTAGTTTCCTGAGTAGTGAGATAAAAGGATTGAATGACTTTGAACTAATATGTTTTTTAGTTGTGAAATAAGAGGAGGACGAAATGCTCGGATTGCCAAAAACAACGGAAATGAGTAAGCAGCTTCCGAAAAAAGCAATTTATACGAAATTTCAAATGAATACAGCAGCAAAAGAAAAAATTGATGCTGATATTTCAAGAATTACGATAGTAAATGAGATTGCTCCCAATAAGGTCAATATTCCTTCCGGAGAGGACGTAAAAAGCTTTTTTGTTTTGCTTGTTTCTCTAAAAAAGAAAGAATATGACGAAAAAACGATAGCGACGCTTTCTAAGTTGATACCGCAAAATATTTTATTTGTTCTTGAATATGAGAATGAAAGCAGACTTGCTATTTACCATACAAAGGTAATGCAGACAGCGTGGATGCCGACAGAAGAACAAAGGGTTGAACTTAAAGGGTTAAATCTCGATACTGTCTGGGAGAATATCGTTATTGCTGTCGGCGGAGTGAATATAGAAAAAGGGAATTCACTTGATGAACAGATAGAGATAAATGAAAAAAAGCAGAAGCTCGAAAAAGAGATTGCAAAATTTGAAAAGCAGGCAAGGGCAGAGAAGCAGCCTAAAAAGAAGTTTGAATTAGTGCAGAGAGTAAAAGAATTAAAGAGTAAGATGGATGTACTTTAAGGGGGGGGGTTACGATGAATTTTTTTCAAAGACTTGCTATTGAATGTGATGGCATATGTGGAACAATAGACGAATATACAGATGACTCAAAAGTAATGAATTATTTATCAAAGCTGCAAGAAGCCGTTGCAGAAGCAAATTACGATACGATAATGTATACGCTTTCCGGTATTGACAAATGGTATGAAGAAAATATTGGTGCTATCTCATCGAATGAATATGTTTTCAATCTTGAATCACATCAGAAAAATATGCAGTTAATCAAGGAAATTCTATCTGGTTTGAAGAAGGATGAATGTGTTCTGACTGCATCGGAAATCATTGATGCTAAAAAAGCAGATACAGTTATTTTTATTAGCCATAAATCCGATGATAAAAAATATGGAGATGCACTTAGAAATTTTATAATAGGATTAGGTGTTAAAGAGAAACAATTAGTTTACACATGCAAAGCATCATAATCTTATTTATGTTCTTGATGCTTTAGACGCATTTAATAAGAAATTGGTCAAAAAGATTGAAGTTAAAGGATTTGAAGTTAAGAATTTCAGAGGTACAGACAGTTATTTGTATCTTGAACAGATTGTGCTTTCAAGTAAAAAGCCACCTATGGCAAAAATTGAACTTGAAATTGGGTACAATAAATCCATTAACCGTGAATCCCGTATTCTTGGTGTGGGCGATGATTTATATTATGTTTCACAAGAGATGGAACAGTACAAAGGTTATACCATCTCTGAAATTGACCCGCTTCGTGGAACAGTAACTTTTACAAACGGAGAAGTTATAAGTACGGGAGATATTGTTGGCGATATTTCTGAAAAAGATATGCGTCGTATTCAGATAAGGGAAACCATTCTTTCTCATTTTGAGAAGGAAGAAAAACTCTTTGATAAAGGGATTAAATGTCTGTCATTGTTCTTCATTGATGAAGTTGCAAAGTATCGCCAGTACGATGAAAACGGAGATGAAGTTATTGGCGAATACGGCAAGATGTTTGAGCAGGAGTACATTAACGTGCTTAATGAATATGTAACATTGCTTGATACTCCGTACCAGAGATATTTAAAATCAACTTGTAGTGATGTAGAAGAAGTACATAAAGGCTATTTCAGTATTGATAAAAAAGGACATGCTATCGACAGTAAAGTAAAGCGTGGCAGTGAGTTCTCCGATGATATTTCGGCATATGACTTGATTTTAAAGAACAAGGAAAGATTGCTTTCTTTTGATGAGCCTACAAGATTTATATTTTCCCACTCGGCATTGCGTGAAGGCTGGGATAATCCGAATGTATTTCAGATTTGTACGCTTAAACATTCCGATAGTAATACTGCAAAACGTCAAGAGGTAGGTCGTGGACTCCGTTTGTGTGTGAATCAGAATGGTAATCGAATGGATGTTGAAAGCTGCGGAGAAACAGTACACGATATTAACGTGTTGACAGTTGTTGCAAGTGAAAGTTACAAGACATTTGTTACAGATTTACAGTCTGATATTAAGACTGTACTTTATGACAGACCAACTGTTGCAACAAGTGAATACTTTAAGGGCAAGTATATTAAAGTGGATGATGTTCCTACACTTATAGATGACGAAACTGCAAATGCTATTGAATTTTATCTTATTCAGAATGGCTATGTAGATATGAAGCGTAAAGTAACGGATAAATACCGTCAGGAAATTAAGAGTGGAACTGTCGCAGAACTGCCGGATGAGCTTAAACCAATGGCAGAGGGCATCCATACGCTTATTCAATCTGTATATGATGATAGTATTCTTCAGGATATGTTTACAGATGGTCATGAAACAAAAGTTAAGGATAATCCGCTTAATGATAATTTTGCCAAGAAAGAATTTCAGGCGTTATGGCGAGAAATTAACCACAAGTATGCTTATACAGTTGAGTTCGATAGCGACGAGCTGATTAAGAAAGCAACCGCTCATATTGACGAAAAACTTTTTGTTTCTGAACTTCAGTATACAACAACCATTGGTCGCCAAAAAGCAGAAATGAATGAGTATGAGGTCGAGCGTGGAGCTTCATTTACAGGAGAAAAGACAAGGACACAAACGCTGAAACACGCAGAAACAAGTCAGATTAAGTATGACCTTATCGGCAAAGTGGCTGAGGGAACGACGCTTACCCGAAAAACTGTGTCAGCAATCCTGCAAGGAATCAGAGCTGATAAGCTATATATGTTTAAAAATAATCCGGAAGAATTTATCACAAAGGTTATCAGGCTTATCAACGAGCAGAAAGCAACAATGATTGTGGAACATATTTCTTATGATACGATTGAAGGAGAATACGATAGCACAATCTTCACAGCCGAAAAGAATACGCAGAGTTTTGATAAGGCATTCCTTGCAAAGAAAGCCATTCAGGATTATGTATTTACAGATGGTTCGGCAGAGCAGAGTATTGAGAGAAGATTTGCTGAAGATTTAGATGCAGCAGAAGAAGTATGTGTATATGCAAAACTTCCAAGAACCTTTCAAATTCCTACTCCGGTAGGCAATTACTCCCCTGACTGGGCAATCGCTTTTTATGAGGGAACTGTTAAGCACATTTTCTTTGTAGCTGAAACCAAAGGTACAATGGAAACACTTAATCTTAGACCGATAGAACAGGCGAAGATTTCTTGTGCTAAAAAGCTGTTTAATGAAATGTCGAATAGCAAAGTGGTTTACCACGATGTTGATAGTTATCAGAGTTTATTAAATATTATGAACTCTATTTAAAAAAGACAATTCGCAAAATTTACAAGGTCTGTTATGAAACTAAAATAACAGACCGAAAAGAGGTATGAATATGGGCGAAATTGTAAGAATGGATAATGGGAAAGATAATGAGATAATGGCAATGATGAACGATGCATCGTTGTGTCCGCTGTTAGAGGAAACAAAAGTTGGTGTTTCTAATTACACAAAATTACCAGTAGCAAGATTGGCAGCTATGGGAACAGCGTTTCAACCATTGACAACTGCTGTGCAAACCGCAGTAACCGGAGCTGGTGGAAGTGGATTGTACTATGTTAATACAGCCGGAAAAACAATGTTTCAGATGAAGGAAACGGGTAATTTTATCGGTTCTCTGAAAACATCAGCAGGCTTGGTTGGCGGAGGACAGGCTCAGATGATGCCGCTTGCTTTTGATCCGACAATGCTATTTATGGCGGCTGCACTTGCGAATATTGATAAAAAACTGGATTCTATAAAAGAAATGCAGCAGGAAATGATGGATTTTCTTGTTCAGAAGGAAAAGGCTGAATTAAAAGGAAATCTTACATTTTTGTATGACGTGTTCAATAATTACAAATATAACTGGAATAATGAAATGTACAAGAATAGCAATCATACAATGGTGCTTGCCATAAAAAAAGAAGCAGAAGCAAAGATAGTATTTTACCGTGAACAGATAATTGCCAAAGTAAATAAGAAATCTTTGATTCATAGTGACCAGACGGTAAATAAGCAGTTGCAGGCGGTACAAGACCAATTTAAAGATTACCAGCTTGCATTATATACACTTGCATTTTCCTCATTCCTAGATGTAATGCTTGTGGGAAATTATGGCAAAGAGTATTTGTCCGGTATTTCAGAAAAATTGGATGATTATTCGATGAAATACAGAGAACTTTATACGCAGTGCTATGAAGAAATATCTGGATATTCTTCTACTTCCATACAATCCTCTTTGCTGAAAGGATTATCAAAGACAACGAAAGCAGTCGGCAAGATTGTAGAGCGGATACCAGTTGTTGGAGATACGCAGGCTGATGAAATGCTCATTGCAGCAGGGGAAAAGCTTAGCGACATAGGAACAGAAAAAATCCGCAAACAGATGCGGCAGTTGATTGAACGACAGAGTAACTTTGTCCGTCCGTTTATTGATAATATTGATACTGTAAATCGGCTGAATAATAATCCGGTGCAGTTATTAGTAGACAAGGACAATCTTTATATTGCAACGATAGCATAATTTGTTCAAGGGAATTTTAGAAGGAAACATAGAATGATGGCATGTAATCTATGTCGAACTGTCCTATGTTTACAAGGAAGTTTTTGAGCAGGCAGAGAATTTCAAGAAGTATGCGAATTAAGAACTGATTGTAGCAGGAAAAAGTTTCAGAAGATAGAACTTAGAAGAGGAAGGAATTGAGTTATGTCAAAATTAAATGTTGACCAAAAAACAATAAAAGATTTATTTCAGAGTAAAAAATCGGACTTTTTAATACCAGATTATCAAAGACCTTATGCTTGGGGCGAAGCTGAATGCAGAACGCTTTGGGACGATATATTTTCATTTGCTATTCCTGATGAAGGAAAGACAGAATTTGATAGTAATAGCGAGTATTTCCTCGGTCCGATTGTAACTTTCAGAAATGAGGATAAATTAGAGGTTATTGATGGACAGCAGAGATTGACAACTCTTATGCTGCTTTTAAGAGCGTTCTATTCTAAGTTCGGTCATATGCGGGACAAGGCTTCTATATCAACAAAGCAGAACATTGAAAAGTGTTTATGGAAAACTGATGAATTTGGCGAGCCTGATATGTCACAGCTCAAGATAGACTCTGAGGTTGCTACTGATAATGACAAGGAAGAATTTCTTGAAATATTAAGAACAGGAATTGTCAATAAAGAAATGAAAAGCAAATATGCTTGCAACTTCAGATTCTTTCAGAATAATATTGATGAATTTTTGTCCAAATACCCTACTTACTTTGCTTATTTACCTACCCGTATTATGAATAACTGTATTCTCCTTCCGATTGAAGCTGAGTCGCAGGATACAGCGTTGCGTATTTTTTCAACACTTAATGATAGAGGAAAGCCGCTGTCTGATGCGGATATTTTTAAGGCACAGTTTTATAAGCATTTTTCTAAATTGGGTAAAAAAGAAGAATTTATTGCTCAATGGAAAAAGCTCGAAGAACTTTGTGAGAGAATATTCCATCCGATTTCTGGTACACCGATGGACGAATTGTTTACACGATATATGTATTTTGTCCGTGCAAAAATGGGGATTGTATCATCTACAACAGAAGCTTTAAGAAAATTTTATGAGAAAAATTCTTATGCCCTTTTGAAAGACACTAATACATTAACGGAACTGATTGTATTGGCTGAATTTTGGGAAGATGTTTCCAATCAAGATACCGAAAGATTTTCAAATAGAGTTTTGAAGCAATTTTTTGTATTGAACTATGCTCCAAACGGAATGTGGACATATTTTGTATCCGTATATTTTATGCAAAATAAAGATGATGAAGGTTTGCTTGATGACGAGAAGTTCTATACATTCTTGCAAAAGATAACTGGATTTATATGGACGTATGCTATTACAAATCCGGGTGTAAATGCACTTAGAACTCCAGTGTATGCTGAGATGGTAAATATCGTAAATGATAAGCCTGTTGAATTTTCAAAATACAAGTTCGATGCGGATACTATAAGAAGTATATTTGATAATTTCAGCTTCAATAATGCACGCCCAATTACAAAAGCAATGATAGCTTGGTGGGCATATCAGAATGATAAACAGCCACTACTTTCACTTGAAACTACTTTTGAGATTGAACATATTTATGCTCGGAATAGGAACGAGAAAGAAAATTCATTAACAGATGCTCGGAATGTAGAGTCATTGGGCAATAAAGCATTACTTGAGAAAAGAATCAACATTCGTGCTTCTGATTATCGTTTTACGGATAAGAAGAAGTATTATGAGGGATTTACGAACAGTAAGGGTCAGGTAAAAGAGGGAACAGGTGTTGTTGAACTTCTTGACCTGACAGCTACATCGACTGACTTTACGGAGAATGATATTATTGACCGATATAAAAAGATGATTGATTGTTTTATCAATTACTTGCAGAAAAACAGTTTGATTAAATAGTATTTTAGAAAGGTCGGGCTATGGAAACAAAGCCAAGGATTTTATATTTACAAAAGATTTTACTGGAAAGAACCGATGAAGAAAATCCTCTTTCCACAACACAGTTAATCAATATACTGAATGATGAATACGGAATATCTGCACATAGAACGACGGTTACAAAGGACATTGCTGCACTTCAGGAGTTTGGAATGGACATTGTTACTATCCATTCTACTCAGAGCAAATACTTTGTAGCCAGCCGTAAGTTTGAATTGCCGGAATTGAAACTACTGATTGATGCAGTAGAGTCATCGAAGCTTATTACAAAAAAGAAAAGCGAAACTCTGATTGAGAAGATACATACGATGACCAGTCCTGGGCAGGTGGCAAAGCTGAAGCGTAATAACTATGTGGTCAATCGCATTAAGCCGGATAATGAACAGATATATTACATCATCGACGCTATAAATGACGCCATCAATGCAGGCAAGCAAATTTCTTCCCAGTATTATGATTATACCGGATTAAAGAAAAAGGTTCTGAAGAATAAGGGCGAAGTATATAAGTTCAGTCCGTATAAACTTCTCTGGTGTGGGGACTATTATTATGTTCTCGGATATTCAGAGAAGAAAAGCAAGGTTATCAATTTCAGGGTAGACCGTATTGCTTCAAAACCTGAGATATTGGATAAGGACATTATCCCAATGCCTGATGATTTTGATATTGAAAATTTCACAAAAGAAGTGTTCTTTATGTTCTCAGGCGAGAAAGTTTTTGTGGATTTAAGGTGTGATAACAGTTTGATGAAAACAATGGTTGACCGTTTCGGAGAAGATGTGACAACCCTTGCGTATGATATGACTTCTTTCAGAGTACAGACCGAAGTATCAGCCAGTCCTACCTTTTTCGGTTGGGTGTTTGGCTTTAGTGGCAAGGTACAGATACTTGCACCGGAAAGTGTGAAGGAACAGTACAGACAGATGATTTCACAAGCCGATGAGGGTATGCAGGAAAGCGAATAGAAGCACTTTATGGATATCATGAATGGAAGCTATGCCCAAACACATTTCCCTTGCAAGTTATGGGATGCAGGAGAAAAGGGACTTACATTATCTGCTTTTGAATGGGAGAAGGATAGAAAAACGCTGATATATGGGCAGGTAGACTATATGTATGGAGAAGCACTTTATAAGCCTGAAATGAAAGAAGGAAATCCTATAAGGTTATATAGTTTGGATGAAATCACGGAGATATTCTGTAAATTAGGACTTCGTATTTGTAACAGCTTTGCTGATTTCAGTGGAAAGCCGAGTTCTGATAATGATATTCAATTGATGGTTTATTCCATACGGGAATAAATCTTCATCAAATCTTTATTTTTTTCTGTTAGGTTATATTTCAGTAAGAAATGAAATATAGAAGGAAGGATAGTAAAGATGGAAATGATGTTACAGACACAAAATCTATGTAAATATTTTAGAAAACAGAAAGCGGTAAATAATGTTTCACTTAATATCGAAAAGGGACAGATTTATGGACTGCTTGGACCGAATGGCGCTGGTAAATCTACCACATTGAAAATGCTGACCGGTATGATGAAACCAACTGCAGGAAAGATTTACTTTG
>ENA-OUQK01000756-OUQK01000756.1-human-gut-metagenome-genome-assembly--contig:-NODE-756-length-18651-cov-3.355453_pt1 | contig 18651 bp, 20 predicted proteins | sample MGYA00237954_ERZ548842 | MGnify/ENA primary metagenome ERZ548842 (study PRJEB26490, sample SAMN05194704) | human gut metagenome | biome: terrestrial biome; feature: human-associated habitat; material... | reverse complement strand
TTGTTAGGAGCGGTCGAAACGGGGGTGGTGACGCTGATAGGTGCCACTACCGAGAATCCGTCGTTCGAGGTAATCCGGCCGTTGCTTTCCCGCTGCCAGTTGTATGTACTCAAGTCATTGGAAAAGGAGGATTTGCTTGAACTGCTTCATTTGGCCTTGACTAAAGACCCGATACTGAAAGAACGGCAGGTGGAGTTGAAGGAAACGGATGCCATGTTGCGCTACTCCGGAGGAGATGCGCGTAAGTTGTTGAATATTCTGGAACTTGTGATAGAGGCAGATACTGCCAATCCGGTGATTATTACCGATGAAAAAGTGGTGTCAAGCTTGCAGCAGAATCCTTTGGCCTATGACAAGGAAGGCGAGATGCATTATGATATTGTTTCTGCTTTTATCAAATCCATTCGTGGCAGTGATCCCGATGGAGCCTTGTACTGGCTGGCCCGTATGGTAGAAGGAGGAGAAGATCCGGCATTTATAGCCCGTCGTCTGGTAATTTCTGCTTCAGAAGATATTGGTCTGGCCAATCCGAATGCACTGTTGCTGGCCAATGCGGCCTTTGAGGCAGTGATGAAAATAGGGTGGCCGGAAGGGCGTATTCCATTGGCTGAGGCTACGGTGTATCTGGCCACCAGTCCGAAAAGCAATTCGGCTTATGAAGGAATCAATTCGGCATTGGAGCTGGTACGGCAGACGGGAAACCTTCCGGTTCCGCTGCATTTGCGCAATGCACCTACCAAGCTTATGAAGCAATTGGGATATGGAAAGGACTATAAGTATGCGCATGCGTATAAGGGAAATTTTGTCAAGCAGGATTTCCTTCCGGAAGAGATTCGTACACAGCGTATCTGGCATGCACAGGATAATCCTTCCGAGCAGAAGCTGAAAGAGCGGATGGTGAGCCTGTGGGGTGATCGTTTTAAAGAATAATATGAATATATAGTTTTAAGAAGAAAGATATGAAGATTGTAATATTAGACGGATATACATTGAATCCGGGAGATTTGTCATGGGAACCTTTGAAGGAATTGGGGGAAGTGACCGTGTATGAACGTACGGCTCCGAAAGATGTTTGCAAAAGAGCAGAAGGAGCAGAAGTGGTGTTTACGAACAAAGTAGTGCTGGATGAGGCTGTGCTTGAAAAGCTTCCTTCACTGAAATATATAGGTGTGCTGGCTACAGGATATAATGTAGTGGATGTGGCTGCAGCCGCCCGAAAAGGAATTGTGGTGACAAACATTCCGGCTTACAGCACCAGCTCGGTGGCTCAGATGGCATTTGCACACATTCTGAATATTGTGCAGCGTGTGGGATATTATGCCCAGGAAGTAAGTAACGGAAAGTGGAGTCGTCAGGCTGATTTTTCTTTCTGGGATGCGCCGTTGCATGAACTTGATGGCAAAAAGATAGGTATTATCGGTTTTGGAAATACGGGACGGGCTACGGCACGTATCGCAGTCGGTTTTGGTCTGGATGTGTATGCTTATACCAGCAAGTCGGCCATGGAACTTCCGGCTGATGTACATAAGTGTCCTTCAATGGATGAATTGTTCCGTAAGTGTGATATCGTGAGTTTGCATTGTCCGTTGACGGAAACAACTCGTGAACTGGTGGATGCCCGTAAACTGGACTTGATGAAGCCGTCCGCTATTTTGATTAATACCGGTAGGGGAGGCTTGGTAAACGAGCAGGATTTGGCGGATGCACTGAACAGTGGCAAAATTGCTGCTGCGGGTTTGGATGTGCTTTCTTCTGAACCACCTCGTGCAGATAATCCGTTACTGAAAGCACGTAACTGTTTTATCACGCCACATCAGGCGTGGGCTACGAAAGAAGCGCGTGTTCGACTGATGCAGTTGGCCGTAAATAACCTGAAGGCTTTTCTGGAAGGTAAACCGGTAAATGTAGTCAACAACTAAAAGGAAAGGAAATCATGACGAAAGAAGAACGTATACAGAAAGCTGTTGCGCTGTTCAAGGAAGGATATAATTGCTCACAGTCAGTCGTTGGAGCTTATGCGGATATGTATGGTTTTACCTTCGAGCAGGCATTGCACATGGCTGCTTCGTTTGGAGGAGGTATCGGGCGCATGCGGGAGATATGCGGTGCGGCTTGCGGTATGTTTCTGCTGGCGGGTTTGGAACGCGGTGCAGTGGATGGGGCAGACAGGGAAGGAAAGGCTGCCAATTATAAATTGGTGCAGGAACTGGCTGAAAAGTTTAAGGAAGAATGCGGAACCATCCGTTGCAGCGAACTGTTGGGCTTGTCAAAGAAAGAACCTATTGTAGCTACACCCGATGCCCGGACCGCACAGTATTATGCCAAACGTCCGTGCGCACGAATGGTGGAAACGGCAGCAAGAATTTGGGGCGATTTCTTGGAAAATGAAGGGAAATTGTAATAAGAAGCTGTTTTTTAGGTTGTAAAATGAAAGTTTTCTCTTTTTTCTTCACGCCTTTTCTTGTTTTTTGTTAATTTTGCCGCAGTTTAATGCACGTCAAGTTTAGATGTATAATTATAAAAGCAAAAAGACTATGTTAAAAGAAAAAGCAGGTGTCATTGCCGGACAAATCTGGGAGGCACTGAATGAAACAGAAGGCAAAACTCAGAAACAGCTTAAGAAAGAAGCTAAATTGAAAGCAGACAAGGACTTGTTCCTGGGTTTAGGTTGGTTGTTGAGAGAAGACAAAATTGAGACAAGTGAAGTGGATGGAGAGTTATTCGTGAAACTGAAATAATTCTTAAAGAAAAATAGAAAAGTGCGCTGGTTGGAAGTTTTTTTCCGGTCAGCGCACTTTCTTTTTGTGGTGTTCAGGAGTGATAGCATCCTTTGGCTGTATCTTCACATTGCGAGCCTGGGGTTTCAAATTCGATGGTAGAATGGGTAATTCCGTGTTGGGATAACAGTTGTTTAAGTGCATGTTTGGTACATTCAATCTCATTCAGACTGGTAATTACCACGTGAAGGGTAGCGGCATTTTCAGTCGTACTGACAGCCCATACATGCAGGTGATGCCAGCTTTCCACTCCCTGTGTCTGACTGATTTCCTGCTCCAGTTTGTCGAGGTGAATGTGCTCAGGCACGGCATCCAGTGTAAGGTAGAGACTCTCTTTCAAGAGTTTCCAGGTAGAAATCAGGATAATGAGGGCTATGCCCATTCCGATGAACGCATCGAGTGCGTAATAATGGGTCAGGCTGATAAGGATGCCCGAGATAACTACCCCGACGGATACCAGTGTATCCATGGCCATGTGCAGAAAAGCTCCTTTGATGTTTAAGTCGTTTTTTCGTCGGCTCATCAGTAGCAGGGCGGTAGCTCCGTTCACTAATATGCCCGCTCCGGCAGTCCATGAGATGGCTTCACCGGAAACGGTGCCGGGGCTATATAATTTATAGATACTTTCAATCAGAATCCCTCCTACGGCAATGAGGAGTATGACGGCATTGGTCAGCGAGACAAGTATGGTACTTTTTTTATAGCCATAGGTGAAATGGCGATTTCCTTTTCGTGCCGCCATCCGGATGGCAAAGAGTGAAAGCAGTAAGCTGAATATATCACTCAGGTTATGTCCGGCGTCAGAGAGCAGGCCTAAGGAATGGTAGGAAAAACCAATGGCCGCTTCGGCTATTACGAACAACAGGTTCAGGATGATACATACGATGAGTGTGGTACTGACCGATTCGATGGCATGATGGCTGTGCGTGTGTGAATGAGAGTGTGAATGTGACATAGTTGTAGCTGTTTTATTATGAGGCGAATTTACCTCCTTTTTTGCTTTCTTGTATCAGTTATGTAATAATAACAACCGGGTTGCATAAATAGATGGGGATAATAGCGGTGTAGAGTGGGGATTCCATGAAAATATGTATCTTTGTGCAGATTAATAAAGTATAGGACATGAAAAAAATGTTGTGCCCGCAATGCAAAATTGCAGCGATGTATGTGAAAAATGAAGCAGGAGAGCGTCGGTTGGTATATGTGACTTCTGAAGGAGAAGTCGTACCGAAAAAAGAAGATGAATCGCTTGAAGGATTTGATTTGAACGAGGTCTTTTGTCTGGGGTGTTCCTGGCATGGAAATCCCAAACGATTAGTAAAGTATTAATTTCATTGTTGTTTAAGTAGTCAATTTAGCCGGAATCTGATGATTTGGCTATTTATCATGATTTTTAGGCTACTTTATTTTGATAAGAAAAAGAATCGAAATAAGAAAATATACTTATCTTTGTCTATATTTTATGCTTTTTAAAGAATAAGGGTAATTATGGAGAAAGTTATTATTAACTCGTACGAAGAGTTCGAAAAATTGGTAGGCCAGCAGATTGGAGTATCAGAATGGCTTGAAATTCCGCAGGAACGCATCAACCAGTTCGCAGATGCTACATTGGATCACCAGTGGATTCATGTGGATGCAGAGCGTGCCAAAGTGGAAAGTCCTTACAAGAGTACAATTGTACACGGGTATCTTACCTTGTCTTTGTTGCCTTATCTGTGGAATCAGATTATCGAGGTGAACAACTTGAAGATGATGGTGAATTATGGAATGGACAAGATGAAGTTCGGCCAGGCAGTATTGTCAGGTCAGAGTGTACGTCTGGTGGCTGATTTGCACTCATTGGTAAATCTGCGTGGAGTGGCAAAGGCAGAAATCAAATTCTCCATTGAAATTAAAGACCAGAAGAAGAAAGCGTTGGAAGGTATTGCTACTTTCTTGTATTATTTCAACTAATACGCAGCAAAGAATCTGTTCGGAAGTGGACGCAGCAGGAAATAGTTTGCTGCGTACATGCTTCCGGGATTATTCAGAATTTTAAAGAGGTATAGAATCCGCAATAACCGTCACCGGCTACGGGGCTGATGGCCAAATCATGTTTCTTGGCAAACGGACGGGTAAAAAGATAGGAGCTTCCTACTCCGATGGCCGCGCCGGCCGCTACATCCCACCAGTCATGTTTTTTTCCGTATACACGGCTCCAGCCTACATAAGTAGAGACTACATAGGCAGGAAGTCCCCATTTCCATCCGTAACGTCGCTGGATGAAAGAGGCAGCTGTAAAAGATACAGAGGTATGCATGGACGGAAATGAATGATTGTCGCTGTGGTCGGGACGTTCTTTTTTAACTGCATATTTCAATGCGTATGTAACTCCTAACGTGGTAATTCCAGCCAATGCGCCCTGTTTCAGTCCTTGCCAGTCTTTTTCAATAAGTATGGCTGTCAGTCCGGCTACGGGAAGCAGTACGGCACCCACATCGCCGGAAGTACGTACGGCTTTTCGGGGCTGGCTGATTTCAAGCTGTTGTGCCTGTAAAGACACGCTGAGGCAGAGTGCTGCCAAAAAAATCATGACAGGTTTCATGACAGGGTAAGAATTTTAGGAATGAATATTATTAATCCGACAATGGCTGCGCTGATAGCCAGAATTAATACGGCACCAGCTGCCAAATCCTTTGTACGCTTGATAGCTTCGTTGTATTCTGGTGAAACTAAATCGGCCAGTGCTTCAATGGAAGAATTGACTGCTTCTGCAGCCAATACGGAACCAATGGCAAACACGATGGCTATCCATTCAGTGGAAGAAAGTCCTATTAGCCATCCTGCCAGGGTTACACATACTGCGGCAAAACAATGAATCCAGGCATTGTGCTCGCGTGTAATCAACAGACGGATACCGTTTCCAGCAAACTTAAAGCTCCGTAAACGCTTCCGTAAGGTAAATCCTTCGTTCTTCATGCGGTAAATCAAATTTCAACGGTCACTTCCACGGGGCAGTGGTCCGAGCCGAATATTTCCGTGTGAATCTTTGCTTCTTTCAGCTTGTCGGCAAGGCTGGCTGAGGCCAAAAAGTAGTCAATACGCCACCCTGCATTCTTCTCGCGTGCCTTGAAACGGTAAGACCACCAGGAATAGATGTTGGTTTGTTCGGGATAGAAATAGCGGAAGGTATCGATGAATCCGGCATCTAACAGCAATTGAAACTTTTCGCGCTCCTGGTCAGTAAAGCCCGCATTCATTCGGTTGGTTTTCGGATTCTTCAGGTCAATTTCCTTGTGGGCTACATTCAGGTCACCGCATACCAGTACGGGTTTGCTCTGGTCTAACTTCTGCAAATAAGCGCGGAAGTCATCGTCCCATGTCATGCGGTAGTCCAGACGTTTCAGTCCATCCTGTGAATTCGGTGTGTAGACTGTTACCAGAAAGAATTTTTCCATCTCCAGTGTAATGACACGTCCTTCATGGTCGTGCTCGTCAATTCCCAGACCGTAAGTTACTTGCAGGGGCTGGTGCTTGGTAAAGATGGCAGTGCCGGAATATCCTTTCTTCTCGGCATAGTTCCAGTAGGAAGTATAGCCTTCAAAAGAGAGGTCAAGCTGTCCTTCCTGCATCTTTGTCTCTTGCAGGCAGAAAAAATCAGCATCAAGTTGGGTAAATATGTCTCGGAAACCTTTGTCGCAGCAGGCACGCAGCCCGTTTACGTTCCAGGATATAAGTTTAATCATACAAGTTATTTTTTCAAATCAAATAAATAAGTCAGACGTCCGCCAATGTAGGAATGAGCAGAACGTGAGAAATAATCTTTTTTACTGTTGTTGTAGAAATCGCTCAGACCGAAATAATAACGGGCTTCCAGTAGAAAATGACCAATTCCAGTACGTATTTCCAAACCTCCTCCTCCTACGATTCCGTAGTCAAATTTTCGGTCGGCAAATTTTCCGTATTGTTCATCAGTCCCTTGCGGACGGTTGGTGGTATCCCAGGTCGACGGGTCGCTGTAAAATTCTTTTTCGCCTAAAAGGAAGCCTACTTGCGGACCCAGGTTGATGATAAATCGGGCTCCATTTCCTTTGTCTTTCCCGAAAGCCAGATGGGCCAGCAGAGGGACTTCTATGTAGTTCATGGCACGGTGGTAGGTATTGTTACTTCCGTCTTCAATGACTTCCTTCCATCCTCGCTGGGAAAAGTTGATTTCTCCCTGTATACCACAAATCATTTTGAAGTATTTCTCAGAGATATAACGGACTGTAAGACCAAATTCCGGTGCAATGAAGTTCGTCTGCTTGATGCTGGGGGTGAAACTGACAGAGTTTAAGTTTACTCCTCCATTGATTCCCACGGATAGATTATGCCGTTCGTCTTGCAATTGGGCAAACAACGACAAGGGCAGCATGCAAAGCAGACAGCATATAAAAATCAGTTGTCGGTATCTTTTCATTTTATTCAAAATCAAGTTTGATCAATTCATAATTCTTGGTCAGATGAACAAAAAATACTTTCCGGTTGATAAAGCCACCCCAGTTGTTGACTCTCTCAAATTTGAATCCCGTCTGAATAGGGGTAACCGAAACTTTATCCAGATTTTCTTCGAATTTATTGCCTTGTTGTGACAAGCCCTTCAGGAAGAAATATCCCGTATCAAATCCCAGCATACCGTATTTGGGGAAAGTGTTCGCCATGTCTTTGCTATACCAGCGGCGGTAGCTTTGGGTGAACCGAACAGCTTCCGGGAACAGGTTGTTGGTATAGAACGATGAATAGAAATACGTATCCAGTTCATAGAAGCTGGCCAGATGTTCCTGTGTGTAAGTTTGCCATTCCGGATAACCGAACAGGTGCATGTCGAAATGCGGATGTGAACGTAATACATTAGTCAGCTGAGGAAGTATCCGGGTCAGTGCCGAACTACGTCCGGAAGTCGGAATAAAAATATTTTCCCTCAGTGTATCCATGGCTGCAATGATTCTTTCCGGAGCGATTTCGCTGCTTAGCTGAATCTGCTTGAAGTCTACACGGTTGTCTTTTAACTCGCTTTTCAGGCCATTGATGAATTCATTTTTTTCCTTGTCTCCATTAGCCGGATCGACAAATATGATGCGGGCCTTACTGAATTTACGGAGAAAATGGTCATACGCTTCTGAGTAAAAATAAGATTGCGGTGTGTTAATCTGATAGACCATCGGATTATTGAACACCTGGTCCACTTTCGGAGCAAAAGGAACGACCAGTCGTATTTTGTTACGCTCTGCAAAATTTGCCAGCGGTTCGATGTTTGAAGTATGGACAGGTCCGAAGATGATGTCCATATTCTTCATTTCCGGTTTGTTGAGAATGCTTGAAATAACATTGGTGCTGCCTTTCGTGTCGTAGGTATATAAATCAACCGAAACACCCTGACGTTTCAAACTGTCTACGGCAATCAGGAAGCCTTCGTAATATTCCACCATGCGGGTCTGCTCTTCAGGTTTGATACTTCCGGAAGCGGTAAACGGAAGCATCACGGCTGCCTGAATGGTTCGCAGAGATTTAGAAGCCGTTTTGCTTTGCTTGAACAGTTCTTCATTGGATGGTGTTTGAACCATTGTGGGAGTAGGTGTTGCTGCAGGCTGGCTGCTCTTAGGGTAAGGAATAAAGATGAACATACCTTTTTTCAGCTTCCCGTTTTTCAATTCCGGATTTAGCGCCAGCAAATCTTCTTGTGTGATGCCATATTCCTGACAGATGCTGAAGATAGTTTCCTTTCGTTCCACTTTATGCATTTCTTTCCATCCTTTCTGGGTAGTAGAAGGAGTGGAAGATTGAGCTGGAGCGAGGGGAGTGACCGGAGCCGTCACACTTTCCGTAGGGATTGAGATTACCTGTCCCACGCGGAAATTGCTGGCACTCAGACCAGGGTTGGCATCGCAGATAGCCTGTGCGCTGATATTGTATTTCACCGTCAGCTGGTAAAGCGTTTCTCCAGCCTGTATAGTATGGAATCTTCCGTTCTTGCTGGAAGAAGAGGAGTTTGCCTGGGGAATTTTCAATGCTTCTCCTACCCGGATTTGCTTGTCGCTTCCCGGATTCAAACGTACAATGTCGTCAATGGACACATGGTACATGTTTGCAATGGAGTAAAGACTCTGTCCTCTGCTTACTGTATGTAGAAAATAATTGTTTCCGTTCTGTGCGAAGGTAGTTATTCCGGCGTTTCCTAAAGTCAAAGCCAGCGAAAGGCAAACTATCTGAAAGAATCTCATGGTTATTATGGATTTGTTGAGTGGCAAAAGTACAAAAAAAATTGCATTGTCGAATGAAAATGGAAAAGTAAATATCTCTATCTTTGATTCTCGAAGATAGGATGCGGCTCGGCATAGCCAAATCTGAAAACTTTGTTTTCCGTTTGTCTCTGTTCTCGCCTTTCACTATCTTTGCAAAGATATCATTGATGGATAATGTATGACTGAAGGAACAGAAACGATTTGTGTACAAGGAGCTCGGGTACACAACCTGAAAAATATAGATGTGGAAATCCCTCGTGACAGCTTGACGGTGATTACCGGATTGAGCGGAAGCGGAAAGTCTTCTCTGGCATTTGATACGCTGTTTGTAGAAGGGCAGCGCCGTTATATTGAAACTTTCTCTGCCTATGCCCGTAACTTTTTGGGAGGGATGGAACGGCCGGATGTGGATAAGATTACAGGATTGAGTCCGGTGATTTCCATCGAACAGAAGACGACGAACAAGAATCCACGTTCTACCGTGGGAACAACCACCGAGATTTATGATTATCTGCGACTGCTGTTTGCCCGTGCGGGTACGGCTTATTCCTATCTTTCGGGTGAGAAGATGGTGAAATATACCGAAGAACAGATTCTGGATTTGATACACCGTGATTATAAAGGAAAACGCATTTATATCCTGGCACCTCTGGTGCGTACGCGTAAAGGACATTACAAGGAATTGTTCGAGCAGGTACGTAAGAAGGGCTATCTCTATGTACGTGTAGATGGAGAAGTGAAGGAAATCGTACACGGCATGAAGCTGGACCGTTACAAGAATCATGACATAGAGGTGGTGATTGACAAGATGGTGGTCACTGAAAAGGAAGAAAGCAGGTTGAAGCAGAGCGTAGCTACAGCTATGCAGCAGGGTGACGGATTGTTGATGATACTGGATGCACAGACGGAAAGTGTACGTCATTACAGCAAACGCCTGATGTGTCCGGTGACGGGACTTTCTTACAAGGAGCCGGCACCGCATAACTTCTCGTTCAACTCTCCGCAGGGGGCCTGCCCGCGTTGCAAGGGACTGGGATATGTCAACTTGATTGATGTGGACAAGGTGATTCCGGACCGCTCGCTTTCGGTATATGAAGGAGCTGTGGCTCCGTTGGGGAAATACAAGAACGTAATGATATTTTGGCAGTTGGAAGCGTTGCTTGAACGCTATGAAGCTACGTTGAAGACACCGGTGAGTGAGTTGCCGGAAGATGCCATCAATGAGATTCTGTATGGATGCGATGAGCGCCTGAAAATCAAGAGCACCCTGATTCATGCCACTTCCGATTACTTTATTTTATACGAGGGCATCGTGAAATACATTCAGATGATGCAGGAAAAGGAAGCTTCTGCCACCGCACAGAAATGGGCGGAACAGTTTGCTAAGACGGATGTGTGTCCCGATTGTAAAGGAGCACGTCTGAACAAGGAAGCCTTGCATTTCCGTATTCACGACAAGAATATTTATGAACTGGCCACGATGGACATCAGTGAGTTGTATGACTGGGTGTGCCATGTGGAAGACTTTCTGGAAGACAAGCAACGCCTGATAGCGACGGAAATCCTGAAAGAAATACGTACCCGATTGAAATTCCTGCTGGATGTGGGACTGGACTATCTGTCGTTGAACCGTTCATCAGTCACACTTTCGGGAGGAGAAAGCCAGCGTATTCGTCTGGCCACGCAGATTGGTTCTCAGCTGGTGAATGTGTTGTATATTCTGGATGAACCCAGTATCGGACTGCATCAGCGTGACAATATCCGGTTGATTAACTCCTTGAAAGAATTGCGCGATTTGGGAAATACCGTTATCGTGGTGGAACATGACAAGGACATGATGCTGGCGGCTGATTACGTGGTGGACATGGGGCCGAAAGCCGGTCGCTTGGGTGGTGAAGTCGTTTTCTCCGGTACACCGGAAGAAATGATGAAGACCAACACCCTGACATCGCAGTACCTGAATGGAAAAATGAGCATCGAGGTTCCGGCAGAACGAAGAAAAGGCAATGGGCATTCTCTCGTGTTGAAAGGGGCGCGTGGAAACAACCTGAAAGGCGATGATGTGGAGTTTCCATTGGGAAAACTTATCTGTGTGACCGGAGTATCCGGTAGCGGAAAGTCTACTTTGATAAATGATACCCTGCAACCTATTCTTTCCCAGCACTTCTACCGTTCGCTGCAAGATCCTTTGCCGTATGACAGCATTGAAGGGCTGGAATACATTGACAAGGTGGTGAACGTAGACCAGTCGCCGTTAGGTAGAACCCCACGTTCGAATCCGGCTACCTATACCGGAGTTTTTTCCGACATCCGTAACTTGTTTGTCGGGCTTCCGGAAGCTAAGATTCGCGGCTATAAGGCAGGTCGTTTCTCTTTCAACGTATCGGGTGGACGCTGTGAGGCATGTGGAGGAAACGGTTATAAGACCATTGAAATGAACTTCCTTCCCGATGTGCTGGTGCCGTGTGAGGTCTGTCACGGAAAGCGTTATAATCGGGAAACGTTGGAAGTGCGCTATAAAGGTAAATCCATTGCCGATGTGCTGGACATGACCATCAACCGGGCAGTGGAATTCTTTGAAAACGTGCCGCAGATACTGAACAAAATCAAGGTGCTGCAGGAGGTGGGATTAGGATACATCAAGTTGGGGCAGCCTTCTACTACTTTGTCGGGAGGAGAGAGCCAGCGTGTGAAACTGGCTACCGAACTGGCTAAAAGGGATACCGGAAAGACTATCTATATTTTGGATGAACCGACCACCGGTCTGCATTTTGAAGACATTCGAGTACTGATGAATGTGCTGAACCGTCTGGTAGAAAAAGGAAATACCGTCATTGTCATAGAGCACAACCTGGATGTCATTAAGATGGCGGACTATATTATCGATATGGGACCGGAAGGCGGAAAGGCCGGAGGACAGTTGCTGGTATGCGGTACACCGGAAGAAGTGGCTGAGTCGGGTAAAGGATATACATTCGGATTTTTAAAAGAAGAACTGAAAGGAGTAACAAAATAATGGCAAAAGACAAGATTGCAAAAACCAATGCGGCCCGTTTGCTGGACCGGGATAAGGTGAAATATGAACTGGTTCCTTACGAGGTAGATGAAAATGATTTAAGTTGTGTACACGTAGCCGCTACTTTAGGAGAGAACATCGAACAGGTATTCAAGACGTTGGTGCTTCAAGGAGATAAATCGGGTTACTTTGTCTGTGTGATTCCCGGTGAGCACGAAATCGACCTGAAGCTGGCAGCCAAGATTTCAGGCAACAAGAAATGCGACCTGATACCGATGAAAGAACTGCTTCCGCTGACGGGATACATTCGTGGAGGATGCTCTCCGATAGGGATGAAGAAGCATTTCCCTACATATATTCATCACACATGCAATGATTTTCCTTACATTTACGTAAGTGCAGGAGTGAGAGGCTTGCAGGTGAAACTGGCTCCGGCTGATTTAATTAAGGTGAGTCAGGCTGAGGTTTGTACTTTATTTTAACTTGATAGAAAAAGAATTTATAATTTATGGGATACGGAAAATGGATTGGGGGAATCATGGGTTTCATGACCATGGGACCTCTTGGAGCCTTGGCAGGATTTGCCATCGGTTCTTTGTTTGATAAAAGCGTGACAGCACAGGAGGAAATGGACGGTGGCTATGGAAGCACGGCACAAGAAGATGTGTACACAGGCCAGCGTAACAGTTTTTTATTCTCCATGCTGGTCATGGCTTCGTATATCATTCGTGCCGACGGACGCATCATGCACAGCGAAATGGAGTTTGTGCGTCAGTTCTTGCGCGTGAATTTCGGAGAAGCTTCTGTCAGTGAAGGAGAGCGTATTTTGCTGAATCTGTTTGAACAGCGCAAGCGCATGGAGCAGAATGACCCTTCTGCCTTTCGTCGTACCATTCGGGAGTGTGGGGCACAGATTGCTGCCAATCTGACGTATGAACAGCGTCTGCAGTTGCTCGATTTTCTGGTGAAGATAGCACAGAGCGACGGAAATGTTTGCTCGGCAGAAGTGGATGCCTTAAAGGAAGTGGCTCAGTCCATGCAGTTGTCCATGCAGGAAGTCGATTCTATGTTGAACCTGAGAGGCGATTCGCTGGAAGATGCCTATAAGGTGCTGGAAATCGAACCTACAGCCTCAGATGAGGAAGTCCGTAAGGCATATCGTAACCTGGTACTGAAACATCATCCTGACCGTGTGGCTACATTGGGTGAAGACATTCGGAAGGCTGCTGAAGAAAAGCTGCAACGCATCAATGATGCCAAGGAGCGTATTTTCAAGGCAAGAGGAATGAAATAAATAGCATAAGGGCCTGCTTCGTTTTTTACGTTGCAGGCTTTTATTGTGTCTCTTTTACTGCTTTGATACACAGTGTTATATATTCTGCGAGTACTTCCTAAGAAGTATTGCAGTACTTCCTTGGCAGTACTCCAGTACTTTCGGGGAAGTACTGAAGTACTCCTTAGAAAGTACTGGCTAATCGAACCAGTTGAATCCGTCTTCCTTTAAATCGAAGTCCAGATTTTCTGTGACTCCTGCTTGTTTCAGGGCCTTGCGAATGATTTCTTGTTCTTGGAGGTTCAGCTTTCTGTCTCCTCTTCTTCTTTCAAAGTAAGGATTTCGTCCGAAACGTGCAATCAGAACATTCATAAACTTCTGGTATTGTTCGGGATACATTCGCTTTTTCATTTGTGTGAAGCCGCGCATGTAGGTTACGGGAGCGGCATCACGGTAATACGGGCATGAATGGTCTTTAGTGCATCGGATAGGATTGGCCAGATGTAGAAAAGCTTCTCGTTCCAGTAATACCGGATAAGCCAGTTGACGAAGACAGGTGGAACCGCATGTGCAATCTTCATGTGCGCATACGGAAAAATTGGCCGGAGCCTCTTTGTAAAGATTCTTTTTCATAAACGTGTTTTTTTATGTTTGATTGATTAAATGTCATTTTTTGAGTGTCTTCGACTTCCCGAACCATTTGTCAATGAGCAGTGCCAATGCGCCATCACCAGTTACATTGCAAGCAGTACCGAAACTGTCCATGGCAATGTAAAGAGCAATCATCAGTGCCTGTGCATTCTCATCGAATCCCAGCATGGACGACAGGATACCGAGCGAAGCCATGATGGCACCTCCCGGCACTCCCGGCGCAGCTACCATTGTCACTCCTAACATAAAGATGAATCCGGCGAACATCTGGAAATCGTAGGGAATATCCTGCATCATCATCAAGGCCAGGGCACAGGCCACAATCTTCATGGTACTTCCGGACAGATGGATGGTGGCACACAGAGGGATGACAAATCCAGCGATACCTTCATTCACTCCGTTTTGTATAGTCTGTTTCAGGGTAACGGGAATCGTAGCGGCCGATGACTGTGTACCTAATGCCGTAAAGTAGGCCGGCATCATTCTTCCTAACAAGCGGAACGGATTCTTACCCACGAACATTCCGGCGATGCAGTACTGGAATATCAGCAGGAAAATATGCAGGAGGAAGATGATTCCGATAATCTTGACAAAGACAGCCAGTACGTGGAATACTTGTCCGGAGTGAGTCATGTTGAAGAAGATTCCGAAGATGTAAATCGGAAGCAAGGGAAGTATGACAGCCTGTATCGTCTTGACAATGATTTCCTTGAAGTCGTTGCACGCATTTTTCAAGTAGCTTGTATCCAGATGTGCCAGTCCCAGTCCGACTGTAAATGCCATAACGAGGGCAGTCATCACGTTGAGAGGTTCCGGGATGGCTACCGTGAAGAAAGGGGTAACACCTTTCGCCTCACTGATTTCGGATAAAGGAATATTTCGGGTAATAAGGTCAGGAAAGAAGGTTTCTCCTACACCGAATGAAAGAAAACCGGAGAACAGTGTGGCCCCGTAAGCCAGAAGTACAGTGGCTACCAGCATCTTTCCGGCGCCTTTTCCAATATCGGCAATGGCGGGAGTAACCAGTCCGACGATGATAAGCGGAATGATAAAATTCAGGAACTGGCTGAACAATGCGTTGAATGTCACGAACATGCGTACGGGAAGCTCCGGTGAAACCGTTCCGGCAGCAATACCCAGTGCGATGGCAATCAGAATTTGTGGCAGGAGGCCTAGTTTAATCTTTTTCATATCGTTGACCTTTGGGTGCAAAGATAGTATAATAATCCTGAATAAATGATACACCCTGCCTGGAGAAATGATTACTTTTGTGTCCGTGAAAAAATAATTTAACGAAATTATGGAATCGACTCAAAAGAAGATTAACAAAGTAGAGCTTCGAAACTTGCAGATTGAAGACTACGCACAGCTTGCCCAGTCGTTTACCCGCGTATATGCAGATAAAGATGTGTTCTGGACACACGAACAAATTGAGAAACTAATCAGTATTTTTCCCGAAGGACAGATTGTAACGGTTGTAGATGATAAGATAGTGGGGTGTGCACTTTCCATTATCGTAGATTATGATATGGTGAAAGGTGATCATACCTATGCCAAGGTGACCGGAAATGAGACTTTCAATACGCATAATCCGAAAGGTAATATTTTGTATGGTATTGAGGTGTTTATTCATCCGGAATATCGTGGATTACGCTTGGCGCGTCGTATGTATGAGTATCGCAAGGAGTTGTGTGAAAAGTTGAACCTGAAAGCTATCATGTTTGGTGGCCGAATCCCCAACTATTACAAATATGCAGACCAGATGCGTCCGAAGGAGTATATAGAGAAAGTCCGTTCGCGTGAAATTTATGACCCGGTACTGACTTTCCAGCTCTCCAATGACTTTCATGTTCGCAGAGTGATGCGTAATTACCTTCCGAACGACGAGGAGTCAAAGCACTGTGCGACTTTGCTTCAATGGGACAATATTTATTATCAGCCGCCTACAGACTCGTTTGTGGATAAAAAGACGACGGTAAGAGTCGGACTGGTGCAATGGCAGATGCGTTCATATCAGACGCTGGATGATGTGTTTGAGCAGGTAGAGTTTTTTATTGATGCTGTATCGGGCTACAAGAGCGATTTCGTGCTGTTCCCTGAATATTTTAATGCACCGCTGATGGCAAAATTCAATCACATGGGTGAGGCTCAGTCAATCCGTGCATTGGCACAGTACACGGAGGAAATCAGAGACCGCTTCATAAATCTGGCCATCAAGCATAACATCAACATCATTACCGGTAGTATGCCTTATGTGAAGGAAGATGGTGGTCTTTATAATGTAGGTTTCCTTTGCCGTCGTGACGGAACATACGAGATGTACGAAAAGATTCATGTCACTCCATATCGTCGGCAGCGTCAGATGTGTATAAGAGACAGGGATTGAGTGGAGGAAAAAGAGTACAGACCTTTGAAACCGACTGTGCTAAGATCGGCGTGTTGATATGCTATGACGTGGAATTCCCGGAACTGTCTCGTCTGATGGCAGATCAGGGCATGCAAATTCTGTTTGTTCCGTTCCTGACCGATACGCAGAACGGATATTCACGTGTACGTGTATGTGCGCAGGCACGTGCCATCGAAAACGAATGTTTTGTGGTTATTGCCGGAAGTGTAGGTAACCTTCCTCGTGTGCATAATATGGACATTCAGTATGCGCAGTCGGGAGTCTTTACTCCTTGTGACTTTGCCTTCCCGACCGACGGAAAACGTGCGGAAGCTACTCCGAATACGGAAATGATTCTGGTTTCAGATATTGACCTGGATTTGCTGAATGCACTTCATACTTACGGAAGCGTACGTAATCTGCGCGACCGTCGTAACGACTTGTATGAACTTCGTATGAAGAAGAATGCGTTGGAAAATAATTGAAGAGTAAAATAAAAGGCATAAAAAATCCCCGGGTTGCATTGAACGACCCGGGGATTTTTTTATGCTTATTCTTTGTATAAATCTTCATAATAATCAAACAGCCATTCCGCATCGGCCAATAGAGGATGGTGTTTGTCTTTTTCTGAAAGGATGACCTTCTCCGTAGGAATTCTCCAGTCAATTTTCAGTGCCGGATCGTTCCAGGCAATGGCTCCCTCGCTTTGAGGTGCATAGAAATTATCGCATTTGTACTGGAAAATAACCTCGTCACTCAATACGCTGAATCCGTGAGCGAATCCGCGCGGAATGAAGAATTGGCGATGATTATCTTCTGTCAGTTCTACGGCTACGTGCTGTCCGAATGTCGGAGAACCTTTCCGTATATCTACCGCCACATCCAGTACGGCTCCTTTAATGACCCTTACCAGCTTGCTTTGTGCAAAGGGTGGTTTTTGGAAATGCAGTCCACGCAATACTCCGTAACTGGATTTACTTTCATTGTCTTGTACAAAATGAATGGTGCGTACCTGCTTGTCAAAATCTCTTTTGGAAAAAGATTCAAAAAAGTAACCTCTCTCATCTTTAAACAGGCGAGGCTCAATGATGACCACTCCTTCAATCTCTGTCTTTATTACTTCCATTTTTATATGATGAAAATCATTTATTGGTTGTTTCTCTGCAATTCGTCAATTACCTTCAGTAGATATTGGCCGTACTGGTTCTTCAGCATCGGCTGAGCCAGTTCACGCATCTTTTCAGGGGTAATCCATCCTTGTCGCAGGGCAATGCCTTCCAGGCAGGCAACTTTCAGCCCCTGGCGTTTTTCGATGACTTCGATGTAAGTGGATGCTTCAGCTAATGAATCGTGTGTACCGGTATCCAGCCAGGCAAATCCTCTACCTAAAGTTTGCACTTTCAGTTCACCATCGGCCAGGAAACGCTGGTTAACGGTGGTAATTTCCAGTTCTCCGCGTGCGGAGGGTTTGATTTGTTTGGCTACTTCTACGACCTTGTTAGGATAGAAATAAAGTCCCGTTACGGCATAGTTTGATTTAGGATGCTGTGGCTTTTCTTCAATGGAGAGACAGTTTCCTTCTTTGTCAAATTCTGCCACTCCGTAACGTTCCGGGTCACTTACCCAGTAACCGAATACGGTAGCTTTTCCTTCTTCTTCGGCCATACGTACGGCTTCTTTCAGCATGACGGTGAAGCTGTTGCCATGGAAGATATTATCTCCTAATACCAGACAGGCTGCGTCATTGCCGATAAACTTTTCTCCAATAAGAAAAGCCTGTGCCAAACCATCGGGGGAAGGTTGTTCTGCATATTCAAAGTGTACTCCGAAATCACTTCCATCGCCTAACAGTCTGCGGAATCCCGGCAAATCATAGGGAGTAGAAATAATCAGGATGTCACGTATTCCTGCTAACATCAGGACGGATATGGGATAATAAATCATGGGTTTGTCGAAAACAGGAAGAAGTTGTTTGGAAACTCCTTTTGTAATGGGGTAGAGGCGGGTGCCTGAACCTCCGGCAAGAACAATACCTTTCATTTCTGTTGTATTTAAGTTGGTTTTCTGCAAAGAAAGCCGTTTTTTGTGAGAACTCAAAGATTAGAGGGCGTAAAAGAGGGTAAAAAGTCGTTTTTGTAAAGAAAAATGCAATTTCCTTTCTTCAGGTATTGCAGGTTTAAAAAATAGTTGTACCTTTGCAACGCATTTGAGAAAAACAAGTGCAGCGGACATCGGTTCCTTGGATGAGTGGCTTAGTCAGCGGTCTGCAAAACCGTGTACGGCGGTTC
>ENA-OUQK01000749-OUQK01000749.1-human-gut-metagenome-genome-assembly--contig:-NODE-749-length-18728-cov-4.090291_pt1 | contig 18728 bp, 19 predicted proteins | sample MGYA00237954_ERZ548842 | MGnify/ENA primary metagenome ERZ548842 (study PRJEB26490, sample SAMN05194704) | human gut metagenome | biome: terrestrial biome; feature: human-associated habitat; material... | reverse complement strand
TTGTCAAACAAGCCATATTCATATGCCGCAAAGCCGCAGAGCGCCAGCGATGCAACAATGGCAGCAACAAGTATAAAGGTGCGCTTTAGGCTTCTAATGCTCTTTCCGGTACCGCTATTCATAAATCCGCGCTCCTTTGCTTCAATAATATATTTATCATCAATCTTTTCGAATGCATCAAGGATCAAATCCGCGTTCATAGAACACCCTCCTTTTCTAAATATGTGAGCAGTTTTGCTCTTGTCCGATGGAGCATCGATTTCACCTTACTATTGCTAAAGCTAAAATCTGCACTGATTTTATCAATTGGATCTAAATACCAGTAACGGCAGAGGAGAACCTGTCGTTCCGTTGGGGCCAGTGTGCCGAGAAAACGGTTGATCTGCACTGAGAGCTCGCCCGCAATGACACTGTCCTCTACTGAAAGATTGGATGGGACACATTCCGAGAGTTCATCCAGTACAAGAGAAACTTCGTCACCGCCTCGCTTATCCCTGTGGGCATCACGCCATTTTTTCAGTGAAATGCTCCTGGTGATCTTGCCCAAAAATGTTCTTAGCATATTCGGATGGTGCGGCGGTATAGCGTTCCATGCGCCGAGGTATGTATCATTGACACTTTCATCCGCATCCTCTTGGTCGTGAAGGATGTTATAAGCGATATAGTAACAGTAGCTTCCATACTTTTGCTCTGTAGCGCTAATTGCCTTCTCGTTCCGCTCCCAATATAAATCAATAATCTTGCTATCCTCCATTACTCCACCTCCTGCAGTTTGAAATAAAGGCCTTTCACCCCTATACTACCTGTTTTTCTGGTTTGGTCGCAGGTTTTTTCGAATTTTCTTTGGGACAAATCATCCCAAGGTATCCTCCTCGGTGACGATATGTCCCTTGCGGAAACGCGCATCCTTGTATTCTCCCTTTATGATCTGTGTCATATCGTGACACAGCATCTGCCCTACGGCATCCTCTGCTTTGATGCGCTTCACGCAAAAGCCTCCCATTCGATATTCTTATATGAGTATAACCGATTATAGCAAAAAACGGTGCCCTCTTTCAATGGTGCCGTTCGGCATAATGGTAAATGCGTTCGTCAATATCGAAAAAACATCGTCAATTTTCTTCTCATCATCCGTCTCGTTCCTCATCCCCACTTATTCTTGACAGCTCCCGCCCCGGTGGGGTATGATAAAAACCAATTCAAAAAACAGGAGAACATAATTATGGCATATACAGCAGCAGTTATCACCGTCAGCGATCTGGGCAGCCGCGGCCAGCGGGTGGATACCAGCGGCCCCGCCATCTGCGCCATGCTGGAGAAAGCCGGTTTTACCGTTACCTACACCGCCATTGTCCCGGATGAGATCCCCCAAATCCAAACCGAGCTCACCACTGCGGCCGATGGGCGCCACATCGATCTCATCATCACCACGGGCGGCACCGGGCTTTCCCCGCGGGATGTCACCCCCGAAGCCACCTTGGCCGTCCTGGACCGCGAAATTCGGGCCATTCCGGTGGCCATGTGGGTGGAGGGCCTTAAAATTACCCCCCGCGCCATGCTTTCCCGAGCCGTAGCCGGCACCCGTGGCCGCAGCCTCATTCTCAATCTCCCCGGCTCCGAAAAAGCCGCCCGGGAAAACCTTTCCGCTGTCATCGGCGCACTGGAACACGCCATGCGTATGATCGCTGTGGAAGGCCACTAACCCCCTGTAACACCAAGGCACCGGTACCCCACTGGGATACCGGTGTCTTTTTATCACTTTTGCTTACGCCTTTACCTTCTTGGCACACACGCTTTCATAGGTCTCTACAATTTCCTTTTCCGGGGCCTCGGTCAGCAGAGAAACCACCACCAGGGCAATGCACGCCACCACAAAGGCCGGCAGCAGCTCGTAGATGGCCCATGCGCCGCCCATCGGGGCAATCAGGTACTTCCATACAAATACCATCACGCCGCCGGCAACCATACCGGCCAAGGCGCCCCACTTGTTGCTGCGCTTCCAGAACAGCGAGAACAGCACCACCGGGCCAAAAGCCGCGCCAAAGCCCGCCCAGGCAAAGGAAACCACCCGGAATACCGAGCTATTGGGATCCCACGCCAGAATAATACCGATGGCCGCAATAACCAGTACTGTCGCCCGTGCCACGATCATCTCGGTCTTGCTGCTCAGCTTGATGCCAAACACATTCTGAGAAAGATCCTGCGAAACGCTGGAAGCCGCTGTCAGCAGCTGGCTGTCCGCGGTAGACATCGTCGCCGCCAGAATACCAGAAAGGATTACGCCCGCCACAATGGCCAGCAGGATACCGTGCTGACTCATCAGGTCCGCCAGCTTAATGATGATCGTCTCTGCATCGCTGCTGTTGGTCAGGAAGGGCACCTTGCCCGCCACCGAAACGCTATAACCGATCACACCAATAGCCACCGCAATGAACATCGAGATCACCACCCAGACGGTCGCGATCCGGCGGGAATCGTTAAGCTTCTTTTCCTCCTTGATGGCCATAAAGCGCAGCAGGATGTGCGGCATACCAAAGTAGCCCAGACCCCACGCCAGCGTGGAGATAATGCTGAGCCCCCCGAAGGAAGCCGCGCCGCCGGTGGTCACATCATAGCCCTTGGTCATGCTCAGGTAGCCGGGCAGCGCCTCGGCATTGGCAATGACGGTATCCACACCGCCCGCCTGTTGGATGCCAAACACCACTACAACGATCAGCGCAATGGTCATAAAGATGGACTGGATCAGGTCGGTGAAGGAAACCGCCATAAAACCGCCCAGCACTGTATAGCCAATGACTACAATAGCGCCTATGATCATCGCGGTATGGTAATCCACCCCAAACAGGCTGTTGAACAGCGTACCGATGGCCTTAAAGCCGGAAGCGGTATAGGGGATGAAGAAAACCAGGATCACCACCGCCGCAATGGCGGAAAGCAGGTTTTTCTTATCGCCATACCGGCGGGAGAAAAAGTCCGGCACGGTGATGGCCCCAATGCGGGCCGAATAGCGCCGCAGCCGCCGCGCCACGATAAGCCAGTTGAGGTAGGTGCCTATCGCCAGCCCGATGCAGGTCCAGGAAACCTCCGGCAGGCCGCACAGGTATGCCAGTCCCGGCAGACCCATCAGCAGGTAGCTGCTCATATCGCTGGCCTCAGCGCTCATGGCCGTCACCAGCGGGCCCATCTTGCGGCCGCCCAGGTAAAAGTCATCGCTGCTGTTGCCGCTGCCCTTTTTGCCAAAGTATACACCGATGAGCACCATGGCAATCAGGTATACCGCTATGGTTATCAGAATAACTACTTGAGAACCTAACATTTTCCGTCTCTCCTTTGGGGTTACTGTTAATATGCACGAAGTATACCACACAAATTAGTAGACGAAAATACAGAACGGCGTACAGACTTTATTCTGTACGACGAATCGTTAAATATCATATTTTTCTCTTAATTAAAGCATTTATATATAGACGATTTTCCGTTCTGTTTATAACCAGTAAAAAATTATTTTTTCCGGAACCCTTCCAAAAACATCGGCATCATGGTTTTAGTGTATTGGGAAAGCGAATACTCCCCGCTGGAAAGGCACCAGTCGTACATCAGCCCCCGCTCAAACATGGCGTAAGCCTTCACAATCTCCCCCACTGTATAGTCGGTGGTCAGCTCGCCGTTTTCCTGCCCCTGGGTGATGATCTGCCGCAGCAGCTTATAGTAGGTACGGTTGCGGCTCAGAAGGTGCCGCTCTCCCTTGGTCACCAGCTGGCTGCTAAAAAGCCTGCTCAGCAGCTCAATGGAAACTGTATTATCAATGGTCACAAACAGCTCATAGTTCAGCCAGCACAGCAGTCCTATGCAGTCCATATCGCCATGCTCCTGCTGCATCAGTTCCTCGTACCGCTCATCAAAGAGAACCGAAAGGGAGGAAAGCAGGGCATCCTTACCATCAAAGTAATGATAGAACGACCCCTTGGAGGTCTCGGATTCAAAAATGATATCCTCCACCGTGGTCTCCTCATAGCCCTGTTCATAAAAGAGCTTCCACGCCGCCGCCACGATGCGGCCCTTGGTATTGCGGGTATTCTTTTTGGGCATACTGCCGCCCCCTTTCATTATGGGCTTATTTTGCCACAGCGCCGCTCCCCTTGCCAACCCCTTTCGGTAAAATGCGCCCTCTTATCATCCCATATAAAATCACCCGACCAAGCGCCCCTGCGCCCGATCGGGTGAAAAATATTCATCTGCCCAGCAGCTCCCGCACCGCTTTGCGCAGTCCGGCGGCGTCCAGGTCCATGCGGCGCAGCAGCTCCCGCCGCTTTCCGTGGTAAATCCACCGGTCCGGCAGCGCCAGCACATGCACCGGCGTTTTGCTGTCCCGCTCGGCGGCATATTGCTGCAGCAGGCTCCCCAGCCCGCCAATGGCCGCCACCTCCTCGTAGATCAACAGCGGCTTACCCTCGGCCAGCAGGGCATCCATCATTTCGGTATCAAAGGGCTTCAGGAACCTTGCGTTCACCAGCCCCATTGCGATGCCGTCCAGCTCCAGCAGCCGCCGGGCTTCCTCGGCCTCCCCCACAAAGTCCCCGTAGGAGATCACCGTCATCTCGCCCGTATGCAGCCGCTCCCAGCGCCCCACCGGCAGCGGTTCGGTGCAAAGCGCCTGCTCCTGCATGGTATTTTTGCTGTACCGCAGCAGGTAGGGACCCTCCGTGGCAAATCCCGTGGCCAACAGCCGGGCACTCTCCGCGGCATCCTTGCCCTGTGCCAGCGTAATGCCGGGGATCGGCAGCAACAGAGAAACATCAAAGATCCCCTGGTGAGAAACACCGTCCTCCCCTATCACGCCGCACCGATCAATGCCCACCACCACATCGCCGCCCATCCGGGCAATATCGTGGTTCACCTGGTCATATCCCCGCTGCAAAAAGGTGGAGTAGATGGTCACATAGGGCTTCATGCCGCTCAGTGCCAGGGCATTGGCCAGCACCAGCGCGTGCTCTTCGGCAATGCCCGCGTCGATAAACCGTTTCGGGTATTTTTTCGCGAATTCCGTCAGATGGGCGCCGGTAGTCATCGCCGGGGTAATAGCATAAATGCGCTCATCCTCCGCGGCCAGCTTCATCAGCGTTTCACTGATGGCCTTTCCCTGGGTGGTACCGCCGGCCACCGGCCGCCGCCCGCTTTGGGCATCAAAGGCCCCCACCCCGTGCCAGATACCATCGGGGTCATCCCGGCAAAAATCGCACCCACGCCCCTTTTCGGTAACGACATGCAGCAGCACCGGCTTCTCGGTCTCCTTTGCCACCCGCAAAAAGGCGTCCAGCTCTCCCAGGTCGTGTCCGTTCACCGGCCCGTAGTAGGTAATGCCCATCTCCTCAAAGAGGGCGCCATCCCGCAGGTACAGCCGCTTCAGGTCCTCTTTTACCTGTTCTACCCCATGCACCATGGCGTTCCCCACCACGGGGATGCGCCGCAGCGCCGCCTTGGTGCGGCTTTTGGCGCTGCGGTAGCCGCGGTGCAGTCTTATCCGCTCCAGCGAATTGTGCAGCGCCCCCACATTGGCGCTGATGCTCATGCGGTTGTCGTTCAGTATGATGATCAGCGGCTTTTGGTAGTCCCCGATGTGGTTCAGCGCCTCGTAGGCCAGGCCGTTGCCCAGCGCGCCGTCCCCTATCACCGCCACCACCGCTTCCTTACCGCCTCGCGCCTCGCGCGCCATGGCAAAGCCCAACGCCGCTGAAAGGGATGTCCCGGCATGGCCGCCCTCGTAGCAGTCGCAGGGGCTTTCCTCCCGGCACTGGAAGCCGGAAAGGCCATCGGTGCAGCGCAGCGTATCAAAGGCTGCCGCCCGTCCGGTCAGCAGCTTATGGGTATAGCACTGGTGCCCCACATCAAAGATGAGCTTATCCCGCGGCGCCTCAAAGACGCGGTGCAGCGCCACCGTCAGCTCCACCAGCCCCAGATTGGAGGACAGGTGCCCGCCGGTGTGCGAAACGCTCTCTATGATGAATTCCCGCAGCTCTCCGCACAGCTTTTGCAGCTCCTGCTCGTTCATCCCTTGCAGAAAAGCCGGGTTTTTGATTTGCCTAACATCCATTCATTCGGTTCCTTTTTTCAGGTAAAATTCCGCCAGCTCTCTGTCCGCCGGCGTCGTGATCTTGATATTCTCCCGGCGGCCCGGCACCAGCTTTACCCGTCGGCCGGCGCGCTCCAACAGCATGCAGTCATCCGTGATCTGTCCTCTTTCCGGCCCATCGCCCAGTGCCCGGTGCAGCGCCAGCAGCTCCTCCCGGTAAAATGCCTGCGGCGTTTGGATCAGATAGGTTCTGCTGCGGTCGGTTGTCGCCTCCGCATAGCCTTCTTCATCCGCCAGCTTTACGGTATCCCGGCTCGGGGTAGCAATGGTCGCTCCGTCCGCCTCCTCCAGCGCCGCCAGGCAGTCCTCCAGCATCCGCTCGGTCACCAGCGGCCGCGCCCCATCCTGGATGAGCACCCGCTCTCCCCGGGCCGCCGCCAGTGCCTTCTCCACCGAAGCCGCGCGGTCAGCCCCGCCGGTCACTACTGTCACCGGCTTTTGCAGGCAAAGACCCTCCGCCAGCTTTCGCAGGGCCGCTTCCTCACCGGCTTTGGCCGCCAGCACCACTTCATCCACCACAGCCGCAGCCAGGAATACCCGCAGGCTGTATTCCAGCACCGACCGGCCCAGCAGTTCCACCAGCGTCTTGTTTTCCCCAGTGCCGTAGCGGGTGCTGCTTCCCCCCGCCAGTATGATGCCGCTTACCATCGCTTTTCTCTCCCTTCTTGCGGCGGTCGCCCTCCGCTTTGTCTCGGGCCGCCCGCCTGTGTTCCACAGGCCGTCCGGCCCTCGCTCGCTGCGGGCGCCCGCCGCCGCTTTCCGCTTATCCGGGTCCGTTTATCCCCCGGCAGCCGATCGCCCAGCGGCTCTCGGCCATTTTCTCCGCCGCCGCTTTGGCCGCGGCTTCCTCCGGAAATATTCCAAATACGCCGCTGCCGGTCATCATCGCCGCCAGGGCTCCGCTTCGCCGCAGCTCCTGCCGGATCTCATTCAACTCCGGCAGGGCCGTCACTTCCTCAAATACATTGTAAAGGCTGCCGCACAGCCCCACCAGGTCACCCTTTTCCAGCGCCTCTGCCGCCTCTTGGGTGGTAAAGCGCTGCCGCAGGCTCTCTCCCCTCTCGTCGATCCTCCGGTACATGGCCGGGGTGGAGTACCCCGCCTTCGGCTTGGTGATCACCAGCCACAGCGGCAAATGGCTTTCCACCGGGGTCAGTCTCTCCCCGATCCCGGCCGCTGCCGCTGCCCCGCCATCAATGCAAAACGGCACATCAGCACCCAGCTCCGCCGCCAGCGTCCGCAGCCTTTCACGGCCCAGGCCCAGCCCGTACAGGCGGTCCATCCCGCGCAGGTAGGCCGCCGCGTCGGTGCTGCCGCCGCCCAGCCCCGCCTGGGTGGGGATGTTCTTCTCCAGCGTTACCGCCACCCCGCCCAGCGCCGGGCATTCTCTTCTCAGCAGCCGGTCCGCCCGGGTGATGATATTCTCCTCCACCGGGATTCCGGCCGCTTCATTCAGCCAAAAACCGCTCTCCCGCCGTTCCAGCGTCAGCTTATCGCACAGGCTCACACTCTGGAACAGCGACTCGATGGTGTGGTAGCCATCCGCCCGCCGGCCAGTCACCGTCAGGGTCAGGTTCACCTTGGCATAGGCCGCTTCCATCACCCTTCGCATGGTCCGTCCTCCACTGTCAGGATGCACAGCACCGAAATGCCCAGCCCTTTTCCGCAGTCGGTCAGCCCCTCGCCGGTGGTGGCGGTAATGCCGATAGCCGCGGGCTCCACCCCCAGCAATTCAGCAATCTTTTCCCGCATTGCGGAGATCATCGGGCTGATCTTCGGCCGCAGGCACTCCATCGAAACACTGAGGTGGACGATTCTCCCCTCCAGTGATTTCAGGGCTTCCCGCAGGTATTCCGCTGAATCGGTGATGCCGCTTTGGCACATTTCATCGGCCACCCGGCCCAGTATATTCCGCCCGGTAATACCGGAAACGGCATTGGTGATGGCATGCAGCACCACATCACCGTCGCTGTTGGCCAGCAGTCCCACCTCTCCGGGGAACACCACACCGCCCAAAATCAGCGGTTTGCCGTACCCCTCCTCAAAGCGGTGGCTGTCCTGACCGATCGCTGCCTCCATGCCGTCACCTCGCTTTCTGTATCCATTCTTCGGTTCTTCGCCGTATTTCCTCATCCAGCGCCAGCACCTCATCCACGCCACCCAGCGCGTGGGCCGCGTGCTGCTCCAGCATTGCCCCCACCCCGCGGGGGATATCGGTAAACCGCAGCCCTCCCGCCAAAAAGCGGGCTACCAGCACCTCGTTCGCCGCATTCAGGACCACCTGGGCGCTGTGTCCGCTCTTGGCCGCCTCTATGGCCAGCCGCAGGCAGGGGAACTTCTCTTCATCCGGCGCCTTAAATTCCAGCGCCTTCATCGCAAAAATATCCAGCCGGTGTGGAGCCGGCATCCGCTCCGGGTAGGAGAGCGCATACGCAATGGGAATCTCCATATCCGGCGGGGCAATATTCGCCATAATACTGCCGTCCCGGAATTCCACCATCGAGTGAACGATGCTCTGCCGGTGAATGACCACCTGCACCTTTTCTACCGGCACATTAAAGAGCCACCGGGCCTCGATGACCTCAAAGCCCTTGTTCATCATGGTGGCGCTGTCTATCGTGATCTTGGGTCCCATCTTCCAGGTGGGGTGCCGCAGTGCCTCCTCCGGGGTGATATCATCGGTAATTTCCTTCTCAAAAAACGGCCCGCCGGAAGCTGTCAGCAATATCCGCTCGATCTCTGCGTGGTTTTCACCCCGCAGGCACTGCATGATGGCACTGTGCTCACTGTCCACCGTCAGCAGGGTGGCGCGGCATTCTTTGGCCGCTTCCATTACCAGGCGGCCGCCCGCCACCAGCACCTCCTTATTGGCCAGCGCCACCGTTTTCCCGTTTTGGATCATATTCCAGGTGGGGCGAAGTCCCGCCACTCCTACCAGGGCCGAAACTCCGATATCAAAGTCCGTCAGCCGGCTGATCGCCTCCATCCCATCCTTGCCCCAGTAGATATCCAGTCCGGGGAACTGCTCCCGCAGCGCTTCGGCGTCCTGTTTTTCCAGGATATACACATGCCGGGGGGTAAATTCCCGTATCTGCTCGGTAAGCCGCTGCAAATTATGTCCTGCCGTAAGGATGGAAACCGCAAATCGATCCCGCTCCCGCCGCACCACATTCAAGGTGCTGCACCCTATGGAACCGGTACTGCCAAAAATGGCAAGCTCTTTCATCTGGTTTCCTCCCTTTGGCTTTTGCTTGATTTTTAATTATACCATAGGCCCGGGCCCTTTATCAACCGCAGGCCCGCATTTTGCTCCTTTGCGGGTTTTCACAGACCGCAGGCTTACGGCCCGCAGGGCAAACCGCCCTCTGGGCGGTTTCAGCGGCCTTCGGCCGCTGGCTCCGGCTGCGCCGGAGCGCCCTGCGGGCCGCCTCTCCCCCCGCGCTTCCCTGCCAAAAGGCGGCAAGGCATACCGCCCCGCCGCCTACTATTCGGGTTTATTCCGCCACCGGCCGGATGATCCCCATCGGGGTCTGCTCGTGGCTCTGCCCCAGGGGGTTGTCCCGCAGGATAGCTGCCATCCGCTCTCGGTCGGTGGAAAGGGGCGCCGCGCCCATAATGACACCGCCGATGTCATTGATGTCGGTGATCAAAACAGGCTTGCCCAGCACGGCGTAAATTTCCGCTGCCACCTTATCGGGGTCCGCCGGGCCCAGCACCACATACTCGTTGTAGGGCGGCAGTGTACAGTCACACGGCCCGTCAATGGAACGCGCCTTTTCCCCTGCCACCTTGTAGAACCACCCGCGGATGCCAAACAGCTTACCCACCGCGGAAACGGCAGCTGCCACCAGGATGCGGAAAGTCCCGCATTCTCTTATGGCCATCTCCATCGTCTCCGGGATGCCCAGCCCGATGCCGTAGGGCGTTTTCAGCACAAATTTACACAGGAACTTCGCCAGTGGCCGGGGCTTGATCTCCTTCATGGGGATTGCCCGCTTTTGGGTGCAGGCCACCGCCTTTTCGGTGATAAACAGGGTATCGCCTTCCTGCATTTCAGGGGCGGCGTATTTCATCACCACATCGGTAATGTTGTCCGCATCAGTGATGACATGAGTCTTGATGCACAGGCGGCGGTACCGCTTCCCCTCCACCTCTATCATCTCATTTTTTCCAGGATTGACTACCATCTGCTCCCCTTCCTCTCTTTTTGCGTCCGCTGCTTTTGGGTGCGGCAGACCCGCTTTTTATGCGCATTATTATAGCACCGTCTTTTTCCTCATGCAATGCTTTCGCCCAAATAACAAAGCAGCGCCGTCACCAGGCCCCGCAGCCGCCATTCTCCGGCGTCCGCCGGCAGGAACACACACTCCCCGGCCCGTACCGGCTTGGTTTCACCGCCGCACAGCAGCTCTCCCTCCCCGGCCGTCACCAGCAGCCCGGCAAAGCTCTCCCCATCGCAGCAGCCCGCGGCTTCGTTCTGCAAAAGATCCACCGTAAAGTTTTTATGATGTCCCAGGTGCCCGCCAAAGTCCCAGTCCTGTTCCACCGGACCGGGCTTCAGCACCGCCAGCGATCGCTCCACATGCAGGGGCCTCGGCTTACCGTCTGCCCCCAAGCGGCCATAGTCATACAGCCGGTAGGTCACATTGGAGCTCTGCTGGATCTCCGCGATCACCATCCCCGCCCCAATGGCGTGCACCGTCCCAGGCGGAATGTAAAAAACATCCCCCGGCTGCACCGGCACCCGCCGCAGCAGGTCGATCAGGGTATTTTCGGCCAAGCTTTTCTCTATTTCGTCCCGGCTCACCGCCCGGGCAAAGCCATAATACAGCGCCGCGCCCGGTTCCGCCTCCAGCACCATCCACATCTCCGCCTTGCCGCTTTGGCGCTCCTCCCGCCTGGCGTATTCGTCATCCGGGTGCACCTGCACCGAAAGATCTTTCCTCGCGTCGATGAGCTTCACCAGCATCGGGAACTCCTCAAATTCCGCGCACCGCGTCCCAAAGAAGTTCCCCGGATATTTCAGGGCGGCCTCCGGCAGCGTCAGGCCCTTCATTTCGCCCTCAGCCAGGCGGCTCATGCCGTCCGGGTGGCAGGAAAGCACCCAGGCCTCCGCCAGCGGCTCACAGTCGCTTTCGATATGATATTTTTCCCGCAGCTTCTCGCCGCCCCACAGATAGTCCTTGCAGGCAGGCGCCAGCTTCCACATCGGCATTTTGCTCCCTCCTTCGGGCTGTTATTCCACCGTCATCCGCAGCAGGGTGCCCTGCGGCAGCGGCTCCGGGTAATCCATCATAAAGGGCGCCGCGGCATGGGGCACGCAGTTCACCGGCAGGCCCTCGGCGTCATACAGCTTTTCCGGGGTAAAGGTCCTTACTCCCTGCAGTGGCAGCACCAGCTCCAGCGGCTGCCCCACCGCGAATTTATTCCTCTGCACGCACAGCAGGCGCCGGTTTTCGGCATCGTAGCCGGTCACTACCCCGGCTACCTCCCACCGGCGGATATACCCGCCCGTTTCATAGCATTGTCCGGCCTCCGGCGGCCCAAACAGGAACCCGGTGGTATAGTCCCGGTGGCTCACCTTGGTCACTTCCTCCCGCAGCCAGTCCGGGCAGCGGTAATGCTCCGGATCCCGCCACATCAGGTCGGTGGCGGCCCGGTAGGCCCCGGCGGTCACCGCCGTATAGTAGGCCGATTTCGCCCGTCCCTCGATCTTGAAGGAATGAACCCCCGCTTTCGCCAGCTTATCCAGGTACTCGATGAGGCACAGGTCCTTGGCGTTTAGGATATAGCTGTAATGGCCGTCCTCCTCCACCGGGTAGTACTGCCCGGGGCGCTTTTCCTCCATCAGGGCGTACTTCCAGCGGCAGGGCTGGGTGCAGGCGCCCCGGTTGGCGTCCCGCCCGGTCAGGTACTGCGAAAGCAAACACCGTCCGGAAACACTCATGCACATGGCCCCGTGCACAAAGACCTCCACCTCCAGCTCCCGCGGGATGCGGCGGCACAGTTCCTCTATTTCGGTCAGCGGCAGCTCCCGGGCCAGCACCACCCGTTTGGCCCCCAGGCGGTGCAGCTCGGTGGCGGTCAGCCAGTTGGTCACCCCGGCCTGGGTGGAGATATGCAGCTCCAGCTCCGGCACAGCCCGGTGGGCGGCCATCAGCACCCCTATATCGCTCACAATGGCAGCGTCCACGCCCATCTCGTGCACCTCGGCCAGGTACCGGGGCAGCAGATCGGCCTCCTCATTGTTCAGCAGGGTGTTGCAGGTCAGGTAAAGGCGCTTGCCCATTTGGTGGGTCAATTTCACCGCCTCGGCCAGCTCCTCCTGGGTAAAGCTCCTGGTCCCCGCGCGCATGTTAAAGAGCTTGCCGCCCAGATATACCGCGTCCGCCCCAAAGCGCAGTGCCGCTTCCAGCCGTTCCCGGTCGCCCGCCGGCGCCAGGACTTCCGGTTTCTTGTCTATCATCGTGTCATTTTCTCCTGTTTACAGCTTCATCTGGATAGAACGGCCCACTTCCAGCGCTTTTTCCTCCCCCTGCAGGGCCGCCAGCAGGTACAGCGCAAAGGTCATGGCGTTGCCGGCGCCGTTCGCGGTGATGATCTTTCCATCCTGCTGCAAAGGGGCCGCCGTATAGGTACCGTGGTACTTTTCGTCGTTCTCAAAGCCCGGATAACAGGTATATTTCCGGCCGTGCAGCAGGCCGTTCTCTCCCAGCACGCTGGGGGCGGCGCAGATGGCCGCGACCCACAGATCCTCCTGGGCGGCATAGGCCAGCCCCTCCTGGATGGTCAGCGACTCTCCCAGATGGATGGTACCGGGCATTCCGCCGGGCAGCACCATCATATCGATCTCATCCGGGATGACATCCTCCTCGGCGATATCGCACCCCACCGGAATGCCGTGAGCGCCGGTGATGGTCTTGCCGCCGATGCCCACCGTTTTTACGGTGACGCCGCCCCGCCGCAGAATATCCACCGGGGTCAGCGCCTCCACTTCCTCAAAGCCCTCTGCCAAAAATACATAAGCTGTCATCGTCGTTTCCTCCTTGCATCGTTTCTGCCGTCCTGGGACATTCCCGCCCCCTTCGGCAAATTCATTCTCGTCCTGCTCCCAGTGCTTCCGAATTACCTCATTGTGCTTTTCCGTTCGTCTACATCGAGCTCAGGCCTTCAGCAAATTTATTTTCGTTCTATTCCGGGTACCGCCGGGGGTTCCGCCGCGCCCTTTTCAGTCCATCGCCAGCGGGGTATATATCTCCCCCGGCAGGCCGATTTCCGCCGTTTCGCGCGCCATCATCATCGGCTCGGTCCGCAGGCCGTCCGCCGGCTCCGCGCCCGGCAGCGCCAATCGCAGCTCTCGGCTTTCCAGCGCTTTGCACAGGCTTTCCAGCGCCTGCGCTCGCAGGGCTTCGGGGCACAACAGCTCCCGGATAAGCGGCATCTTTCCTTCCCGGCTCACCGCCGCGCTGCCCACTGGCTGTTCCGGGGCTCCCAGCAGCCACAGGTCGCCGCCATACAGCTTCATCCATCCCTTTTGGGTGGTAAGCCCCTCTCTCCCCCAATGCAGCCCCCAGGGGGCCATTTTTCGCCGGATGGCGTCATACTGTTCCGGTTCCGCCGGGGCACAGGTTAGGGTCTCTCCGCCCCCCGCGGTAAATTGCCCCACCCCCACGGTGCTGCAATCGGCAAAGCCATTTTTCCGGTAGAATTGCCGGTTCTTTTCACTATCCGGCCGCAGCAGTGCGGCGGCTTCCCCCTGCTCGGCCATCCACCGGCAGCAGGCTGCCAGCAGCCCGCCGCACAGACCCTGTTTTCGGTAGTCGGGGTGGGTGGCTACCCCGTAGAAATACCGCGCTTTCCACTCTCCCTCCGGCAGCGCAATGGTCACCGGCATGGCCACCAGCATAGCCGCCGGTATTCCGTCCCGCTCAGCTTTCCACAGCGCGTCCCCGCACCGGGAAAAAACATACTCCATCTCCGGGGCGGCCTCCTCCCCAAAGCACCGCAGGAAGATCTCCCGCAGGCGGGGCAGATCCTTTTCCCCGGCCGGGGCATAGATCACATGCGGCATGGCGGCTCCTTTCCGGCTCATTTTGCCTCTCGGGTTACATATTTCTCCAGCAGCATCACCGGGCAGTAGGATTCCTTGCTGCGGCGCAGCCCCTCGTCCCCGGTGTCCTCCTCCCGGTTGATAAACACAAGTCCGGGATACTTCTGCTTCATCATCTTGGCCATTTCCCGGCACACCATGGGGTAGGCGCCGGGCTCCTCGCCATCCGCCTTTTCGATATTTTCGTCCATCATGGTTTCGTTGATCATGCTTGCCACGGCAAAGCCGTAGATCTTTCCCCCGGCCGTCAGCACACCGCCGGTCATTTCCAGCTCCTCCAGCTCCCGCAGGGCGCATCGTACCACGCAGCCCTCCTTGTGCAGTCCCTCGTCGCCGCCCTCGTTTTCCACCTGCCACCGGCGGTGGAATTCCAGCACCGCTTCCATATTTTCGGCGGTGATGAGCTCGAACCTCCAGTCGGGGTGGGCGGCCTCGAACCGGTTGCAGAAGTTCCGCTTGCCGTGCAGCTTTTTGCCGGCATAGGTGGCCAGCTTTTCCGCCTCGTAGATATATTCGGCGTCATCACGGCTGGCGGTGTAGGTAAATTCGCCGGGGTAGTTCGCCTCCAGCCACGCCTTTTCGGTGGGCAGCAGTCCAAAGAACCACAGCTCCTTGCCGTTCTCCTCGGCATCCTGCCGCAGCAGGGAGATGCCCTCCTTCAGGTCGCCATCCCCGTAGGGGAAGCCATAGCCGTCCTCCCGGCCGCTTTTGGTAAACAGCCAGTCGCCGGTCAGGCAGTAGCGGGTCTGGTAGATGCCGCTCCACAGGTACATGGTGGCAAAGCTCTGGTAACAGGCGCTATGGTGCTCCTTGCCCAAAAAGGGCAGCAGGTCCCGCCGGGCTTCCAGTGTGATCGGTTTGAAATTCAGCATAAAACTCCTTGGATTTTGTAATTTTTCTTATCTTTTCGGCAAAGTCCCTCGCACGCATTTCAGCGATACGGTTCAGCGTCCTCCCTGCCGGGAAAAGGTACTGTTTTTTATTCCAGTCCCAGCGCAAGACAGTTTTTCAGCAAAGTCCTTCGCACACTCTCCGGCGGCATTCGGCACCGGCCGTGTCCCCCGGCCCTGCGGTTCTTCTGCCTGCCCTAAGCTCCGAGCCCTGGGGATGCAGCGTCCCCCCTGCCAGGCAAAGGCGCTGTTTTTTTATTCCAGTCCCAGCGCAAGGCGGATCTTTTCAGCAATGACCTCCCGCGGGAGCATCTCGCCCCGCTCGGTGCAGCTCAGGATGTGCCAGCCCTGCTTTTCGGCCCCATACAGGGCCGCCGAACGACAATGCTGCAAATAGGCAAAGTCCGCCTCGTGGATATCCCGCTTGCTTTCATCGCCGTGGTAACGCTCGGAGAGCAGCCGGCGGGAAACCTCCGGGTCCACATCCATGTACACCACTGCCGTGGGGCGGGGCAGCCCGGCTTTGTTGTATTCCACATCGCACAGCCATTCAAGGAAGCTGTCCCACTCCTCCTTCGGCAGCCGGGACATCTGGTGCGGGATATTGGAGGTGGAGTAGCGGTCCGCCACCAGTATTTTGCCTGCTTCATAGTCCGGGCGCCAGTGGCGGCAGTAGCTGGCGTAGCGGTCCACCGTGAAAAAGAGCGAAGCCCCGTAGGGGTTCACTTCCTCCAGCGTGCCTATCTCCCCATGGAGATACATCTTGACCAGCGTGCTGGAGGGGTCGTTATAGTCCGGGAAGGAAAGCTTCCGGCAAGGAATGCCCTTCCCGGTGAGATAATCGGTCAGCAGGGTGGCCTGGGTGGCCTTGCCGCTGCCATCCAGCCCCTCTATCACATACAGCTTGTGTTCCATATTCTGTCCTCCTCATTCCCTTTTATTGCGGGTACGGTAAATGAGATAAACCACCACCGCCGCGATGAGCACCACACCCGTCGCCGCAAAAAGCTCCATGCTCTCGGCCGCCCGGTCCTGCATCAGCCGCAAAAAGCTGGCCGCCGCCAGCACCAGTGCCGCCAGGCACAGCACAAAAGCCGGCATCCGTTTATCCATGGGCTTCTTCCCTCATTCTGGCGTATTTTTCCCGCATTTCAGCGGCTTTTCCGCAGGTCATTTTGCCCTCCGGGCAGCCGCCCCGCACACAGCCCGGCCCCGCGTTTTTGAAAAGATGCGGCGCCACGGAAAGACACAGCCGCAGCATCTGGTCGGCCACTTCTCTTATCTCCCACTGGGCGCGCTGGCAGCACCGCAGCTCAAAGAAATTCATCAGGCTGCGGGCGTTCATGGTCACTATCATCTTGGTATCGCAGGCATTGGGCAGCACAAACCGCGCGTCCTCTATGGCGGTTTTCTCCGCCCGGCTGGCGGCCGCCTTGGGGCTCAGGCCCTCGGCCAGCAGCTCCTTTTCCCGGCGGGCCTTCAGCAGCTCGGCTATTTTCTGGTAGTGGGCAATGCTCTCCTGCATCGCCAGCTCAAATTCCGCCTTCGCCTCCGGCACCTCGGCGATCTGCGGCGGCACCACCACCTCAAAGTCATTCTCCCGCACATACCGCTGGCTCTGCACGCTGAAGGACGCAATGCGGTGCCGGGTGATCTGTGCCAGCAGCGCCCGGCTCACGCCCTCAATGCCGAAGGTAAAAACCGCGTGCTCTATGGGGCTCTGGTGGCCCAGGCCCGCCAGCATCTCCACAAATTCCCCGGCCTTTTCGGGGGTCAGCTTTTCCTGTACCTGGGCTATGGTGGCCGGGCTGTAGCACAGCCGCGCGGCCGAAGCGATGGTCATTTCCGGATCCGGAGTATGGGTGATAAGGGTGACCTTTGGCATAGTATTTCCTCCTTGCAGGGAATTATCGTTTTTCCAGCCGGGCAAAGGTGGCCATCAGCCGCTTGGCGCCGACTTTATCGAAATGGATGGTGAGAAGATGATCGCCTCCCATCGGCTCTATCTTGAGGATGGAACCCTCCCCGAAGGTCTTGTGATAGACTCGATCGCCGGTTTTCAGGGTAAAGGGCTCGGCGGCAGGGACGGCGGGCCGGGGCCTGGGAGCCGCCGGGGCCGGGGCTGGGCTGCTGCCCAGCTTATTGGGCCGGTAGACGGTGGTCTGCCGGGCACCGTAACCGGAGCCATAACCGGTCCGTTCGCCATAGCCGCTGTGATAGCTGCCAAAGCGCTCGGTCTCATCCTCGGTCTTCATCAGCTCTCCGGGGATCTCCCCCACAAAGCGGGAGGGACGGTTTCGGGTGGTTCGGCCGAAGAGCATCCGCTGGGCGGCCCCGGTGAGGTAAAGCTCCCGTTTGGCTCTGGTGATGCCGACATAAGCCAGGCGGCGTTCCTCCTCCAGCTCGGACGGCTCGTAGATGGCCTGCTGGCCGGGGAAAATACCCTCCTCCAGGCCGGTGATGAAAACATAGGGGAATTCCAGGCCCTTGGCGGAATGGAGGGTCATCAGCACGACCTTGTCATCGTCCTCCGAGAGATTATCCAGATCGGTGTAAAGGGCGATCTCCTCCAAAAAGCCGGAAAGGCTGGGCTCCTCGGTCTCCTCCATGTACTTCAGGATGGTGGTCTTGAGCTCGCCGATGTTCTCCAGCCGGCCGCGGCTTTCCATATCGTTTTTGGCCTCCAGGGCTCTTACATAGCCGCTTTGGTCCAGCACCTGCTCCAGCGTTTCGATGAGGGGGACCTCATCCACCGATTCGGCAATGCCGTCCATCATGGCGGTAAACTCCATCAAGGCACGGGATTTACCGGAAAGAGGGGCATATTCCTCGGCCGTTTGCAGGGTGCGGTACAGCGATTGTCCCAGGCTTTCCGCCACCTGCTGGGCGGTATTCATGGTGGCCTCGCCAATGCCCCGTTTGGGCTCATTGATGATGCGGCGGAGCCGCAGACTGTCATCGGGGTTATTCAGCACCGCCAGATAGGCCAGAATATCCTTGACCTCCTTGCGGTCAAAGAACTTGAGGCCGCCGATGATGCGGTAAGGGATCCCCTGCCGGATGAACATCTGCTCCAAGGTGCTGGAAAGGGCGTTCATCCGGTACAGGATGGCATGGTCACTGTATTTGGCGCCTTTTTCGTGGTTTTTGCGGATGGTGGAGGCGATGAAGTGGGCCTCCCGCTGCTCATCGGCCGCCTTGTGGTACAGCACCTTCTCTCCCCTGCTGTTTTGGGTCCACAGGGTCTTGCCCTTGCGCTGGCTGTTGCGGCTGATGACGGCATTGGCAGCATCCAGAATGGTGCCGGTGCTGCGGTAGTTCTGTTCCAGGCGGATGACCTTGGTTTGGCCGAACTGCTGCTCAAACGAGAGGATGTTTTCGATGGTGGCGCCCCGGAACTTGTAGATGCTCTGGTCGTCATCGCCGACCACACAAAGATTGCCGTGGGCGGCGGCCAGCAGGCTGACCAGCAAATACTGGGCGTGGTTGGTATCCTGGTACTCATCCACCATGATGTACCGGTAGCGGCGCTGGTACTTTTGCAGCACCTCCGGGAACTGCTGGAACAGCTTGACCGTCAGCAGGATGATGTCATCAA
>ENA-OUQK01000663-OUQK01000663.1-human-gut-metagenome-genome-assembly--contig:-NODE-663-length-19948-cov-10.495099_pt1 | contig 19948 bp, 17 predicted proteins | sample MGYA00237954_ERZ548842 | MGnify/ENA primary metagenome ERZ548842 (study PRJEB26490, sample SAMN05194704) | human gut metagenome | biome: terrestrial biome; feature: human-associated habitat; material... | reverse complement strand
GGACGAGATATGGCGGTTACAAAGACGCACCCTATTAAATCAACCTTAAAGGCTGCGATAGACTATATCTTAAATCCCGAAAAGACAGACGGGAAGCTGCTTGCGTCCTCTTTCGGCTGCGGGCTGGAAACCGCCGATATTGAGTTTGCATGGACGCGGGAAGCTGCCGGAGATCGCGGCACACATTTAGGGCGGCACTTGATACAATCCTTTGCGGTGGGAGAAACCACACCGGAAGAAGCGCACAAAATCGGCATGGAACTTGCCGGGGCGGTATTAGGCGGCAAGTATGAGTTTGTTTTGACAACTCACGTCGATAAAGACCATCTGCATAATCACTTGATTTTCAACGCGGTTAGCTTCGTTGACTACAAAAAGTACCATTCCAACAAGCAAAGCTATCACTTTATCCGGCGCACCAGCGACAGGATATGTAAAGAGCATGGGCTATCCGTCGTCGTACCGGGACAGGACAAGGGAAAAAGCTATGCAGAATACACCGCCGAAAAGCAAGGGACAAGCTACAAAGCAAAGCTGAAAACGGCGATAGATACTCTCATTCCCCAAGTGAAAGATTTTGACGAACTGCTGCGCCGCTTGCAGGAAATGGGGTATGAAATCAAACAGGGCAAATACATTTCCTTTCGCGCTGCCGGACAGGAACGGTTTACCCGCACAAAGACGCTCGGCGCGGCCTATACGGAAGAAGCGATAAAGGAGCGTATCAAGGGCGTGTATGTTGCCAAAACAAAAACGCTGCGGGAAGATAAGAAAATCCGGCTTGTCGTCGATCTTGAAAACAGTATCAAAGCCCAACAGTCGGCGGGCTATGAACGGTGGGCAAAAATCCATAATCTGAAACAGGCTGCTAAAAGCATGAACTTCCTAACCGAAAACAAGATTGAGTATTATAGCGAACTTGAAAGCAAGATAGCCGATATTATGACCGCTCATGACGCGGCGGCAAAGGCGGTTAAGGAAGTGGAACAGCGTATGTCTGATTTGTCGCTGCTTATCAAGCACACCACCACATACCGACAGTTAAAACCGATTTACGATGAATACCGAAAATCGCCGGACAAGGAAAAGTATCTGCGGGGGCATGAAAGCGAAATTATCCTGTTTGAAGCTGCGGCAAGGGCATTAAAGGAAATGCAGATAAAGAAGCTGCCCGATCTCGCCGCGCTGCGCAAGGAGTATAGAAGCTTAAACGACAGGAAAACCAAATTGTATGAAGATTATCGGCAAGCCAAGAAGCAAATGCAGGAATACGGCGTTGTCAAAAAGAACGTCGATAGTATTCTTTACCCGTCCCAAAGCAGGGCGCGGGAGCAGGAGCGATAAGGCGCAAAACATGGGGTGGCAAGTGGAATGTTAAGGGCTGAAAACGCCTGTGTTTCTGCGGCTTCCAGCGCATGAAAACGACATAGACGATAAAGTATATTCAAACCCGCAAAAACGGCTTTCTAATTGTCCACGCAAGGACAAAAAAAGAACAGGGGCGCGGTGCCGGAAATCGGCAACCGCGCCCCTGTTCTCTATGGGCTATTCCTCGTCGGTCAAGATAAACTCCCTTTCGGAAAACTCGCTGTCCGTCATGGCTTGCAGCTTGTTCACCGCTGCGGCGGCAAGCTGGCGCATATCCTCGTCCATGTAGGGCATGGCGGCAAGGATATTTTCAAGCGTTGTTTCCCGGCTGTCCTCGGCGTAGATCGCAACAATGTTTTCTTCCTCAATGGTAAAGCGGGTATTCATGCTATCAAACCTCCAAATCCTTTTTATGCTCTTTCTGTTTATCTTTCGGCTGCTGCGCCGCCTGTTTCTTGTATTCGTCCAGCTTCTTCAAAATGGACGGTTTTTTCTGCGGCTGTTCCCGTTTCTCGGCTTTTACCGCTTTTGCAAGGTCGGTAACGGAAATCGCTTCCCCCGCCTTTGCCCGCTGCTCAAAATCTGCAACGGTGGGCGTTTGCGGCGTATTGTTGATAAGCCCGTCAAAATTGTTGTCGTTCTGCTCTATGGTGTCCTCGACGTGCTTTAAGGGATTATCCCGCTGCGGCTGCTCGGCGGCTATGGCATAAGCCTGTGTGCCATTCCCCATAATGAGATACTTCCCGTCCTCCGACGCATGGTGAAAACCAAATCCCGCCGCTTCGATCTGTTCACGGCTCATATCGGTAATATGAAAATTGCCCCTCGGCGTTCTAACGGTTTCACCCGTCAAAAGGCTGTCGGGGGTCGCTTCCGGCTGCTGCTTTTCAAGCTGCCCGTCCTTGTAGGAATATCCTTGCGCCGCGATTGCTTCAAGGGTCTTGCCCGTAACGTCGCCATAAATCCGCTTGTCTGCGTCAACCAGCATTTGCAAAGTGTCTTGTACGGTGTCGGACAAGGCTTGCTGCTGTTCGGGCGGCAGCTTGTCAAATACGGGGGTCTGCTGCTCCTGCAAAAACTCCGGCACTTGCTGAAAACCGATACTGTCTACATAGTGGGCGGTGTCCTCGTCGTTCTGATGAAGCACAACAATGTCGGAAACGGAAAGGCTATGCCCCTTAAAGTCGGCGGGGTGGTCGATATTAAACCTTTCCCAAATGTCGCCCAGCGTCATATCCTTTGTAAGCGGTGCAGTATAGACGAGTTCATAATTTACCCGGTCAATGGTAAGTCCAGCCGCTTGCAGACGGTCATAAGGCTCAAAGCGCAAGTCCCTTGTTTCGTCCCCGCGCTTTAACTGATAAATGGAAAAGGTATCGCCCTGCTCCTGCTCGGCTTGCCGCTGCTGCTGCAACTCGGTAAAATGCCCCTCAATCTCGGTAATGAGTTCCTTTGCGGTGGTCTGTATTGTTTCAAGGGACGCTTTTAACTCGGTCATTTCCTTGCCGCTGCTCCAACCAGCCACATAGCCGAAAGAGTAATCGGAAGTATCAAGGCCGAAATGCTGGCAAACCGTATAAGCGACGCTTTCCGCTTCTACCTCGCAGGTATGGCGGTCAACGCGGTTTTGCTGCTCCGGCGGGGCGTTTAAGTCTACGTCGTGCAGCTTCGCATGGGCGATTTCGTGAATGGCGGTCTTTACCGCCTGTAATTCACTCACGCCCTCTTTGATTGCAATACGCTTGTCGGTCAAACTGAAATACCCATTTGCGCCGTTTGTGATCTGCTCAAATGCAATCGGGACGGGGGACGCTTTTTCAAGGGCGGCGAAAAAATCCTCGTACTGCTCCACATCGGCAAGCAGCGGTTTAACGGAAAGGTCGGGAAACTCCTTGCCCTCGGTCTGCGAAATATCAAAGACGGTTATAACCTTAAAGGCGGGGACGGTGATTTCCTTTTCTTCCTTTGCTGTTCTTTCCCTTATGTTATCCTTTGCTGTCGCTCCTGCCGTTTCCAAAGTAACTGCAAATTATCTGGTATCACAGCAGGTTCAGCAAATGCAAGAGGAAGAAAAGAATAATGAGGGAAAAGTATCCACAGAATACGTTGCACCAAAGCAGGACGTGCAGAGTATCAGCGTAGCGGTTACGCCAGAAATGTATCTGTTGGACGGTGTAAGTGTTCTTGTGTTGATAACAACTTCTGTTCTGGTATCTGGAATTGTAATACTAAAGAGAAACCCGAAAGATATTTTATCGGAAATGAGTTAGGAGGACGACGAAAATGTTAGAAGTAAAGAATGTAAGCTATGCTTACAAAACAAAAAAAGATAAAACCATTTTGAATCATGTATCTGCTACTTTCGAGGAGGGTATCTTTTATACCATTATCGGTCCGAGTGGTGCAGGAAAAACAACACTCTTATCGTTGTTAGCAGGCTTAGATACAGCAGTAAAAGGGACTGTCCTTTGTAATGGCGAGGATATTACAAAAAAAGGGCTGAATTACCACAGAAAGCATAATATCTCATTGGTATTTCAAAACTATAATCTGATTGATTATTTGACAACGGTTGAAAATGTCAAATTAGGTGGTAGTGGAAATGCTGAAAAATTATTGGAAGAAGTCGGCATTGGGAAAGAATACTGGCAAAGAAATGTACTGCAACTATCTGGCGGACAGCAACAGCGTGTGGCGATTGCAAGAGCTTTAGCCAGCGATGCTCATGTACTTTTGGCAGATGAACCGACGGGAAATCTTGATGAAACTACCGCTGATGAAATTATAGCTTTGCTGAAAAAGACTGCACATGAATTAGGAAAATGTGTTGTTGTCGTTACACATAGTAAGCATTTGGCGGAAGAAGCCGACGAAATCTTAGAAATTAAAAACGGTGCAATTTCTTTTCTGTCTGAATAAACAAGAATAGTGCCGTAAAGGAGTTGGGATTCTAGAATGTTTTAGACCGTGATGTATAGTTAAATGTTGGATAAGGAACGTCATTTATAAAAAGTTATGTAAGAAAGACTGAAAATAATAAATAATATTTTCTTCCAACCAGTTCTGTAATAAAATTAAACTTTAACGAGATTAAAAATGAGAGTAAAGGTCACAGCAGAATATAAATCTTTAAGGGAAGAAAGACATGTAGGTGTTACGAAAGTTTACAACAAAAGAAGGAGTTTTAGTTCTATATATAGCGTTTGGTGGTGTCGCAATTCGAAGCAGAATTGCGACACTTTTCTTTTTGTGGACAGAATTCTGGTTTTTAATCCTTTTTCTATGTGAGAGGGCAAGATCACCGCCACTCCGATTTGATTTCAAAAAATTCAGATCGGAGGTAAAGAAAGGTGATATTTCATAAAGCAAGTGAAGAACGGAAATGGAAACAATGGAAGGAACAAGAAGAACGGATTTTACGGGAATCTGGTGTAAGTGAGGGTGTGATTCAAAGACTTCGGGAACTGGATTGGCAGGATTTTAATACAGAACGAAGATATTGGGAACATTTTTCACCAAATCAGGAAGAGCTATATACCAAAGAGCTGGAAGAGCAATCTCCGGTGGCACTCACAATCCAACAGTTACTTGACAGCGTGGAAAATGAACAACTGCTGCAGATTCTTCTGGAATCGGATAAGAAAACCTTGCAGATTTTACTGCTGAAGATGTGGGGATTTTCTATCCGGGAGATTGCAGAGCAGACAGGTATCCCGGAAAAGACGATTTACACACGAATGGATCGTCTGAAGAAAAAAATTAAAAAATTTTTGAAAGGGTGAAGAAAAAAAGCGGTTTTCATCGGCTCTATATATGAAAGGGATAATAGCCCCTCGTTCCTTGACAACCGCATACCAGCATTACAGGTACGTTCCCAAAGATAGAAGCGTGACAGCATAAGCGCCAGGACGGATGGGGACAAGCACTGCAGGATTGTTATGACAAGGTCTGTACCAAGACTAGGGCGGATCATTTCGTAAGAAAACTGTCAGTGCCTGTTTTCATTCTGAGCGAGTCCTTATAGCTGTGAATGGACTTTCGCAGGTCTTTCGCCAGGATCATCTGCGGGGGATAATGATACGAATTTCTTCCCACAAGGAAGAGGATGGACTCCAAGTTGTAATCAGCAAGACTTTCAGAAAATCTGCGAGCGATGCGAAGCGAAGCATCCGCCTGTAATGTTCCCTGCCATAGATGTGGTGCGGCAGCCGGGGAGTCGAGGACAAATACGGTGCTAAAGAAAAAACGATAAGAAATCAAAAAAGAGTGTGTCGTTGATATCAGATATATGCGGCTGTGGGAAATCCTACAGCCGTATCCTTGTGGTATTAACGTCATGCGGAAAGAAGAAGCAATATGTTTTACAAAGTTGAATATCAAAAGAGGGCGCATCAGGAAGTAGAGAAGATTTTCCGGGTGCTGCTTCCGGAACAGGGACTGGCGGTCAGGGAAGAACAGATCCGCTTGTGCCATGAAATGTTAGGTACCTTGCTGGGAGAAAGAATTGCGCTGTGTGACGCAGGGGTAGGAATTGGCAAGACGTATGCCTATCTGGTAGCTTGCGTGTTGATGCAGAAATATTCCATACTAATGGAACGAAACAGCCTGCCAAAACAGCATCCGGTGGTAGTATCCACTTCCAGCATTGCCTTGCAAAAAGCGATCTTGTCCGAATATGTTCCGTTTTTATCAAGAGTTTTGGTAGAACAGGGCATTATTCAGACACCACTTCGGGCAGTGGTACGGAAAGGAAAAGAACATTTTGTTTGTGATAACAGGCTGGAACGAAGAATCGAGGCTATCCGTCACAAGCAGAAGAACGCAGTCCAAAGAGAAGCACTGCTGTCTCTGCGGAAACATTATGATATGGATACCGTAAAGGATTTGAGTGGGTTTGACAGAAGGCTGGTGTGTGTGCCGAAGTTCTGCCCAAGAGAATGTCCGGGCAGGCAGATGTGCCGCTATCAGAGATACTTGGAAGAATCCAAAAAGCAGGATGTGTTCCTTCAGATTTGTAATCACAATTATTTACTGGCAGATGCATTCCACCGGAGGGAAGAGTATAAACCATTGCTGGCGGATTACCGGGCTTTGGTAGTGGATGAAGCACATAAACTTCCGGAGGCGGCCAGGCAGATGTTTGGGAAGAATTTATGTATGGATGATATCCGGGAGATCGCTTATTATCTGGAACGGGAACATCAAAATGTGGAAGCCCGAACTTTAAAAGCCGGGATGTATAGTATTTTTACGATTATCAGGGAAAGTCACATGTTTTCCCATGGTATAAAGGAAAATTTTCAGTTGACCGGAGAATGCGAATTTTGTTTATGGGAGGGAATCCAGATGATTGAAAGAATGATGGAACAGCTAAAGGGAGTAGTACCAAAGTGGGTGTTAAACAGACTTCAGGAGGCAAAAGAAGTACTAGAGTGTTTTTTACAGAAAAATTCTAAGTATGTACTCCATCTGCGTATGGATAAAGAAAAGATTCCGGTCTTATGCGCAGCCAGCCGGGAGATTCCACAGCTCTTGCGGGAAATGCTGTGGGATCGGGAACAGGCACTGTCTGTTATTTTGACCAGTGGAACTTTGAAAGCAGGAAAAGGATTTGCACGTACTTTGCAGATGACCGGACTGGAAGGACGTACAGATGTACAGTCTTATGTGGCAGAATCCCCGTTTGCGTATGAAGAAAACTGTCTGTTATATCTTCCAAAAACTTTGCGGAAGTGTAAAAGGGGAAGCAGGGAAGAAGCTGAGATGGTGGCAGGCCAGATCCATTCCCTGATCTGTTCTACTTACGGGCATACGCTGGTCTTGTTCACTTCCTATACATTGATGGGAAGCGTGTACCAGATATTAAGGGATGGGATTCCCTTTCCGATGGTAGAAGTATGGAGACATTCCCAGGAAGAAATCCTGCGGTTTAAGACGATGGAGAATGCGGTGCTGTTTGCAGCCGGATCCTGTTGGGAAGGGGTGGACTTTCCGGGGGATATGGTATCTTCGCTGATTATCGTGAAGCTGCCTTTTGCAGTGCCAGATCCTATCAGCGAGGCGGAGAAAGAAACCTATGAATCATTGGAAGATTATATCCAGGCGATTATTGTGCCGGATATGCAGAAGAAACTGCGGCAAGGGTTTGGACGTGCCATCCGGACAGAAACAGATACCTGTGTGGTTTCTATTTTAGATTTTCGGGCTGTAAAAGGCGGAAAGTATCATGAAGATGTGATGTGTGCCCTTCCACCCTGTCAGATGGCTGAAGAATTGAGAGAGGTGCAGGATTTTATCCGCAGCCGGAAAGGTGTGGAATACTATTTGTAACAGGAAAAATCCCCTTTCCAGCCTTGTTGCTTGTGCTTCATTTTTGGACATTTTTACAGGAAAAGTTTAGTACAGTTTTTGAGGTGGTTTTGGAGGGATTGTTGGTATTGATGAATAGCTATTTTGGCATGAAGTGGATATACTGTGTATAGCGTTAGAGGAAAGGACGGTGAGCAAAATGGCACGATATGCAGTGGAACATATCTGGGAAGGGAAAAAGGAATATTTCTTGATCAGGGATCACCAGAGCTGGCAGATGGTGCTGCTCCCGTCAAAATATCTGACGCATTTGATCAGAGCAAACCGTTCCCCGAATACTGTTGGCCGAAGGGCAAAATCCATTCGGTTTTACTTGGAATATCTGAATGAAACAGAATTGGAACTGTCCCAAGTGGCGGAACAGGAATTCCAGGAACAATATGAACATTATGTGGGATTTCTCCACTGGCTGAAAGTTGGAAATCATTTGAATGACAAGAAAGAGAAACTGCCAAGCAATAAAACCTGTAATGCGTATTTAAAAGACGTGTTCAGGTTTTTCTGCTTTTTAGAACTGGAAGCAGATATGGAAAGACTGAAGGTGTTATATTATGACAGCTTTACCACCCATGATTCTATCGGCGTGAAAAGGAAACTGCGGTTCCGGTCATTTAATGGATATCTGAAAGAGGAAGAACGAAATGTCCGTCCGGCAGAGCATAATGAGATTTTAGAACTTTTGAAGCAGTGTACCAATTGCAGGGATCAGCTTCTTATCATGCTGCTGGCAGAGACAGGATACCGGATCGGTGAGATTCTAGGTGTGGATTATACCAGGGATATTGATTATGAGCGACATACTATCCGGGTATTTTTCCGGGATGACAATGAGAACAGGGCAAGGGCAAAGAATGCCGCCTACAGAAAAGCTAAGGTTAGTGATGCCACCTTTCAGTTTTTACTGTTTTATCTGTCAAAATACCGGGAACTTCTGCAGCATCAGCAGATGTTGTTTGTAAACATCGAAGGAGAGACGAAAGGGAAAGCATTGCAGGTGGATGCGGTCTACCGAATGTTGGAACGGATGGAGAAAAAAACGGGTATCCATACGACACCCCATATGCTGCGGAGATATTTCGGGAATATGAGACGGGATGCCGGATGGCCGCTGGAAATGATCAGTGAGGCGTATGGACATAAACACACCGACACGACCATCAAATATCTGAACATTGTAGACGACCAGCTTATGGAAGCCAGCGACCAATATTATGCAAAACATTCCGTACTTTATGATGTGGAGAAACTCCTGTAGGAGGTGAAGGACATGCCCGCTTATCAATTATATGTATATGAAGAGCAGGAAAAGCGGGAAGCACTGGAACAAAGAATCAGTGAACAGGTGGATGCCTGTACAGAGATAAATGGAACAATACGAAACCGGGTAAAGAAGTTCCTGATAGAAGCGGGAATTACTGATATTTCGGAGATGAATGCAGCCCTAAGAGTCCGGTATGAAGGGTATTTGGAAAGAAATGAAATCGTTCATGTACCGATTACTTGCCTTCGGGGATTCGACAGAATTTTCCTCCATCGGATGAAGGAAGAACTAAAAACGCTGGCAGGACAGAGGAAATATACTACAGAGTATCGTGATCAGTGGATGTGCCTTACCCATTATCCGGAGATTGAGATAGCGGAATCTTTTCTGGCAAGCAAAGACGGAAAGGAACTGTTGTGGGATTTTACACTGGGGTGTCCGAGAAATTTGAAAATGCAGATTTTTACGGTATTGAAAGTGGTGATACATACCTACGAAGGAGAGATGCGAAAAGAGAAGCTGCTGGCACTGCGAAGGTTTTATCAATTTTGTGTGAAACATCAAGTGGCTGATATTGAAACCATGACACTGGATAAAGAACAGCAGTTTGAACAGGAACTTGCGGAAGAGTTTAAAGGGAGAAAGAAACGTACTGTATTTGGCATCCTGAGAACGAGCAGAAAGATATTGTTTATACAGGCATCAGAAATTCATTGGCAAGCAAACGTGTGGTTTTTGGAACGCTTCCATTTTTCTAAAGAACGGATGAACCCCAGCAAACCTATAGAACTGGTGTCCTTTAAAGAAGTGACAAATTTGGAGAATCAAAAGATTTTGCAAAAATATTTGCGGTATCTGTTTGGAATCACAGATTTATGCATCAGCACCATCCGAATCAAGCTACTGGAACTTCGTACATTTCTGGTACATTTTAATGGAGAAAAAAAGCCGATCTATGAAATGGAAGCAGAGAAGATCCAGAAATATCTGGAGGGCATCCGTAATCAGAATACACGTGAAGCAACAGCCAATGGGCGGATTTTTATGATCCTGCAGTTTTACAATTTTCTCGTAGTCAAGAGGTACTTGAAAAAGATCCCCTTCCGGCATGAATATTATCTTCAAAAAGAAGTGCGTGTCCACAATGACCGCAGCGTACCAGAAGGAGTATATACGGAAATTTTGTCTAAGCTGGCAGAATTCCCAGAACATCTCCGACTGATGTTCCTTCATCTATGGTGTACCGGAATCCGGGGAAGCGAAGTGTGTACCCTGACAGGTGATGGTTATGAAGAAAAGGATGGAGATTACTGGCTGAAGGTCTATCAGGTAAAAATGAAAACTTATAAGCGGATTCCCATTCCGGAAGCATTGTACAAACTGGTACAGGTGTATAAAAAGAAATATCAGATTGGACCGGAAGAATATCTGTTTCAGAATCAGACAGGAGGCGCTTTCCGGTATGGAACCTTCCGGTATCAGATGCTGAAATACTGTGAGAAATATCAGATCGCAGATGGGGAATACCTTTTCAAATCCCATGATTACCGTCATAACTTGGCTACGCTGTATTATGATAGCGGGATTTCCCTCCAGGCAGTGCGGGATTATCTGGGGCATGAATATGAAGAAATGACTAGACAGTATGTGGATTATATGCCAAAGAAACTGGAAAAAGCCAGTGAAGCATACTTCCAGGAAGAAACCCACAGCTTTGCGGCGGAACTGATGAAAGGAGAGTTCCATGGATGAAAAATTATATCTAACAGATTTGAACTGCTATGCAAGAGCAGAAGAGAAGCAGAAAAAGAATGTAAAGGAATCTCATTGTTTTGATTTAGGACTGCTTCCAACAAAAGGACTTCAAAAAGAATTCTGTTCATTTATTGAGGAACGAAGTCAACAATGTGCTTTGACAACGATGATACAAGAACGAGCGACCTATCAGAGATTTTGCATGGTGTTGAAGGATAAGCATATCCGGGTAGAGAGTTTACAGGAACTTGAATGGGAGCAATGGCTGTTAAAAATCCGGAGCTGGCTTCTGGAACATGGACAGAAACTGACAGTACCGGGAGTCAGCGTATATGGGAAAGAAAAGACATTGCCATCGAGTCTCATCACGTATGTGCGTAAGGTATATCAATTTACAGAAAAGGAAGAGGAACGGGATGAGATTGAGAAAGATATCTGGAAATTAGAGAATCTGGACATTGCCTATAAAAAGAATCCGATTAAAAATGTGCAGACTTTGAATTTTACAACGATTATCCAGGATGACTTGCGGGAAGAAACAAAAAAGGCAGTTTATGAACATTTACATCATGAAGCGATTGCAACGATCAGCAAAGAGCTGACAGCCATCCGGAGGTTATCCAAATATCTGAAAGAAACATATCCCCAAATCCATTCGGCAGAAGAACTAAATCGGGAGTTGCTGGAAGAATATCTGACGTACCTTGCAACAGAAGCAGAAGGTGTGAACAATTACCGAATGGATCTGACAAGACTCCGAGGGATACTGGAAACCATCGGGAAGTTATATGGATATTCGCATCTGGAAAGTATATTCCTGACCAGTGACCTTCCCAAACAAGTGCAGCCTAAATTGAAATCTTATTCAGACAGTGAGCTGATTCGTTTTAATGCAGCGCTTGCAGAACTGGATGAGCAGATTGAGCGACTCATGATCATTCACCAAATGTTGGGGACAAGAATCTCCGATACCTTAACTCTTCAGAGGGACTGCCTATATCGGCAGAATGGGCATCCTATGATTCAGATCAGGCAGATGAAAACACACACATTTATGAAACCCATTAGTGCAGAATTGGAACTACTGATTGAAAAAGCAATTGAGTACACCGAGAAAATGTATGGAGATACGATTTACATTTTTGTAGATGAGAAAAATACCCGGAAACCTTTGCAGTATAATACCGTTCAAAATAGAGTGATGGCCATCATTCAGAAAAAAGATCTGCGAGATGATAACGGCGAATTATTCGGCTTTGGAACACATATGTTCCGCCATGTATATGGCATCCGACTAACAGAGATGCATCTGGATGATTGGACCATCGCAAAACTACTGGGGCATACATCGGTAAAGAATGTGAAATTTTATCGAAAGATGAGTCTTCAGATCATCGCAGATGAAACAAGAGAAATCAGAGCAGAGATGAGCAGGATGATTCGGGCGAACCTGGCAGGATGGGGGAAAGAGTATGAGCAAATATGATAAGATGCTGGAGATCAATCATAAGCAGAGTGTGGAAAAAATCCAGCGGGCAAAGCTGGCAATTCAGGAGATGATTGAAGAAGAGGATAAAGTAACAGTCCCCAAGTTGATGCAAAAGACCGGACTGTCCAGAGGATTTTTTTATAAGAACCCAGAAGTACGAAAAGCAGTAGATCATGCCTTGCAGCTACAAGCAGGTATGGTAGATAAAAGAAGAAAGATTTTAGATATGGCGATGGACAGTCGTATCCTGCAATTAGAACAGCAGGTAGCAAAACTAAAAAGAGAAAATGAGACATTACGGAAAGAAAATGAAGCAATGCGAAAAGCATTGAATAAAAGAGATTTGAATTTGATCAAGAATTTTTAATGAGGAAGAAAATAATCAGCGACTGGCAGGGGCGTGGGAAACGTGCCTGCTGGTGGTTGTGGGGATAAAGTGGAATTTTTGTGTTGACCAGAACATATGAACGTGTTAGACTAATATTATTAGCACTCAAACTGGTTGAGTGCCAAACGAACGGGAAAATATATCTATATGGAGGACACGTTATATGAGTTTACAAAAGTATTTTAAGAATTTTAATAATAAGATTAAAATGGACTATGAGGAAAAATCAGAACTTGCGAGTAAAAGAGATATTTTGTTAAAAAAACTTCGTGATAGTGGGCAGTTACCGTCTTTCACAGAGTTAAATCAGGGTAGTTACAGTATGTATACAGGCGTTGAGCCATTAGATAAAGAATATGATATAGACGTTGGTCTTCGGTTTAAAGCCAATAAGGATGAATATGAAAAACCAACAGAATTAAAGAATAAAATATGTGATATCTTAAAGAATCATACTGAATATGGAGCAAAGGTAAAAAAACCTTGCGTAACTGTTACATATAAAAAAGATGGCGAAATAGCATATCATGTAGATTTGGTTGTTTATACCTATGAAGATAAAAATGATTCGGATAGTCAATTGTATTTAGCAAGAGGGAAGGATAGTAAACCAGAAGAAATATGTTGGGAAAAATCAGATCCTAAGGGCTTGGTTGACTATATTAATGCTAAATATGAGGATGAAAAGGAAGATCGGAATCAGTATAGACGAATTATTCGTTATATGAAGCGATGGAAGAATTTGAAATTTAGCAGTTCTGGAAATGCTGAGCCACCGAGTATTGGCATTACTTTAATTGCAGCGGATAAATTTGAGGTGTCAAAGAAGTATGATCCAATAGAGGAAAAGTATTATTACAATGATTTAGAAGCACTTATTGGATTTGCAAAGGAAATTCAAAGTCTGTTTACGTGTGTTGGGTATTCTGAGAATGGCAGAATTTTATATCGTATTTACTACGCATTGCCATGTACATTAAATTTTGAAGCAAATACAGATGTTTTTAAGAAAATGTCAGACATATATATGACAGACTTTAAAGATAAAATTGATAAGCTGGTAAAAGATTTAGAAGCCGTAAAAGAGGAAGCGGATGAAGTGGAACAGTGTAAGTTATTGAATAAAATTTTTGGAGATGATTTTAAAATTCCTGAGAAGAAAGATGCTTCAAAAAAGCAGGTGAATTGTATACCGTCTTCGAGTGCATCAGGAGTATAACTTTATGGAATTAAAAATTATAAATGAAGTGTTAAGGGACAGAAATGATGTTCAAGATATAAAGATTATTGATGGAGCTTCATTTAGGGATCACGATTATCAAATTCTAACGGAATGTAGCTTAAGAGTTATGGAACAACAAGTACCTATTATTATAGCTATTCCAGTAAATTGGAGGAGTTCTTTAATAGACATTTATATTAAACGTAATATGGAGTTCCCTTTTATACCACATATAGATATAAAAGGGAAAATCTGTTTATATGAATTAGAAGGGCTCCTGATAGATCCCAATTTATACGGTATAATAGAGCAATCTCTTAATAAAGCACATCAAATTATAGGAGATGGACTTTTAGGCATCAATCAGGAAGACTTTATCAGCGAATTTGATTCATATTGGATGCAGTTGTCACATGTTCGATTTGCAAAATGTGATATATCTGATTGTACTCAAATATCCATTGTAAAGTATAGCGAGAAGATAACAAGTAGGAGAAAAAAAGAATTATATAGTAAGTATTTACAACGTTCCAAAGCACAGAAAATATATCTTTCAAGAGAATCTCAAAACTTAAAAAAGTATTATCAGAAAGATCAAAAAGTTATTATAAAAAATGCTATGTATATTCCTCTTGAAGCGAATGAATATTTATTTCCGCCAGATCCAAGGCATAAGATAACAAAGGAGTATGTTCAGAAACTACTGAATTTAGTGGATATAAAGGAGTATCGTGCTGTAATGGCAAAAATAGGCAGCACTAAATTGTTGATTTTTTCCATTAAACAACCGAATAGAGTAGTTACGCTTTTGGGAGTTATGCTGGAAAATTGTGAAATATCAACTGATAATGGGATATGTACGCTAAAGTCGGCAAATCAAATAGTGCCGATTTATATTGATAGAATAGATAAGCAATATCTCATGACACGTTCTAACGAAATCAAGAATTTATTGTCCGGAAAAAAAGTTTTATTGATAGGATGTGGATCGGTTGGCGGCTATATTGCAAATGAACTGGTAAAAGCTGGAATAGAGAAAATGATGTTGGTCGATGCGGATTTTTTATATGAAATTAATATTTTTCGACATCTTTTGGGGTTAGAATATGTTGGGCAATATAAGTGTGTGGCTGTACAGCATTATTTGGAGAAAAACATACCTAATTTGCAACTTACATCTTTAACAGAAGAGATAGAAGAAGCAATACAGGAAGGAGAAGTTGAATTCGAGAAATATGATGTAATTATTTCTGCGACTGGAAATCATAATATTAACCGTTGGATTAACAAGTATATATATGAAAGGAAAATAGGTGTGCCAGTAATCTATGCATGGAATGAGGCTCTTGGTATCGGAAATCATGTAGCGTATTTCCAATATGGGAATGCAGGATGTTATGAATGTCTTTTCAAAAGAGATGAAGATAATGAAGAATTATATGATAGAACATCGTATTGTGAACATGGACAAGATGTTGTACAAAAAGTTGCCGGGTGTGGGAGTGCTTTTATACCTTATGGTTCAACAGTTTCAATTAAAACAGCAGCCATGTGTGTTGATACTGTAAAAAAGATATTTGAAGGCAGATATAGCGATAATACGATTATCTCTGCAAAAGGAGATGATTATCATTTGAAAAGGGCTGGATTAAAAGTGTCAACTAAGTATTTAAATCAAAAGGATTGTATTGTTGAGTATAGAGGAAATCTATTGGCTAATCCGGATTGTGAAATTTGTGGAGAAAAGAATGGTAATTGAAAATGATAGTAGAAAAATAAAATTTTGCAGCAATATACTGCAAGTGATGAAAAAATATATACAACAAGATGATAACTCTTTGGAATCGGGTGGAATACTGCTTGGGAGAGAGAATGCAGGAAATACAAATTTAATAATAGAATTTATCACTGAACCAATGCCAGGAGACAAAAGTAGTAGACGCAGATTTTTTCGTAAAGATATTAGACATATTCGATTTTTTGAAAAAATATATGAAGATAGTGAAGGAATATATAGATATATCGGTGAATGGCATACTCATCCTGAAAATATTCCATGTTATTCATCTATTGATTTTAAAAATTGGAAAAAAATTGGGAAAGAAATGAAAGGCGGAAAGCAGTATCATGTGATTGCAGGGATACAAGAACTAGGAATTTGGGAATATGATGCCACTATAAAAAAAGTTACACAAATAGATAGTGTAAATTGGGGAAAGGTGCTTGATAATGAAAATATTTTTAAAAAGGATTGAGGAAAGTTCTCGTTCGATTATTCAAATTATATTATTGATTATTTCATTTTTTCTTCCGGTTATAGTAGATGCAAGCAACTGGATTGAATTTTTCCTTCAAAATTCAGAACTCAATTTTGAAAATGCTAAATACTATTTTATGTTAAAAGCAGGAAACTGGATTATAGGTATTGGTTTTATGCTTTTTGTTCTTAATCAGATAAGAAAAACTAATAAGGAAAAGGTATTTAACACAAAAAATGTATATCATAATTATCCGTATATTTGGTATTGGATATGTGCTAAAGTTTTAGGATATACAAAATGTAATTTAAAATTAGTTCCAATATACTTACAATTTGAATTGGTTATGAATGATACTTTTGCAGAATATGATGTGGGTACAGATGATGATTATCCTATAATCGAAAACGAAGAGATTAAAATAGATAAACTAAATTGGAATCAAGTATCGCAAGAAATTAATCTGGTTTTAGAAGATACATATCCGATTACAAAATCACAATTACCAGTTTTGAAAAAAGCATTATCAACAATAAGAATTGTTCGAAAACGACCTGATCAAGCGAGATATTACAGTCCTCAATTTGTTGCAAAAATCGTAGATGAGATAAGAAAGCTACCTTCGAATGTGAATACTGTGAATGTTTTTGCTACAACAAATCCAAAACATACTAAACAAATTGCTGGAGATGCATTCAAATTGGCAGAGAGAGGAAACGTAAAAAAATTATTTGTTTTTCCACAAAGCAATAAAGGAAAACGAAAATTCGAAAGAAAAGGAAAAATGATTTATAGTTATGATTAAATAGCAGGTGGGAAGGATTGCTCTTTCCACCTTTTCTTATCTATGGAGATACAAAGTACACAAGTGTGTATTTCGTTAAAGTCCCTGTTTTCAAGGCATAAAGGGATAGGGGTACAGTTTACTGATGAGCCTACTGGTAATCTAGACAGTGTTACTGCCGGAGAAATAATTAATATATTAAAGACATTAGCTAAAGATAGAAATAAATGTGTAATAGTTGTAACACATAGTAAGGAAGTAGCAGATTCTGCGGATATCATTTTAGAACTAAGTGGTAAAAAGTTAAAAAAAGTAAATAAAATGAATTTGGAGGTTGAATAATGATAAAAAATGCATTTGCTTATGTAACTAGAAAAAGCTTAAAATCAATAATTATTATGTTAGTTATTTTGGCTATGTCAACTTTAAGTCTTATAAGTTTATCTATTAAAGATGCTACGGACAGAGCTTCAAAAGAAACATTTGCTAATATAACAAATAGTTTTTCTATGGAGATAAATAGACAAGTAAATCCGGGAACACCTAGAGGTGGAGGAAATGTAAAAGGTGAAGATATTAAAAAGATAGCTCAAACAGATAGTATAGACTCCTATGTAAAAAGAATAAACAGTGTTGCAGATTTAGTTGATTATGATATTATTGAAACTAAAGAGACTCTTGCGAATCAATCGCCTAAAAGAGCGAAGAATTTTAAAAGAACTGTTATGTTAACTGGGGTTAACGACTCATCAAAAGAAACAAAATTTGTATCAGGAGCATATAAATTAGTAGAAGGAAAGCATTTAGAAAATGAAGATAAAAATAAAATCTTAATGCATAAAGATTTAGCTAAAAAAAATAATCTTAAAGTTGGAGATAAGATAAAAATAAAATCTAATTTATTTGATGCTGATAATGAGAAAGGTGCAGATGAAACAGTAGAAGTAGAAATTAAAGGTCTATTCGATGGGCATAATAGCGGTGGAGTAAGTGCAGCACAAGAACTATACGAAAATACATTAATCACTGATGTTCATACTGCTGCTAAAGTTTATGGTAATACAGAAGATACAGCTGTATACCAAGATGCAACATTCTTTGTAAAAGGTGATAAGAATCTTGATAGTGTAATAAAAGATATTGGGAAATTGGATATAAATTGGAGAGAATATAATTTGATTAAAAGTTCATCAAATTACCCTGCATTACAACAATCTATATCAGGTATCTACTCAATTTCAAATAAATTATTTGTTGGCTCATTAATATTTGCAGGAGTTGTAGTTTCATTATTATTATTATTATGGATGAATGCTAGAAAGAAAGAAATAGCAGTATTACTATCATTAGGTATATCAAAATTAGAAATTTTTGGTCAATTCCTAATTGAGATGGTATTTATATCAATCCCCGCATTCGTTGGTTCTTATTTCTTAGCTCAATATACAGCTGATAAGCTTGGAAATAATATATTGAATAAGGTTACTGGTGATATAGCTAAACAAATAGCCAGACAATCTGCATCTAGCCAATTAGGTGGTGGGGCAGAAGCTGAAGGATTTAACAAGACATTATCAAGTTTAGATATAAATGTATTACCTAAATTCATAATTTATGTAGTTATATTTATGAGTTTAGTACTTCTTGTATCATTGATTATTTCTTCATTCAATATATTAAGAAGGAATCCAAAAGAATTATTAATTGACAATAAATAAAATTTTTGGTGCTGAAAAGCACCAAAAATTTTTTTGCTTTTAAATATCCAATAATATGCTGTACAATATAAGCGAATAGGCTTAAGTGGAGGTATACATGAAAATATTAATTGTTGAAGATGATAATATGATAAGAGAGGGATTAAGTGAATATCTTTCAGAATTTGGATATACTGTTATTCAAGCTAAAGATGGAAGAGAAGCCTTGTCAGAATTTAATAGCGATATAAATCTGGTTATCTTAGACATACAGATACCTTTTATTAATGGGTTAGAAGTGTTGAAAGAAATTAGAAAGAAAAGCAATTTACCAATTCTAATCTTGACTGCATTTAGTGATGAAGAATATAAAATTGATGCGTTTACTAATCTGGCAGATGGATATATAGAAAAGCCATTTTCATTGCCGGTCTTAAAGGCTAGAATAGATTCTTTAATTAAGAAGAATTATGGACATTTAGAGAAGTTTGAATATAAGGATCTATCGGTTAATTTTAATAGCTATACAGCTAAAATAAATGGTGAAGAAATAGATGTAAATGCAAAAGAACTAGAAGTATTAAAATGTTTATTGGATAATAATGGACAAGTGTTAACAAGAATGCAAATTATTGATTATGTATGGAAAGATAGCGAAGAAACTCCTTATGATCGAGTAATAGATGTATATATAAAAGAACTTAGAAAAAAATTACAATTAGACTGTATAACTACTATAAGAAATGTAGGATATAAATTGGAGAAAAAATGAAAAAATTAAAGATATTTCCAAAAATGTTCATACAAATATTTTCTATTCTTGGAATAATAATTATATTAGTTCATTCATTAGTTTTTTTTATCTTTCCTAAAACATATTTGGAGACGAGAAAAGAAAAGATTTATAATATTGCAGATGAAATTTCTGGTAATATGAATGGAAAAGAAATAAAATATATAGAACAAACTTTGGAGCTTTATTCGAAAAGTAGTGAAATAAAAGCATTTATAAAAGAAAAAAATAATAAAAATGAAATACAAATCAAAAATGATATAAATGTTAATTTAGAAAGTGATAGTAATTCTTTGATAATTGAAGAAAGAGAAATAAAGCTTAATGATGGTAAAAAAACAAATCTACAATTTGTTTCTACAGCTGATATGCAAAAAGATGCGAAAGATTTAAGCCTTAAATTTTTACCATATTCATTATTAATATCAATTTTATTTTCTGCTATTATTTCTTTAATTTATGCAAAATTAATAAAAAATAATTTACAAGAAATAAAAATTGTTACTGATAAAATGATGAAACTTGATAAAAAAACGCGATTAAAAGTTAGCTCTAATGATGAAG
>ENA-OUQK01000658-OUQK01000658.1-human-gut-metagenome-genome-assembly--contig:-NODE-658-length-19989-cov-3.867764_pt1 | contig 19989 bp, 25 predicted proteins | sample MGYA00237954_ERZ548842 | MGnify/ENA primary metagenome ERZ548842 (study PRJEB26490, sample SAMN05194704) | human gut metagenome | biome: terrestrial biome; feature: human-associated habitat; material... | reverse complement strand
ATGGTGTGCTGGGCGACTTCAACTTTTCCAGCAACAATGGCAACGGCATTACGTTCACACAGCGCGGCAATACCCTGACCATCACGGCCACGGCAGAAGCCGCCAAGAATCTCAGCACCGAGAAAACCTACTCCGCCACCGGCAGCGCCTACGGCATCGACCCTGACGAAGCCGTATTGTGCTGGTATGATTCCACTGGAAAATATCAGTCCTTGGCGAGTTACACCGGTGTGGGGCGTGACCCGGTAAAGGCATATATCAAGATCAAGGCCACCGTAACGGAAGATAAGGGCAGCCTTACCATTAACAAGACCGACGCAGATACCGGCAAGGCGTTGGCAGGTGTCACCTATCGGCTCTATGACAGCGCTGGCAACAAAATCGCTGATGCAATTACCGGAGCGGATGGCAAAGCGGTCTTTTCTGACCTCCCGTTGGGAAGTTACAGCTATCAGGAGATCGGTGCCCCTTCTGGATATGTGGTGGACGATACCAAGTATCAGATTACCATTACATCCACGACTCTGAATATCACGGCGACCCGAACCAATGCACTGGGGAAGGCCAGTGTTGAGATCAGCAAGGTGGACGCGGACTCTAACACACCGCTTCAAGGTGCCGGTTTCCGTCTGTATGACGCTTCTGGAAGCCAGGTCGCAGAAGGCTATACGGTCGCCAATGGTAAGCTGACGTTTGCTGATTTGAAGCTGGGCAGCTACACCTGCAAGGAGTTCCAGGCGCCGGCCGGATATGAGCTGGACGATACGGCTTTTCCTGTTGTACTGAATCAGAACGGGCAAATTCTGAAAGTTACTCGTGAGAACAAGCTGATCACCGGCAGCATCGAGATCCTGAAGGTGGATGCCGACACCAAGCAGCCGCTGGCCGGTGTGGTGTATCGGCTCTTTGACGCTGATGGCAACAAGATTGCGGATGGTACAACTGACGCCAACGGCAAGGTGACTTTCGATAATCTCAAGCCCGGAAAGTACTCTTATCAGGAGATCAGCACCGTGGACGGATACCATCTGGACGATACCAAGTACGATTTCAGCCTGACCAGCGAGAACCTTACCATCAAAGTCACACGCGAGAATAAGCCTGTCAAGGGCTGCATTACCGTCCGCAAGGTTGACGTTACCGGCAGCCCTCTCGCTGGGGCGGAGTTACTGCTGGAGACTTCCGCGGATGGTAAGAGCTGGACAGAGGTAGGTAAGATTGCCACTGACAAAACAGGCATCGCCCAGTGGGACAATCTCAAAATCGGCGCGCAGTACCGCCTGACGGAGACCAAGGCCCCCGCAGGCTATACCCTGATGACCGAGCCGCTGTTCACAGGGACGCTGGACAGCGATAGTCCTGACGTTACCATCACTGCCTGCAACGGCGCAGGCTTCGTCCTGCCCTTCACGGGCGGCGTGGGTTTCGCCCCCTATATTCTGTTTGCAGCACTCATGCTTTGCATGGGTGTTTATTTTTGCAAAAAATCTATCATCAAAAAGGAGACAAACTGAACATGAAAAAGATCCATCGCGTATTCGCCATGCTCATGGCCGCCATTATGGCCTTGAGCCTCGTTACTACGGCATTTGCCGAACCTACCATTGATTCGACGAAGAAAGCGTCCCTGAGCATCTATAAATATGACATTACCAAAGCCGGCGAAGATGGCGTGTGGGACGCAGAATCCTACGTCTCAATCGGCCTGCATGACGACACTGTTATTGACAAGCTGAGCAAATACGCCATTCAGGGTGTGGAGTTCACATACTTCCGCATCGCTGACATTGCCATGAACAACGAGGTGGTGGATGGTCAGCGTCAGGTGGGTGTGCTGTATGGCTTTGATGGCTCTGAGCGCTCCAACGCCGTGCTGTCCGCCATCGGCCTGACCGCTTCCGATGCTCACAAGACTGAGAACGGCATCAACTACTATACTTCTGACAGTCTGAACAATAAGCTGGCTGCCGCGCTGGCTGCCAATGCCACGAGTGCGAAGAACGCTCTGGAAACTGCCGTGAAGAACGGCGGCGTTGCCATGACTGAGACCGATACGACCGGTCATACCTCTGCATCCAACATGGAGCAGGGGCTTTATCTGGTGGTGGAAACTCGCGTTCCCGAAAACGTAACTTCTACTTGCAATCCCTTCCTGATCTCCCTGCCTATGACGACCGTCGATGGCAGCGAGTGGCTTTACGATCTGGTCATTTACCCCAAAAACCAGACCGGCAACCCCGACCTCGAAAAGACTGTCCGCGAGAGCAAGAGCAGCACTGGAAAGAATAACGGCAGCCTGACCGACATCACGGACGGTTACGCTCATACCGCTACCGCTTCCGTGGGCGACATCGTGGACTACCAGATTCTGAGCACCCTGCCCACGATTACCTCCAAGGCTTCCGGCCTGAGTGAGTATACCTATGTGGATACTCTGAGCAAGGGTATTCGCTACCACAAGAACGACGTGGTTATCGAGTTCTTCCGCGATTCCGCCTGCACCGATAAGATCACCACATGGGCGGAGGATTCCGGCAAGTTCACCTTGGTTTATGATGACGCGCAGAACTCTATGACCATCCGCATGACCGAAGCCGGTCTGAGCGAGATCAACGAAGCGACCACTGTTTACACCGACAGCGTCAAGCGCGGCTACAGCGATTGCACCATGCGGATCACTTATGCGGCCACTCTGACCGCTGATACTCAGATGGGCGACAAGGATAACCCCAACACTGTTACCCTGACTTGGAAGCGCACCAACACTACTTACTATGACACACTGGAGGACTGCTGCCATGTATATACTTACGGCATTGATGTGCTGAAGCAGTTCAGCGATGGCAAGGGCAACGTCCAGAACGTCAAGTTCAACCTGCATAATGACAGTGACGACTGCTACATCATCGCAGACCTGAAGGATGGCATCTACTACGCTAAGAGCTTTACTTCCAAGAAGTCTGATGCTACCACCTTTGTTCCCAATGGCAGCGGCCACATTATCGTGAAAGGGCTGGAGGATGACACATATTCGCTGATTGAGGTTGCTACCGATAAGGGTTACATTCTCCTCGCGGACGCCATCGAGCTCGTTATCAAGACTGGCGAGAGCGGCACCTGTGAGCAGTGCGCTACCAAGCTGCTGACCGCTTCCGCCACCGTCAACGGCAAGGACGTCACTATGACCGATGGCAACGCCATCGTGCCTCTGACTGTGCTGAACAACCCCGGCTTTAACTTGCCCAAGACCGGTGGCCGGGGTGTTTGGATGTATACGGTGGGCGGTGTCCTGCTTCTGAGCGCAGCGGCTTTCATCGTGGTCAAGTCCCGCAAGCATAAGAGCGAGCAGTGAAACGCTGGCTATTGGCGGCGGCTTGCGGCGTTGTGGCGCTGGGGCTGCTTCTCTATCCACTGATCGGTGAGTTGATGAGTGAAAAGTACCACTCCGACGTGGAGACAACCTACACCGCAGCCATCGAGGATACCGACGATGCCGAGCTGACTGCCCAGCGGCAGGCGGCAGAGCAGTATAATGCCATGCTGGCCAATGCGACCATTTCTGAGGGAGGGGCATCCGCCCCTCCCTTGGCCTACACCGAGCAACTTACGGCTGGTGGAGTCATGGCGTATGTGGACATCCCCAAGATCAACGTGTACCTGCCGGTACAGCACGGAACGGGAGCCGACACACTGGAAAAATCGGTCGGCCATGTGGTAGGTACATCCCTGCCGGTGGGCGGCAGCAGTACCCATGCGGTACTTTCGGCCCACAGCGGCATGGCGAGCTCCAAGCTATTTTCGGATATTGACCAGCTTGCAGAGGGCGATATGTTTTACATCCACGTGTTGGGTGACACATTGGCCTATGAAGTGGACAGTATCAACACAGTGGTGCCGACAGATACATCACTGCTGCAAATTGAGGAAGGCAAGGATTTGGTCACGCTGGTGACCTGTACCCCCTTCGGTGTCAACACACACCGGCTTTTAGTTCGAGGGCATCGAGTGCCGTATGTGCCAGCGCGGGAAGCGGTTGCCGCCGCAGAAAAGCCAGCGGCTTCCTCGTGGACGCAGCATTACCTCACCGGCCTTGGTATTGGTCTTGGCGCGGTGGCGGTGGTCAGCGGCGCTTACTTCTTAGTGAGGAGGAAGCGCCATGCGTAAGGCATCCTTTGTACTGGCGGCGCTGCTGGCGGTGACAGGCATCTGCGTGATGCTGTGGCCGGTGTTCACAGGACATAGGCTCCAGAGCAACGCCGCAACTGCCGTGCAGGAGTTCTTGGCAGAACATGACGAGCCGGAGCAGAAATACCCCGAACTGCTGGCGGCTTTACAGAAATATAACCGCCAGCTTTACACGGAAAAGCAGTGTAACCTCACCGACCTCGAAGCCTGCGAAGAACCCGCCGCCGACCTGACCGCCTACGGCATTGAGGATGAGATTATAGGCGTCTTAGAGATACCAGCCATGGAGCTGACCATGCCCGTATACTTGGGCGCGTCCAATGCCCATCTCGCGGCAGGTGCTGCGGTGCTGGGCAACACATCCGCGCCCATCGGCGGCGACAGCACCAACTGCGTCATTGCCGGCCACCGTGGCTGGAAAGGCGCGGATTACTTTCGGCATATAGACCGCTTGCAGGTGGGCGATACCGTGAAGCTCACAAACCTGTGGGAAACGCTGGCCTACACCGTGGCCGACATTCAGATCATTCAGCCTCATGAGGTGGAGAAAATCAAAATTCAACCAAACCGAGACTTACTGACGCTGCTGACCTGCCACCCCTATGCTTCAGGTGGGCGACAGAGATATGTGGTGTACTGTGTACGCACTGAAAAATAGGAGGATAACCGTGAAAAGAATCACTTGTATTATACTGATCTTAGTTGCTGAAGCGGCTTTCTTCTTTACCCGCCCCTGTGACTGGGATGAAATGTGAGCGCAGAGTGGCGTAAACGACCTGTTGTATGGTCCCTGTGGAAGGGTTGCAATCGGCATATCTCATGGTATAATAAGCGAGAAAACTCGAATACCACACAGAGTTGTATGTACAACAGGAGGAATGCAGCAATGGTAAAGAAAGAACTTATTAACTATGTTGCCGAGAAAGCAAATCTCAGCAAAAAGGACGCAGAGGCCGCGGTGAATGCGGTTTTTGACGGTATCGTAGAGACTCTGAAGGCAGACGGTAAGGTTCAGTTGGTCGGCTTTGGCTCCTTTGAGGTAAAGGAGCGTGCTGCCAGAACTGGCACGAATCCGGCTACCGGAGCTGCAATTGAGATCCCTGCCAGCAAGGCACCCGTATTCAAGGCTGGTAAGGCGCTCAAAGAAACCATCAAGTGAAACTGAGATATTTGAAAAAGCGGTCTGAGAAATCAGACCGCTTTTTTGTTTGAAACGAAAGGAGAAGCTTATGCGAAAAACTTGGATCGGCAAGATCATGTTATTTGCCTGTTGCCTACTGATGTGTACGAGGATTACCTATGCGGCAGGTGACGATACGGATGGCACAGAACTGCAGGTGGCGCAGCCGGTCGTTCTTCAAATCCAGCTTGGCCAGCAATGGGCTGGGACAGAGTTTCAGCTCAAAACGAATGCCGGTCTATATCCCGGAACGATCACGGTGGGGCAAGACGGTATTCTCCGCACAGAACTGGGCAGCAGTGGGACCTATATTCTATCATGTGTGAACTCTGGTGTTACCGTATTACCCCCAGATGATAACCCCGTCCCCGCAGAACAGGATGACGTGGCAACTGATGCGGACGATATCACCCAGGGTACAGAGGATCCGGAACCCCAGCACAATACAGTTGACGGAATTCCTGTTATGCATCTTGTTCTCTTCGGCGGCGGACTTCTCCTTGCACTGGGCGCCTTGCTTACCATGCGCATTGTAAGCCGTCGTCACTCCTCGGGTGACACGTTCTTAGATGATGAGGATGAAGACGAGTATTGAGCTGTCCGTCAGCGTGATTGTTTTCCTTCCAAACAGGCAAAACACAAACCAAAAAGGAATAAGCGAGACAAAAATAATAAAATATTCCAAAAAGGCTTGACATCAAGAACGCTGTATGCTAATCTATAGCCATGGCAGGGGCTTGCGCTCAGGCTCTCAGTACTCCGGAAGAGCTCCCGGAGTTAGACTCTCCCCGCGGGAGAGGAACTGTTACGGATTTTGCGCAATGAGCGATCCACACGGCGCAAGCAACAACTGACGTCATTGGCCGGAAGGCTGTAATGATGACAGGAACGTATTCGGTATTTAGAAACCGACTTTGCTGTTCTTGTTGTCATGCAGTTTTCCGGTTTTTTTTTATACCCAAATGGAGGTGAACCGAACTATGAAACACAAGAAGAAAGGAATTGACCCGACCCGCTTGCGCTGCCAGTATTGTGGAGGATCTGTTGTATTGCGCTCGGCGGATGGGATTTATCGCAAAAACCCAAATCACACCATGCTCTATGTCTGCAGCAACTATCCACGTTGTGATGCTTATGTCCGGACACATTCCGGAACCAGTATTCCTGTAGGTACTTTGGCAAATTCCAAGTTGCGCAAGCTTCGATACCAAGCCCACCATTACTTCAATCAATTATACTGCAGCGGACTCATGAGCAAGCAAGAGGCGTATCTGTGGTTGACGGAATTGCTGCAGATACCTCCTTCGGAGGCGCATATCGGTTTACTGGGCGAGTATTACTGCGGCGAAGTTATCAAAGAGAGCAAAAAGCTCCTGGTACAGGGGAACAGGATGCATGCGGCCGAGTCCCATTTCTCTGAGGGAGGCGCGGTGTCATGACCCTTACTCAAGATCAGCAGAAGCTCGTAGAAGAGAATATGGGACTTGTGGGAAAGGTTATTAAAGACAAGGTACATGGACTCGACCAGCTCAGGTTCTTTACCTATGACGATCTGTATCAAATCGGCTGCATCGGACTGTGCAAAGCGGCGAGCAGTGATAAAGGCGGCTGCTTTTCGACCTTTGCATATCGACTGATCTGGAACGAGATATGCTCAGCGTTGATCTATGCAAATCGACGCGCCGGCAGAGAATGTGAACTGGTCCCAGAGATACTCGATGTTCGGCAGCAGGAGAAGGAATACAGTGATCTGCATTCGGTTTTGGGCAAAATTGAAGCGGAAGCCACTGACGCGATGGCCAAGGGGATCCGTGCGATCCGGCTCAATGCCGAGGGCTATTCCTGTGCAGAGATCGGCCAAGTATTAGGGGAAAGCGCCAAATGCGTCGCTGCGCGAATCTCCCGTACTAAAAAATATCTCAAAGAGCAGCCTGCGCTTGCGGCGTTCCATTCGTTATAAGGCGTGATGAACTCCGTCAGGCGCTGCAGGGAATTCTTGCCATGGATATTTGCTTCTGGAGTTAATCGCGCTATAAAGCAATTAAGACCGGCATCTACGAAAAGTGCAACACCCGATATGTTTTTATGATTAAACTCCTACACAATATCCGGAGAGGGAAGCGGATACAAGCGATCAAATTCAGAAAACACTCGCTCCATAGCTGCACCCTGCGGAACACTTTTTCGGAAAACTATTCCCACATCTATTCCTTCGCCGTAGAATCGCTCAATGTGTTTTCCGGTTGCAAACAAGGCCGCCTGAATCTCACGGGTAGCAACAAAGGGTTTTCCCTTTTTCTGAGCAAAATAAGCGGTCTTTAGTGCGGGGAAAATTCGTTGGCGTCTGCCTTTTTCTGAAAGAGGAATTGAATACGAATATTGAGCCATATATGTTCCCTCTTGATCTGAAAGAATTACTTGAGGACAGGTAAATTGGATGCCAGCATCTCCATATTTGTCTATCCCTGCATATTTATAAACCGTTACCCTCTGCTTTTGTAATTGCCGTTTAATGTTACCTGTACGAAATGCAATTACATCTGTATGCAACTTAAATGCCGCACTGGTGAGATAAAGGACAATATAATCAACGGCAACCTCTGGAATTGAAGAAAGCATATGAACAATATCTTCTACCATAGGCAGCAAGCCAGTTTCGTCAACACGAATTGTGTCGTTTTCATTAAAGAACATCTGTGGAAAAGCTGTCTCGATCTCTATCAAAAGTGCCAACTCTATCCGTCTCTGTCCTGCAAACTGCTGAACATTTTTTCGATATGCATCTACATTGTCCATGTGTTTTTTCAATGAGGATGAGAATGCATTCAAGAAGCTCCTGTATTGCAAAGTATTCGCCTGTTGTGCTAAGAGTACACTGTTTTTCATTAGCTTACGGCAGATGTCATCTGAAACTTCTCCCGAATCCTTTAGTTCTTGATGTCCTTTTTCATAAGCTTCCCATATGTGCGCCACAGATTCTTTTCCCAAAGATTTATAGCCATTCCCAGCACGTTTAACTATTTGATTTACGCAAAAATGCTCTATTCCCACGACTACTTCTTCGCGCTTTGAATTCGCACATAATCTTATTAAATCGGGTCGATTCTTTTTAGAACGGGTATCAATATTCTGCCCGTTCAAGTATGATAATATCTTGTCGGTGTCACCGCCGCGTTTGTGTGCTGCATCAACCGCAAGTTGGAAGCATTTCTCTTCATTAGCTTCTTTTTTAGTATCATTTTCACTCTTGCTTTTTGTGGACAAACAAATCATCCTCCTCCATTGTTTTTGGGCTTTGGAATATCCTCTGTCACGTTCCTGAGTTACATATGCAAATTACGGTCTCTATATTGTCCTATTTCATGCAACAGCGCATTAACTAAATCAGCAATTAAACGAAAAGGGGAAACAACATGTAAGAAGCCGCTCTGCCATACGGCAGAGCGGTTTTCTTCATATAGTAGGGTTAATTACCATGTGATCCACGAGTGTGCGGAGGCTAAGATCATACTGTTCTTGTGAAATCACTCTACGAGCGAGAAAAGTATCCAAGATGCCTTTCTGTTTCAGGAAAAGATGCTGTTGCTGTTCTTGCTTAGAAAGGCCCTGCCATTCATCTGTTACCGTAAAGTCGAGATCCATTATATTTCCCTCCCATAGTATTCACACGGGTTCTACTATACCACGGATGGTGGCGAAAGGAAATTGGCAAATCGACGGAATCTATGGTGAAATTTTCTATCAGCTCTTTACTCAAGAAAGGGAAAACGCCGACTGAATATAAGGCATTGCAACAGAGTATGCAGCTATATAAAACCGCGCAACCGCTTGACCTGACGTAAGCACATCGGGTATAATATGTGTTACGCATTGTAGGAGGTGATCTTACGGCAAGGCGGTATAGATTGGCAAGAAAACAAAAGAAGATCACACTTACGGCGGCCGCGAGAGCACTCAATGTGTCTCAGCCTACGCTGAGCGCATGGGAGGGCGAACGGAAGAACCCATCTGTGGACTCATTGATCCGAATGTCCGAGCTGTATGGTGTGAGCGTGGACTATCTTCTCGGACTGCCCGCTGAGCGCTATCATCGCGCTGATCTGCTGCAGCCGATTCCTGTTGAGATCATCCCCATTTTCCATGAAACCCCGGTGTTTTCCATTGACCATGGCTGGGCCATGGTAGATGCGATAGAGGGTGTGCTGCATTTTGCGGACGGAGCAACTCGACCGCTTGCAAATTTGGTTGATACTTGCTACGTACTGCCGCCGGCGCATGTCATTCCCGGTACGATCACGGAGAAGCCTTTGTACAGAGATGAGTTGATGGATCATGATACCGTATGGGTCGAACCGATCTCGATGGACTCACATCTGCGTATGGAGCTTCGTGGATGGTATCATGTAAAAAAACGATTTGTTGAGAACGAAGTGGGGCAACGTTTCTATTTTGATTTCTATGATATCAAATGGCTGGCGTTTACAAACGGCCCAGAAGCAAAATAAACAATACTTGCAGGATTCAAAGTTCCATGCTATAATAATAATTGAAAGTTTCGTAATTGCTTCCGAGCAATTAAAGTAGACGTGTTACTAAGTGGCTGAAGATAGTTTTATCTTCAGCCACTTTTTTTGTTTCTGCTGCTTCTTCTGAAGAGAGGCACAGACTGGCATGATGGGGGGATCTCTCCTCTGGCATGCATAGATCTTCATATCGTGGATCTGTGGATCCAAAAGCACTCAAAGGACTGCGATTCTTTGAGTGCTTTTTTTATATAAATTGGAGCCGGACAGCTCCTTAACTCTTTGCTCCGGATATGCCTTGCGGCATATCCGCTTATATAGATATTACGCGCAGAAATGCAGAAAGGAATTTAAATGGAAGGCGATTATATACCCGTGATCAACCGGTGCATTGCGGAAATTATCATGGCAGCGATCCCTGACCAAACCAAGAACCTGCGCTTCCTCGCAGTTCTGAAATTACAGGGCTATTTGCATCAGTATGAACAGCGTGGCTATATGCCGAAGTTGATTCATGCGATCGCAGAGAAGAAGTGCAGGATGATCGGGACGATCACGACCGAGTCAGAGATGGAGAAGCTGCTCAAACCCAGTTGCCCGCATTATTACGGCGGGAGGTTCACTCCGGGCGAGTATCACATTCCAGAGGAGGAACTCATTGGCTGGAGTGAAGCGTCTTTAAGAACGCCATCGAACAGCGCAGGCTACCAACGGTATATGGAACTGTTCAAGCAGGTGCTTCCTGAGGAAAGCCGTAGGCTTTCGCTGGGAGGAACCTCGGATGGATAAGCTCAAAAAGGCTGAGGAGGACTTGACCCTTGAGGATATTCGTATCCACTGTTTTACAGGCCAATCCATATTCATTTCCGGTGAAGGCAGAAATAAAGTATTTCGCTACCGCCACGGTGTAGAGACCAATGTCGGAAATATCCAATTAGACGAGTGGATTCGCATTGCCCGTCAACTGATCGACAGATACGGCGAACAGACGATGTTTCAACAGCTTGTTGAGTGGGAAAAGGAGCACTGTCCGTGGGTACGCAGCGATTCAGAAAGTGAGCAAAAAGCGCTGGAATATCATGTCTCACGGATGCAGGACAACCCCCTGTGGTGTGACTATATCCCGTTTAACCGAAAGTATCGTCCGGAAGTCCTTCTGAAAGCGGAGATCCTTCAGGTACAATGCGTTGGCTGCGGCAACACATTCGAACTGACCACAGAACGATACAAGAATATCTGCTTATGCAGCAGCGGAAAGCTGTATTGCGATTATTGCCACGGCCTCATGTCGATTCAGCATGTGTCTCACTGCGAAGAAGGACATGAAAATCGCGGCGAATCGCTGTAAAAACTGTAACAGAAAGGAGCTGCGCCATGTGTGCAGAATATAACACCAAACTGGAGCGAATGTGGGCGTTGATCGAGCGCCTGACTGAGGCGGATGTCGCCTACTTCAAAAATGATGAGCCGATCATGTCAGACTGGGAATACGACCAGTTGACAGACGAGCTGGCCTCATTGGAACATGATACCGGTCTTGTGCTCTCCGGCTCCCCAACTCAGAAAGTGTCCGGAGAGATCCTGGAGACACTGACAGAAGTACGGCATACGAAGCCAATGCTGTCTGCCGGCAAGACCAAATCGGTGGAGGATCTTGTCAAATTTGCCGCTAAGCGCCCTGTATTGCTGAGCTGGAAAATGGATGGTCTTACGCTGGTTCTGCGATATGAGTCTGGAGAACTGAAGCAAGCCATTACCCGTGGGCGAGAAGGAATCGTTGGTGAGAACGTAACGCATACCGTTCGGACCTTCCTGAACGTGCCGCTGACAGTTCCGACAAAAGGATCTTTCGAGGTCCGCGGTGAAGGCGTTATCTCTTGGGCTAATTTCCATAAGATCAATTCCAGTCTTGAGGAACCCTATACGCATCCGCGCAACTTGGCATCCGGCAGTGTGCGCAAGCTCGATGCCGGTGAGTCGAAGAAGCGCCGGTTGGAGTTCTGCGCATTCGAGTTGGTCAGCGATTATCTGGAACCGGAAAGCAAGCTGGGGCAACAGACCTTCCTGCAGGACAACGGTTTTTCCGTTGTGCCGTACATCTATCTGGATGTGCTGCACAGCGAACAGATGATCCGTGATGCGATCAAAAGCATGGATCCCAAGAAGTTTGCATATCCGGTGGATGGCCTCATCATGGAGTATGAAGAGATCCGTTACGGCAAAAGCCTTGGCGCAACCGGCCATCACGAGAACCGGCTGATTGCACTCAAGTGGGAGGATGAACTGTATGATACGCATTTCCGCGGTGTGGAGCTGGCTACGACCAGAACCGGTATGGTGAGCATTACCGGTTTGTTCGACCCAGTCAACATCAATGGGACGCTTGTTAGCCGTGCGTATCTGCACAACCTGGATGTCTTTGATGAATTCCAGTTTGGTATCGGAGATAAGATCCGCGTATATAAAGCGAACATGATCATCCCGCAGATCGCAGATAACAGGACACAGAGCAATACATATGTGCTGCCTATGACCTGTCCCTGCTGTGGTGAACCTCTGACCGTCAAACGCACAAGCGGTGGAACGCGGCAGTTATACTGCGTTAATCCCCACTGCACTGCCAAGCTGGTGCAGAAGTTCGCTCATTTCTGCGAGAAGACCCGCATGAATATCGAGGGACTTTCGGCAACAACACTGGAAAAGCTCATTGGCCATGGCTGGGTTCACAATTTTGGTGATCTGTATGAACTGGAACGGCATCGTGAGGAGATCATCAAGACGGAGGGTTTCGGCGAGAAGTCCTTCGAACGCCTGCAGGCCGCGATCGAAAAAAGCCGCTGCTGTACGTTGGCAAAGTTCATCGCCGGTCTGGGCATCCCCATGGTTGGGCGTCATGCCGGTCGAGATCTGGACAAGTTCTTCCATGGTTCCTGGTCCGAATTTGAGTCGGCCATCCTCAATGGCTTTGATTTCACGCAGTTGCCGGACTTCGGGCAAACCATGCACAACAACATTTACACTTGGTACGCGGACGCAGACGAGGCACTCCTCTGGCGTCCGCTGCTGTCTAAAATTCAATTTATCGAAAAGGAGAACCAGACAATGGAAATCACCATGAATAACCCGTTCGCAGGCAAGAGCGTCGTCGCTACCGGCAAGTTGGCGCATTATACCAGGGAAGGCATTCAGGAGAAACTGCTTTCTCTGGGCGCACATCCGTCCAATGCCGTGAGCAAAAAAACTGATTATCTGATCGTCGGTGAAAAGGCTGGCAGCAAGCTGACCAAAGCGCACCAACTGGGCGTAAAGACACTGACTGAGCAGGAATTCGAGGATATGCTGTCCTGATTTGTGCAGCAGCCATAGTAAGGCACGGAGCAGATTACCTGCTCCGTGCCTGTTTTCAAGGAGGCTACAAGATGAAAGGCTGGATATACCGATGCCCTGCTTGCGGAAGTAAACGGTTCGTGGTCACAGCGCATGTCACACAGGACTGGGAAATCGACAGCAATGGCGCATTCCAGAAAGTCCTCAATGCATGTGTGGAGATCACGCATCATCCCGATGAATCTGACATATGGAATTGCGCCAAGTGCGCTTATTCCGGAACAGGCAAACAGTTTCGTGCAGGGCCTTACATGCAATAGAAGGAGGCAGCATAATGCGAAGAAAGCAAATCGGAGTCATGGATTTTCACGGCAGTGTGGATATTACAGATCCCTGTTATGAAAAAGACATCTGGTGCAGGATGAATGATGTGAAGATCAAAGCAGGAACATATGCCTGCATGGTCTGGCATCATACCGAAAAAGGAACGTACAGTGACGGACGTCCGTATTCCTGTGAGCTGGTTGGGATCATTGGCATCTATCTGAATGGCAATATCCCGCGTCAGCGAGCCATGAAGGAGATCGGCACGATCGGTGTGGATTCCGGTATGGCAGGCTTTTTTCATAATAAGCCGGATTACAGCGACGAGGCATGGAGCAAGTTCTGCGATCGCGTTTGCCATGGCGATGCATGGCTGACAGAAGATGGGTTCTATAGCTGCTCCGGACACGGTGACGGCGGCTATGGCGTTTATGCCTATGAAAAAGATGGCGAGATCACCGCGCTGGAGATCCGCTTTCTGTAAGATAGATCCCCTGCTTCTGTATCTAACCCAATAAAAGAGACCTTCTGCATATTCCGCTTTATGCGTTTAATGCCACGCAAATACGCATTTCGCGTGGAATACGTAGAAAAAGGAGACAGCAATATGAAAGAAACCAAGAGCGAGCGGTTCCGCCGCGTTGCGGAAGCTCGCGTCAATAAGATTATCCGGATGCTCAGACTGTTAGGTAACTGCGCTGCAACAAGCGTATATGCCTATGATGATAACGCAGTTGAGCAGATATTTTCGGCGCTGCAGATCGAGTTGGACAAGGCGCGTGTACGGTACGCGGAAGGCGGCCGGACAAAAAGGCGCTTTTCGCTCTCGGAGAATTATGCGCCGGATACCATCTCGCACCCGCATATAACGATGCCGCTGCCCGATGGTACAAGCCTTAGGGCCGTTGCCTATGCGGAGGACACCTATCCGGCCATCAACCTGTATCTCTTACAGGATGGACAGCCGGAGGAGTTGATCTGCTTTGCGGAGTACAATATCGGTCAAGAAGCAAATCGAGAACTCTGTATCGGAGTCTATTCATCCGACGAGGACGACACAAAATACTATGCGCCATATCAGGCAGAAAGGAATACAGACTATGAACGAAACTCCGCAGAAGCCGCGGATGATTGAGACATACCGCATTTCATGGAGCGACATCGCGGCGCTTATTTCAGAACAGATCAAATTGGTTTTGGGATACAAGTGCTCTTTGCGCGTCTGGCCTGAGGATCTGGATTTCTGGGGCGTTCGGGCGCAGCACAGGACCTTCTCCGTTCGGGAATTGAATCGGCTTCTGGATGCCGTTCATGCAAGCGAAAAGGAACGCGAAATGACCCTGCCGGAGGACTCGGAGGATACACACAGCTTCGGAATGACGCTTGGCAGGCTCTTGCTGAAATCTGCATTACAGGCGGATTGGGAGCGTGAGCTGGTCGATGATGACGCGCTTTGGCTGATCGGATTCACCAGTTCCGAAACGAATCCATACTCGGCTACCGGCATCTTACGGAACCTCGATGCTTCAGCGCTCTTATCCAAGGAGGACGTCCTGACACATCTGGCCAATAATGGCGGCACTGACGTAGCACTCGGCGATATACGGATGCGCTATTACACGGCACACAAGAATGAGCTGTGCTGGCGGTATCCGATCTCTGACGGTGTGCATGCCGGCGCTTTCATTCTGGTTGTGAAAGAGGGGTATCTGAGTCTTCCGTACAACAGCGTGGATGAAGAGGACTATGAGCTCCTTGTGTTGACGGATGCTGCACTTCACGACGCGGAATCCATTTCAACATTTCTTTCGGACTGGGAGTGCTTTTCGGCAGATCTCACCGACGCTATGCGTGAGATGTATTCGATTCTGAAGGAGGAAAACGACCATGCATGATTCTCAAAAATGAGCCATTACAGTGCAGGGGCGGTTCATGGCTCCTGTCTGCATAGGTGCCCCCGCATTTATCCGGGAATCCAATGGGTATCGCAAGACATCTACCGTCTGCGCGGTACTCCTTGACATACCGCAAATAACCGTGATCGAGACGCAAAACAGTGTCTACTCTATTCAGAAAATGTGAGGTTTGTGATGAACAATAAAATTGACTGGGTGATCCACCTCGTAGCAAACGGAGCTTGCGATGAATGCGGAAGAACAGAGAACGGGTTCCGGCCCTATATCTGCAACGCCCATACCCATGGACTTGCCGCGTATGAGCACATGGATCTGCAGCTGGTCCTTTCCTATTCGCCTCATGAGATAGCGAGGATCCTTAATACACTGGGCCTGCGCATTCAGGCGGGCGAACGCTTTGAACCCGGCGCAATGGTGTCGGGTATCTTCGAGGATTGTGATGTCCGGCTTGATCTGTTCGAGGAAACCGGCCGCAATGTGCTGCGTGTGATTATCCCCGACTCGCATGGCCGGTTCCCTGAGGATCCGCAATGCGCGGAGCCATATCGTCTGCAGCGCATGAAAACGGAGGAGCTCCATGTTAAGGAAGGTATGCCATCATGAAAATTGCTATCTACCAGATCGATGTGGAGCGAGACTCGGCGCGCGTCGCGTTTCGGGATCTGAACTACATCACATCGGCCTATAACGGGCGAATCCCCACAGAACTCTATGACTGTATTTTTTCCGGTGAGGTCGCGGCGAAGAATCTGGAGGATGTGTTTTATATCTTCAATATGGCGCGTCCCAAAGGCTATAAGGGCCGATCTCTGTCCGTTTCTGATGTGGTGGCCGTTTGTCATTCTTCGGAGGAGAAAACGTATTACTATTGTGAGCCAATTGGCTTCAAACAAATCTCGTTCGATATATGTGGCGAAAACCCCTGCCAGTAGGCGCAGCTACATATACGAACACAGGACAAAGAGGCATCAGGGAATCCGATGCCTCTTTTTAAGGAGAAGCTTGTTATGGACAGCAATCAAAAATATCAGATTTACTTCGATTACCTCGAAGGCTTGCGCCAGTCTGGTGAGACCAATATGTATGGCGCTACACCCTATCTCCAGAGGAAGTTCCCCGAACTGAGACGAGTCGAGGACGCAAAAGCCGTCCTACTGGCTTGGTTTCGCAGCTTTGAGTCGGACGATCCACCTGAGTAATGCCTTTCGGATAATGTAATGTAGAGGAGTAAACAAGATGCAAACAGAAAAAGCCTTTATGAACATGCGCAGGATCTCACCGAAGGAACATGTCCCATTTCGCTGCACCGGTTGCGGCGAATGCTGCCGACACGTTCACCAGAGTATCCCGCTGGAGAGTCTGGATGTCTATCACATAGCCCGGTATCTGCGGGAGCATGATTCAGAGAGCTTCTGTACGGATGACTTTATCGGGCAATATGCAGAACTGGTGCTGCTCGATGCATGTGGATTCTTCATCCTCATGCTCAGAACAACCGGCCCGGATGATGCCTGCATTTTTCTGAGAGACAATCGCTGTATGATACATGCGGCGAAGCCCCGTGCATGCAGGATCTACCCATTTGTTGCAGGCATAACGCCAAACGGACAATATGAGTTTCTGCTCAGCAATGAAAAGCCGCATCACTTTAAGGGTAAGTCTATCTGTGCAAAGACGTGGATGAAGCGTTATTTCACCGCGGAGGATCGTGCCTTTCTGAAGCTGGATTTTGGCTCCGCAGCGGAGATCGCACGACTCATGCGCATGGTACCGGAATCCAATAAAAGGACTGCGATGCTGTTATTCTGGCGGTACAGGTATTCTGAGTTCAACCTGGATCAGCTATTCTTATCACAGTATGAGAAAAACCTCCACCTGCTCAAATCGGCATTGAACGCACTTGCTGACCGAGCATGAGCCACAAATCAACCGCTCAAATGACAAAGGAGAAAAACCAATGGATGAAAGATTAAAATACATCACAGACAATTTTGATAACCTGCATATCGGACTCGACGATACTTTCCGGTTCCACTGCGATCAGTGCGGTAAATGCTGTATTGATCGGGAGGACATTCTGCTGAACCCCAAAGATGTTTTCAACATCTCCAGAGAACTGGAGCTTACCCCGTTGGAAGCTTTTGACAAATACTGCGAGACTTACATCGGAAGCGATTCTCGGATCCCCGTCGTCCGGCTCAAGCCGCGAGGATCCGTCAAGCGCTGCCCGCTGCTCAAGGATCGCAAGTGCTCTGTCCACCGGGCCAAGCCCACGGTCTGCGCACTGTATCCTTTGGGACGCTGTGTCAGGTTTAATGCCAAAGAAATGAGCGAGGAAGCCATTGACAATGCGGAGATCCAGTATATCATGAACCCTTTTATGTGTGGAGACGCCTCAGAATCCCACACGGTGCGCAACTGGCTGGATAGCTTTGGACTGCCCGCCCGGGATGAAAGCTTTATTGCGTGGCAAAAAGTGATGTTCCGTGTCAGAGAAAGACTCGTGAAACTGGAAAAAAAGCTGTCCGCCAAGGCTATGGAACACGTCTGGTCAATCACTTGGCAGACCCTGTATATCGATTACGACATCCATAAAGAATTTGATGAACAGTTTCGGAGCAATGCCGAGCGGCTCATCATGATTCTGGACGAAGTACCAAGGCTGTGGAAGGAGGCTCGCAATGCCGGAAGAACGTAATCAAAACCAGATCATCCGTATTGACGCACGCAACTGCTTCGTGGAGAGCTTAAACGATTCGTTCAGCTTCGGAAAAGCCCATTTCACGTTTGCGTCCTATGATCTCAGTAAACCGAGCGGCCAGCGCCAGACGAACAGCATTCAAATCTATATTGATATCGCTGAACTGCTGGAGCTGTGCCGGAAACTGGTCGGCGGTGAGCTGCGGTACATGATGCAGAACAGGAAAAAGACCGGTGACTCCACGCCGCTCTTTCAACACCTCGGCGGGACCTCGGCGGAGAAGCTTGCCAGATATGGTCGCCCAAGAGCGGACGGTAAAAACCTGTCAAGAACCGCACAGCTTATCTGCGGCAGCAAAACGGATCTTCTTTTCGTTGCCGACAGCGGCCCCGGCGAAACCAATGAAAAGGGACTGATCGTACCGCGTTTTGGAAAGAACCCGGAGAACCATGTCTCTGTCAGTATGACATTTGAGTCCTTCAGTGCGCTGATGCTTATGACCAAAACCCATTACGCTGCTTGGCTGACAGCATTTTATATGACGGGCCGGCAGCATAAAGCAGCGCCTTCATCGCCTCGTGAGGAGACCGCGGATACGCAGAATCGATTCTTCTGAAGCGGAGGCAGCCATTCATGGATATGAACCATGAAAATAATGATAATAGAAAACGGAGTGATAAAAGAATGAAACTCAAATTTGATACACAGGAATTCCCCGGCATTCAGGTATCTCTGACACCACGGGAACTGATCACACACCTGCGGCGCATGATGCGCGCCGAGAATTTATATCTAAGAGAGGGCTGCGTGTACCGTGGCCATCAGTTCATTTCAAGCTGCAGTGAAGATGTTCAGACGATCCAGGCAATCGAAACGATTGAACACTGGTTTGAGCAGAAAGAAAACACACAGCTATAGCCGATTTGACATTGCACATGATCAGGTCGTGTGACAGTATACAGTATAGTATGAAAGCAGGAAGCGCCCTTCAGATTATGAAGGGCGCTTCCTGCTTTCGTTGAAGATGACCACAATGCTGGGCTTCAGCATCTTAATGAACAATTGACAAGAGTTGCTTCGTAATTGTACTCTTCCCTGATCCGTTTGGCCCTGCAAACACAATAATCTCTGGCTTTTTACTTGCAGCGTTCACTGTATCGCCCTCTCTGCATGGCTGATCCAAACTCTTTTCTTTCGCCATTGCTATAGACCAAATAAACCTTTTTGCCTTCGGATCAAATTCTGCAATCGGCTTGTTCAGTGCACGCTTTTTTTTCAGCTCTGCTGACACAGCTCTTCGGGCTTCTCTTACTAAAATCGTATCAGAAGGTATCCTGTTTTCCATAGTAGCCTCCTCCTTTTCATAGTACTCTTTGGCTATAATATACGCAAAATTTCTCTTACTGTCCAGCAATTTATTAGGCCAATTATACCTGTAAAGTGTTGTCCTGATAAGCGCAGACTTGTGTTCCGACCTTACGCATTGTCTGCGGCATTGCACCGCAGTTGAGGAGTAAAATGATGGCCTGCACGGCTGTGCCTTTGTTTATTACTCGGACTTGACTTTTGCCGTCCGGCTCATGCCGCTTGGCTCAGCCGTTCCTTCCTTCCGCGAGTTGTTGATTACTATTTCAAGCTCATCTATCTCTGCTGGAGACAGCTTTTTACGGGAAGTAACGGCTGCAATAAAGGCAGGAAGCGATCCGCCGAAAGTTTCCTCTACAAACCGCTCTGATTGGGCGGCAAAGAACTGTTCTCGTGTCATGAGCACTGAAACAAGTCCGGCCTCGTTCTTGAAAAGTCCCTTTTCGCACAGTTTCCGCAGTACCGTAT
>ENA-OUQK01000638-OUQK01000638.1-human-gut-metagenome-genome-assembly--contig:-NODE-638-length-20354-cov-4.825952_pt1 | contig 20354 bp, 25 predicted proteins | sample MGYA00237954_ERZ548842 | MGnify/ENA primary metagenome ERZ548842 (study PRJEB26490, sample SAMN05194704) | human gut metagenome | biome: terrestrial biome; feature: human-associated habitat; material... | reverse complement strand
GGGACAGGGGTGGTGGTTCGCCGTTCTGCGCTCCAGCGCAGCGGCGATAAAAATGTGTCACAGACACCTTTCAAGCCCATCTGCGTGCAGTACGGATTTAGATTTTTCGACCGAGAAAAATCTAAATCCGTAGCCAGCACAGCTAAGCGTCAAAGGGGTTTGCAAAGGGGAAAGCCCGGTTCCCCTTTGCCCTGTTTTGCTTCCTTTTGCAGGAGCAAAAGGAAGGCCCCCGCGGCGAGCGGTGCTAACTATGCCTTTGCAAAAGGCCCCGCGACGCCGATGGGCGACTGCAAACTGGCCTCCGCCGGGCAGGCAAGATGAGATGGGGCCTGCCCACATAAAAAGGCCCGGAGAGAAACTCGCCGCTTCCCTCCGGTAAAAAGGCTTATTCTGCTTTGGCGGTGCTGCTGGTGCCGTCCTCTCCGTGCAGGATGCGGTCCAGCTCCTCCCGGCGGGCCCGGCGGTAATCGTAGTACTGCTGCAGCTTTTCCCGCAGCGGGATCTCGGTATGCAGGGCCAGGAAAAAGTGCTGGCGGCCGTTTTCCCGGCCGGCCTTAAAGTAGGCCTTCAGCTCCTCATAGCGGACCACCACATTCTTCTCGCGGGCAAAGGTCCTTATCTTGACCATGAGGTGGGTGGAATAGACGAAATCGATGGCGAAAACGCCGAAAAACGCGCCGATGACAAAGGAAAACGCCAAATTGCGGGAAAGCCAATCCAGTGCCCGCAAAATGTAAGGATCCACAAAGAAATAATAGGCCGCGCCCATCACTGCCCAAATGGCGGAAAACAGAGGGCAAATAAGACCATTCACATTACCCCAGCGGCGGCTGTAATCCCACAGACGGGCATTCATCACCTTCAGCAGCAGGATGCCGGCAATGTACTCGATGGCGGTCATGGCGGCAGCCATCAGCACCAGCATGGCAATGTGGTTCCACACAGGGTTGGCAATCTGGCGGCTTTCCGAAAGGCGGGAAACCAGGTACAGGATGCAAAGCCCGGTGCCGTACAGCGGCACATAGGGCCCCACCATAAAGCCGGGGTTGATCCACTTGCGCTCGGGATTATTGCCGGAAATAAAGCGCCGGAAGAAAAGCTCCAGCACCCAGCCCAGCGAAGAACCGATATAGAACAAAAAAGCCAGCTTCAAGAAGGTATTCATAAGGCCCTCCGGTCACGGTTTTTGGCGGCCATGCCGCGCTGGGGAAAATTATATCACATCTTCGGCCGGGGTTCAACTCACACATGGGATAGAATGGGGGCAGCGGCAGGTTTTGAACCTACTGCTGCCCCCGGAGAGGTAAGTGAGGATGGCTGTTTAAAAGCGGCGGGTGCCTGCATACAGGCACAGAGCCGCAAGCGCCAGCAGGGCCAAGCCGGGCAGCGGCTGGCCCACATGGGCCGCGCCGGTATTGGGGTTGCTGGCGGGGGTGCTTTCACCGGACTGGGAAGGAACGATGATCACCACACCGCTGCCGCTTTCGGTCCACAGGATGATGGAGCCGGTAATGGATTCGTAGTTATCAAGCAGCGGGGTGAATTTCCAGGTGTAGGCCTTGTCTTTTTCTACGGGAACAGTGCTGGGGTCAAGCTCATCCGTTTCCCCTACCCATTTTACAGTGCCGGGCACAGAGAATGCATTGTCGGCATTGAGGTGGGCATCGGCCAGGGTCTTGCCGTTGGAGGTGATGGGGGTGTAATTGGGAGTGCCAGTGGGGGTGATCTTAGTGAGGGTAATGTTTACGGTAACGGTGGCATCCTCGTGGTTCTTAGAATAGGTCTGATCATTATATCCAACTTGCATGGTTATTGTAATTTCGTTATTTACACTTAGACCATTAGCCAGTTGATAAGTAATGGCACCAGTATTAACATCCACACCCCAGCCACTTTCTATCGTGTTTGTGGGAGAATAAGTTCCCGTGTGGAAATACAGTGTTCCTGCATCCTTTGCCAGTTTGTTCAGATCTGTACCAATGTAATCATAGATATTGATGGTCTTGCTGGCGGTATCATTAAAGACCTGGTTCACATTGATGGTGCCCAGCTGGGGGCCATCCGCTTTGGCAACAATCACCTTGACATTCCCACTGGTGAGGGAGTAGGTGCCAACGGTGGCTGTGCAGCAGTAATCGTAGTCCCCCGCATTCAGGCCGGTTTCCACTGTATAGGTTTGGGCAGTAGCATTATCAATCGCGGTTTTCTCGCCGCCGTTTACCTTGTACCACTGGTAAGTCACATTGGTCGCATTAGCCGGGGTAATGGCTGCGGTAAGAACAGGAGCCTGTTCGGCGGTGTAGCCGTATTTGGCGTTATGGGCCGTTACGGACGCAGTGACACTCTTGATGGGGGCCTCCTTAACAGTATTGCCATCAAATACATAGCCGGGGGCCAACAGATCTTTCTTATCGGCTCCTGTAATTTCGCCATAGGTACCGCCGGAGAGTTGAACGGTACCGCCGCTAACTTCCAGCTTGGTGATGGTGCCACTTCCTGTTATGGTAAGCGTGCCCTTTGTTACTTTCAATTTATTTATGGTTAATCCGGCCAAATTGATGGTAACATTTCCTTTTTCGTTATAGGTGATCGTCTCGGTTGTATCTGCGATTGGATAAAGGGTTCCACTGGTCGATCCAATGTACTTAAACGCCGCCTCCCATGTGGTGGCGCAACTGCTATAAATGTCATTAAAGGAAACAGCCAAATCTATACCACAGATATTGCATTTTCCATCTTTTGTTCCGCTTGCTACATCATCACAGTGCTGGCGGGTAGTCCTTGTATCAACATAATCGCACTTATCACATTTGGGGTTGTGGTTTATGCCATTAGCATTAGGCGCCCACAGGTTTTCATCGTAGGTGTGTGCGTCATCGACACATTCCGTCGCCAGTGCTACAACAGACAGCATGGTGACACACAGCACGGCGGCCAGCAAAATACTACATACTCGTTTCTTCATACTTTCCTCCAGAATTACAGTTTTTATTCTACCAGCCACAGGCGGCGGGCGGCGGTTTTGGCCTCGCTGCGGCGGCTGACATTCAACTTGGTGAGGATATGGCTGACATGGGTTTTTACCGTGGGCAGCTTGATATCCAAAATGCGGCCGATCTCGGCATTGCTTTTATCGGCGCACATCAGGCGCAGCACCTGCAGCTCGGTGGCGGTCATTTCCTCGCCGGGGGGCAGGGGCGGCACCAAAAAGTAGGGATACCGGGCGGCCTGCACCCGGGCAAAGGCCACCACCTGCCGGTACCAGCTCTCTTCCTCCGGGACGGGCAGGGCCTGTAGCAGGGGCAGCAGGGCGGCGCCACAGCAGCTTACCGGGCGGATGAACCCCAACCCGGCGGCAATGCGCAGGGCATCGGTAAGGCTTTGCCGCCAGGCTTCGTCCTTTAGCCGGTACTGGGCCACGGCCCGCAAAAGCAGCAGGGTGGTGTGATCCATCTTCCGCTGGCAGGCGATGCAGTAGGGCTCCAGCGGAGCCAGGGTAAGCAGGGCGGCCTGCGGCCGGCCCTGAGCAAGCTCCGCCATAGCCTGAGTAAAGTACTGGTAGCGCTTCATGATATTGATGCTGAGGGGATCGCGCGGGGCCTTTTCCCGGTACCAGCTATCTACGGCATCGGTATCGCCAGTCCGCAGGTCAACGCGGCACAGCATGGCATCGATATTGGGCAAAAATCGGCTTTGGCCGCTTTCCGCGAAGCGCTGCCGCAGGCTTTCCAGCGTCCTGCGGGCATCCTGGGAGTGGCCGGCCGTCAACTGGCTGCGGGCCAGCAGGCCCACCGCGGCGAATTCAATATCCGGGGTGCCGTCCCGCTGGATCTCCCCCAATCGGGGCATCAGGGCCAGCATACGGGCGGTGATGTCCTCGCCTTTTTCAAACTTGCTTTCGGCAATGGCGCAATCCGGCAGACCCACGCCATCCCGGCCCAGAATGGCCTCCACCGGGACACGGATGGTCTGATAAAGCAGGTCATCCCGGCGGCTCCATTCGCTGAAGTCCTTGCCGCCGTTCATAATGCTGGGCAGGGCGCTGGTGACCGAAAAGGCCGGCAGGGTCACTTCCTTATTGACCAACAGCCGGTAGGCCGAGGGAATGATGGCGGTGAGATCGGTGACGCCGCGCTGCGGCAGGGAGATATCCAACCAGGCCAGTCGGCCCCGGGCCTGCCGCCCGGCCGCGTCGCTTTTGGCACGGCAGCGGGCAAACTGAGAAAGCGCCTGGTACCAGCGCTCGCTGCCCTCATAATCGGCCGCCAGGGCGCACAGCATACTCATGCCCTGCATCAGCGCCGGGGAGGCGGCGATCTCCTGCTCCGGCAGGCTGCGGTAGTATTTCTCCATCTCGCTGTAATGGCCCATGCCGGGATGAAGCTCGGCATTGCGCACCAGAAGCTCGGAGACCTTGGAATGATCCCCTGCCATGGTGTAGCACTCCAGCGCATGGCTATAATCCTCTTTCAGCTCGTAGTAGAGGCCGCCGCGGCCCAGAACGGTGCGGCGCTTTTCCTCGCTGTATTCCCGGTCCATCTCCCACAGCAAAAAGGTGCGGAACTGCGGCCAGAACCGGAACCGCTGCACATCATCGGGGCGCAGCATGGTGGTATTGTGCTGAAGCCAGGCCAGGCGTTCCCCGGCGTGGGGATCGCCGCTGACCATGCGGGCCAGCTCGGCATCGAAGCTCTCAAAGGGGGCAAGCTCCAGCAGAAAACGGCGAATGGGCAGATCGAACCGGCGGTAGACCGCCGCCTCGAAGTAGAAAAAGACCTCGTGGTAGCCCTGGGCGATGAGCTCCGGGCCATAGGGGCGGCCGCCGACCATGCAGTGGGCGATGACCGCCACGCCCAGCGGGTAGCCGCTGGTTTCCCGCAGGATCTCGGAAAGCTCCGATTCGCTGACGGGGGTGCCCTGCTGCCGGAACAGGCTGCGGATATCCTCCCGGTCAAAGAGCAGGGCGTCGGCATCCAACACTGCCATAAGCCCGGCATACTGGAAGGCCATGAGCCAGCCCGGCACCGCCCCGCGGGAAAGCAGGACGAACCGGCGGTCGCTGTACTCCCGGATGAGCTGGTACAGCGCCTGCTGATCCGGCTCCTCGGTCATCTGCCGCAGGTCATCGATCAAGAGGACCTGCCAGTCCTTATCATCCGCCGGCAGGGCAAAGTCCGGCTCCCCGGCGGTGAGAGAAAGCACCTGCTGCCCGGCAAGCAGTGTTTCGGCCAGGGTGCTTTTGCCAAAGCCGCAGGGCGCGGTGAAAAACAGCACCCTGCCCCGTGCCATGAATTTTTGGTACTGTTCCCGGACAGACGGCCGGATGACTACATTTTTGGCCATGCGCTCCCTCCCTTTGCAGCGGATTCATCCCGTGGGGGCCACGGGATGCCGAAGGGGACCGGTCCCCTTCGGCATGATGGATCGGCGGTATTTTGTGTTCTGGTCTTATTTTACCAGCCAAAGCGGGTGGTGTAAATCATCCCAAAGTATGAGAAAATACATTTTTTGCGGGGGATGAGACACTCCCACAGGGGAGAGCCATGCCGCCAATCAGGTCAGCGGGGGCGGCGGGAGGACCTTCCATATAGGGACGGAAGCGAATTCCATGCCAAAGTTGCAACAGTGCGTGCGGATTGTGCAATTGACTTTATACACAAGGCTTTTTAAAATAAAAAGTGTAGATTGTGCACAATTTATTATGGAATCCGTTTTCGGATCGCGACCGAAGGCGGCAGATCACCGTTCACCTGAGAATAATAATTACAGAAGGGAGGATCGCATGCAAAGCTCCGTGCTTAGCCTTGCATGTGAACTACTATGACAAAGTCAGCTGTCCAAAAGCGTGAATGGCCGATCATTTTGATCGCGTTCCTCTTTATGTTCTTTTTCGGCCGGATTCTGGGCCCGTTCTCCGTGGTTACACAGGTCGGCTCCAATGCCCTGGGCGTATTTATCGGCGTTATTCTGCTTACAGTATTCACTTCCCAGTCCACCCTAGCTGCTATCCTGGGTATTATCGCCATGGTATACAGCGGCTTTTTGACATCCTCCGCCGCTGTTTCCAGTTGGATGGGCGGTTCTACCGTCCCCCAGCTGATCTTTGTATCTGCGCTGTGCGTGGCGCTCAAGGAAGCCGGCGTGATCGATGTGCTGGTGCGCAAGCTGCTTAGCATCAAGGCGCTTCGAGGACGCCCGGTCGCGCTGCTGTTCTCGCTGTTCTTCTCCAGCTTTATCGTTTCCATGTTCATCGGGTTTATCCCCACCGCGCTGCTGTACTTCGGCATTTATGAGTCCATCCGGGATGTGTGCGGCTATGATAAGCAGGACAGATTCTGCAAATTCATGCTGCTGGGCATCTACCTGGGCTGCATGGGTAATTTCTGCTTCCCCTTCAAGGGCATTGCCCTTACCATTTACACCCTTATCAATACCAGCATGCAGGGCTTTGGACTGAGCATCAATATGTTCACCTATATGTTCGTGTGCATCCTGGTCAATCTGGTATGGCTGTGCATCCTGGCCTTTATGATCCCCGGTGTATTTAAGTGCAATGTTGCCCCGCTGAAGGAGCTGGATATTGAAAATGTAGAGGCGCTGCGCAACATTCCCAAGAAATTTAATAAGCGCCAGAAGCTCATTCTCACCATCTTCTGCCTGTCCTTCCTGTATATCATCGTGATCCCGCTGCTGCCGAAGGACTTCCCCGGAAGCGCTGTTCTGGCTCCTATCGGCACTACCCTCATTTTCCTGCTGGCGCTGGGCATTCTGGGGCTTATCAAAGTAGACGGCAAGCCGCTGGCCAACCCCATGAAGCTGCTGAGTGAAGGCACCCTGTGGAATGTGGTGTGCATCGTTGGCTGCTTCACCTTCCTGGGCAATGCCATGGCTTCCGCTGATTTGGGCATTCGCGACTGGATCATCTCCCTGCTTAAACCCGTATTCGGCAATATGCCGCTGCCGCTGCTGCTGCTTCTCCTTACTATTGTTATCACCATCATCACCAACATCTGCAACGGCACCCCCCTTACCCTGTTGGGCAACGCGGCCATCATGCCTTTTGTATGCCAGATGCAGCTGGACACCGGGATCAGCGCATCTGTTACCGCCGCGACGCTGAGCCTGTGCGCCAACATGGCCTTCTTGACCTATGCAGGTACCATCTACGCCGCGCTGCTGCTGGACCGTGAGGAGATAGACAACCGCTTTATTTGGCACGATGCCATCAAGGTGATTCCTGTTTATATCATTGTGGTTTATGTGATTGCCCTTGGCTGCAGCTACATTCTGCCCTAACCGGCTTTTCCGGGACGATATGGCCTGTTCCCTTCTTCCCGCGCATCTGCTATAATACACTAAGAAACGAGGCATACCATCAATGGAAAAACCAAAGCAAATCACTGAGCAATCCCATTCCATCCCCGTTGCGGGGGAAGCGGATGTAATCGTAGTAGGCGGCGGCGTAGCCGGTGTAGCCGCCGCGGTTTCGGCCGCACGCAATGGCTCCCGGGTTATTCTGCTGGAGAAAAGCATCATCCTGGGCGGTCTGGCTACCCTGGGCCATGTCTGCATCTATCTGCCTCTGGATGACGGTTTGGGGCACAAGGTATATGGCGGCCTGGCGGAGGAGCTGCTGCATGTCTGCATCCGCTACGGCTACGATAACCTGCCAGATTGCTGGCGGAACGGGCCCGATACCGTGGACACCCCCACCGGCCGCTACCGCACCAATTTTAATATCCCGGCTGCCGTGTGCGCACTGGATGAGCTGATGGAACAGGAAGGTATTCAGGTCGTTTTTGATACCAACTTCTGCGCGCCCATCATGGAGGGTAAAACCTGCAAGGGCGTCATTGTCGAAAACAAATCCGGACGCACCGCCTACCTGGCCAAAGCCTTTGTGGATGCCAGCGGCGACCTGGACCTGATGTTCCGGGCCGGCGCTCCCACCGAAACACAGCGGAGCATTGTTTCCCACTGGGCACATGAAATAGACCTGGATACCATGAAAAAAGGCCTGGAGACCGGGCAGGCCCTGCAGGCACTGCCGCTGCGCTGGCTGGGGCTTCGCCCCGATGCCGATAACAGCGAGGCGGAGATCCCCATGTACTATGGTACCACCAGTGAGGGCGTCAACGGATATATCCGTACCAGCCGCAAGCTGGCGCTGGACTACTTAAAGCAGCACCAGAGCCCCTCCTACGCGCAGATGACCCTGCCGCTTATGCCGCAGTTCCGTATGACCCGCCGGCTGGTTGGCAAGGAGCAGCTGGAGGTAGTGCCTGACCGGTATGTGGAAAGCTCAATCGGCTGCATGATCCACTCGCTGGAAATTCCTGCCGAAGTATACGAGTTCCCATACGGCGGCCTCATCGATACCGAGATCACCAACATTGCCGCAGCCGGAAGGATCGTTTCCGCCACCGGCCGCGGCTGGGAAGTCGCACGGTTTATTCCCGCCTGTGTTCTCACCGGTGAAGCTGCCGGCTTGGCTGTTTCCATGGCTGCCAAGGAGAATATCAGCCTGCAGGCGCTGGATGTGCCCGCCCTGCAGCACACTTTGGCCAGCCGCGGCGTCAAGATCCACATGGATGAAACCCTGCGCCGGAACCGCCGCCCCCAGCCCGGAGAAAAGAAGGACCCCAAAAAGACGGATGCCACATCCGTTGTTCGGGCGGATTCCCTTTCCTACCGTCACTGAGACACTGAGGAAGCCCCGCTGCATTGCCTACCCGCTGCCATAACCAAAAGGAGGGCGCACTATGGAGATCCAATACCTGAAGACTGTACTGCTGGTGGCCACCCACCTGAATTTCAGCAAGGTCGCTGAGGAGATCCCCTGTGCGCCCTCCTCGGTCTCCCGGCAGGTGAAGTGTGTGGAGGAGGCCCTGGGCATCACCTTATTTGACCGTCCCGTCCGGGGCGAGCGCCTGAAGCTGACAGGGCCGGGCACCAGCGTTCTTCCCTATATCGCACAGGTGGTGGGACAATATGAATCGCTGGAGTTTCACATCAGCCGGCTGAAGGGCCAGGATGAGAAGCCCTATACCATCGGTCTTCCTCTGGGGCGCATCAGCATAAAAACCGAGTGCCTGCTGATGGAAAAATTCTATCTGTTTGCCCCCGGGCACAATATTCAGTTTCTATTTTACCAATCCTCGGAGGTCGAAGCCTGCCTGCGCAGTCGGGAATTTGACGCGCTGCTGGTCACTCGTGTCTTTTGGCAGGAGGACCGTAATAAAACGCCTGCCTTCTGCACCATACCGGGTACCCGCTGTACCCTGCTGCACAATCAGCCGCTATGTATTGTCATGCGGGCGGACCACCCCTTGGCTGGACAAGCGGAAGTAGATGTGGGCGACCTGCGGGAGCAGAGCTTTATCCTGTACTATGATCCCATCCGGGAAGGGATCCGTACCGGAGATATTCAAACAGACGGTTTTCTCCGTCACTGCCAGCAAGCCGGATTTGTGCCCAAGCTGGAGATCATCTCCAAGAACATCTCCGAGCTGCGCAATGTATGCGTAGAAAACTTCAACTGGGTCTACCCCACCTTCCAGCCGAACTGGATGCTTCCCTCTTCCCAGATTCGGGCTGTCCCACTGAAGGATCCCCTGTATGGCTCTGAATACTATCTGATTACCGCCGAGGACCACACTGATGACACCGCTGAAATAGTCCGGCGGTTCTTCCGGCAAACCTTCTCTGCGGATTAAATCGCCCTCCGTAAATAAACAAACTGAAGTCCTCCGCATGGGATCCCACGCGGAGGACTTCAGCATATATATTCGGTTTAGAATTCCGCAAAGCCGGTGGTGCGGGGGAAGGGCAGTACATCACGGATATTCGGGATGCCGGTGACATACATGATGAGCCGCTCGAAGCCCAGGCCGAAACCGGCGTGGCGCGCGCCGCCGAAGCGCCGCAGGTCGAGGTACCACCAGTAGTCCTCCTCATTCAGCCCCAGCTCGTGGATGCGGTCCAGCAGGATGTCCAGACGCTCCTCACGCTGGCTGCCGCCGATGATCTCGCCGATGCCGGGCACCAGCAGGTCCACGGCCGCCACCGTCTTACCATCATCGTTCAGGCGCATATAGAAGGCCTTGATCTCCTTGGGATAATTGGTAACAAAGACCGGCTTGCCGAAAATCTTTTCGGTGAGGTAGCGCTCATGCTCAGTCTGCAGGTCCACGCCCCAGCTGACAGGGTACTCAAATTCCACATCGGCCTTTTGCAGCCGCTCGATGGCCTCGGTATAGGTGCAGACGGCAAAGTCGCTGTTTACCACATGGTTCAGGCGCTCCAGCAGGCCCTTATCCACAAAGTTATTGAAGAATTCCAGCTCGCGGGGGCACTGCTCCATCACATAGCGCAGCACATATTTTATCATGTCCTCCGCCAGCACCATATTGTCCTCCAGGTCGGCAAAGGCGATCTCCGGTTCGATCATCCAGAACTCGGCGGCATGGCGGCCGGTGTAGGATTTTTCCGCGCGGAAGGTGGGGCCGAAGGTGTAGATCTTGCCAAAGGCCATGGCCATGCACTCGCCCTCCAGCTGACCGCTGACGGTGAGATTGGTGGCTTTGCCGAAGAAATCCTGGCTGTAATCGATCTTGCCGTCCTCGGTCAGAGGGGGATCGGCGGGATCGATGGTGGTGACGCGGAACATCTCGCCGGCACCCTCGCAGTCGCTGCCGGTGATGAGCGGGGTGTGCGCGTACACAAAGCCGCGCTCGGTAAAGAACCTATGGATGCCCTGCGCCGCGACAGAGCGCACCCGGAATGCCGCGCTAAAGGTATTGGTGCGGGGACGCAGGTGCTGGATGGTGCGCAGGAACTCCATGCTGTGGCGCTTTTTCTGCAGGGGATAATCCGGGGTGGAGGCGCCCTCCACGGTGATCTTCTCCGCATGGATTTCAAAGGGCTGCTTGGCCTCGGGGGTCAGCAGCAGACGGCCGGTGACAATAAGCGCCGCGCCGACATTCTGGCGGGAAATCTCATCGTAATTGGCCAGTTTATTTTCCTCAAACACCACCTGCAGATTGCTGAAGTAGCTGCCGTCGTTCAGCTCGATGAAGCCAAGGGCCTTGCTGGAGCGCAGGGTGCGCACCCAGCCGCAGATAGTGACCGGCTCCGCGGTGTAGCGCTCCGGCTCCGCAAACAGTGCTTTAATCTCTACTCGTTTCATGGGTCTTATCCTTCCTTTTTTCCGAAAGTGATTTATAATATTATAGTACGCCAAAGGGCCGGGCGCAATCCTTTCTTTGCCCGTAATGCGAAAAAATGTCTTTTAGGGCAACTTTTTTGCAAAAAGGGGGTTGCTTTTATGCCGGTAATACGGTATAATAAATTCTCGTCAGGACTTTTACTTGACCCATCCTGATAACGACATGGAGATGTCGCCTAGTTGGTCGAGGGCGCACGACTGGAAATCGTGTAACCGTCAAAAGCGGTTCGAGAGTTCGAATCTCTCCATCTCCGCCAAAGAAAAACCCGCAGAAATGCGGGTTTTTCTTTTGTTCATGCGGGTTTTCTCCATTTCGGCAATTTGCGTTTATTGCTGTTTATTGCTTTGTATTTGCATCCGTGTGATGTAAAAGTGATGTAGTAAATTTGGCCTGTGCATCCTCCAACATTTTGTCACGCAGATGGGTGTACTTTTCCGTCACGATGTAGGAGGAATGCCCCATCATCTCTTGGATAACGGCTTTGTCAATCCCTACCTCGCAGCAAGATGTTGCGAAGCTATGCCGAAGCTGGTGGAATGTGCAGCATATTCCGTAATTTTTGCACCATTTTCTCCAATTGCGGGACGATTCATTGCTTCGAAGGATTTCTCCCTTTTCATTCGTGAAGATGTAACCATTCTTCCCATTGAATCGTTCTGCGACATCCGGCAGAAGGAACACCGTTCTGACCCCTGCATCCGTCTTTGGCTCTTTTATGTGCGGGGCAGTGCCGACATAGTATACGCTTTTCGTAACATGGATTTGGTTTTTATCCCTGTCGATATCCTCGTATCGCAGAGCAAGTGCTTCTCCCACACGAAGCCCGGTCAACATAATGAAGTAACCAAGTCGTGATACGGTGCAATCGTCCCAATGGGCTGCGATCTTCTCCCTATCCTCCTGCGATGCTTCTTCCCGCCCGCTTGTTTTCTTCCCGGTTGCTTTTATGTTTGCGACCGGGTTTACTTGTATGTCCCCGGCGAGGATGGCGAGGTCGAACACTTGACTCGTTATGTTCTTCTGCGTGTTCACGGTTTTTTGTGAGAATGTCTTTCCAACCTTATCTAGGAAACCCTTTACCTGCATCGGCGTGATGTCTGCGACAGGCGTTTTCCCGAAAGTAGTGACACATCGCACGAGCGCAGGCTTGTACCCTCTAAGGGAATTGTATGCGAGGTTGTCCCAAGACTGCTCAAGCGCTTCGGCATAGACGGCAAATGCAGCAGACCGCTTATCCTCCGCCTCCCTGCTGAATTCCGCAATCTTCTTTATGACATCCTTTTCTGATCTCCCGTAAAAATACTTGCGCTTCCCATCAATTGTGATTGCTTTTTGGTATGTTCCGTCTTTTCGCTGCGATATCGCTCTGCGTGAGTCTTTTTTTGCGTTCAAACCGCACCAAGGGCAGTAGAGCCAATCATCCTGTAATTCCTTTTTGCACTTCTTACAGAGCATCCTTGCTCGCCTCCTGCGACGCTATCTTCTTTCTGCGAATTTTTGCGATGATTAAAAGAATGACACCAATTATCCCTATAGAGAGGTATGAAACCCACCATGTGATGGAAAGCCAAAACGCTTCTGCGGAGTTGGTCATAATCGGAAAGAGATTGTGAATTCCGTTGTACTCCTCCCATAGACTGCCGAAGATGGCCACCGCCTGTGCAACTACGGCGATCCATCCGATTGTGGTTAATACTTTTACAGTTTTCATTTGCTTTCTCCTCCTCTTATTATTAGCCGCCCTCGTTGCCGGGGGCGGTATTTTACTTAATTCTCTTTATCCCGGTTTTCGATAGTATGTACCAAGTACCTATAATCCTCTTTGTATTTCTCCAATTCATACTGGACTCGGTTGTAATCTTCCATAGCCTCCTTGTAGTAGTTAGATACCCTGATATTACTTATAACCCACAGCATCCCAATGACGAATGCGATAATTATAAAGATAAGAGCCATGCTGCCAACCTGTAATGCGCCAATAACGCACCCCGCACAAGCGAATGGGACAAAAATGAGTGAGCTGTACTCGCCTTTTTTAGCCGCTTCGGCCGTCATGATAGCGCAGCCAAGCCCAATGAGAACAAGGAAACCGGCAACATATCCATTCCCACCTGCAATGAATGCAGTGATCTCTTTTGCCGCACTGGAACTGCATAAAAGCCAAAGGCCGCCGAGAAAAGCAATGGCAGAGCCTATTCCAGCGATGACGCGCAAAGCCCTCTGCTTCAATGGCGGCTTTGGCATCTCTGTTAAAACGCGCGCGATTTCTTCTCCCCCGTTATGGTTATCCATCTTATGAACCTCCATTGATTGCTTCATAGCTGTCCTTACAATACAATTCCCCGGTTTCGTTGTTACACCCGCCGAAATCTTCCATATAGAACCACATCCAGCAGTCGTCGCAGTAGAACACCTTGTTATCACGGCAATCCAAACAGATTCTCATCTCCTCGTTGCCCTCAATGCTTATTGTGTCGATGGCTTTCCATTTCCCACAAATCCCACAAGTGTGTTCCCAAACAAACTGACGACCGTATGAGCCCCAGAATAAAAGGAAGACCAAAGCAATTCCTCCAAGCACTACTCCTATACCGCCTGCATCGTCAATTTTCTCTTTTAGTTTACTCAAAAGCATCAGTCCTTTCTATCGGACACGCTGTGGTGTACTATTATACTCGTAACGAACATCTGTTCTTAATCCCGAATTAAACCGTAGTTCAGGTTATTTGCATCGATCAGGACGAGGTATAAAATCATCATCGCCAGCAGGACAAAAATAACTGCGAAGAGTGTTTTGGACAGCTTCCGGCGCTGGCGCACCTGCTCTTTCAGAACCTCTATCATTTCTTCGCTGTTCTGGCTGTCTGTTTTGTTATAGACTTCCTTCACGAAATGCTTGTCGAGAGATATGTGCAGCGCTTGGCAGATGGAAGCAACGAGAAAAAGGCTCGGATTCTTGGTCGGCTCCGAAAGCAGCCGGGAGATCGTCCTCTCAACCGTCCCGGCATTGTCGGCCAAATCCTTGTGGGTCATTCCCTGCTCCTGCCGTTTTGTGGCTACCTCCAATAAAAAGTTATCCCAATTCCTTTCTTCGTCTGAATTCACAAACTCATCTCCTGTTTTTTGTTACCGGACACTTTTGCCCGAAAAACATGACAGTTATTGCGCTGAAACCGCAACATTTGTCAGTACATATTGGCAATGCAATTTGTTACAATTGAATTGTACCAAATACATGCTGAATTTGGAAGGATTTTTATTCGACAATAATTGACAAAAGAGGAGGAACACCAATGGAGAAAAAGGAGGAATTCAAAAAGGCGGTGGAACGGATGTCTGACGAGCAGCTTGTTAAATATCTTCGGATTCTAAAGTTTTCATTAGACGAAGATATTTCTCAATTTTCTCATCTGTCAAAGTATCTGCGAAATCCATAAGGTCTTTCCGAATACCGGACAGCTCGCCTTCGGTGGGCTGTTTTTCTTTCCCCAAAAGGTAATCCACGCTTACGCCGAAGTAGTCAGCAACCTTTTGCAATGTTGCCTGCCTTGGAATTGTCCCTTTGCTCCACCGCGTAACCACGGAACGCATAAACCCCATTTCTTCGGCGACAGCAGACGGGGACTTCCCAATTTTATTACAAAGAGCAACATAGTTGATATAGAACAAACGCAACACACCCTTTTTGTGCAAATAGCAGAAAGTAAACAAAAGGAACAACTGCGTCTTGACTGTTGCGTTTGTTTACACTATAATGAAAACATAAGCAACAAGCGCAACACAAAGCGGGCACTCAATGTGCCATGATTCATTTTTCCTCGCAAGGATATGATAACACTTTGTGTAAACTTTTGCAACACAATATATAAAGAAGGGGGAAAAGTTTAGATGCCTGCACAATGGACTGGCGATGTGGTCGGCAAGATGCACAATAACAAGATTACAATGGCTCAGCTCGGAGAAAAACTCGGCGTTGGGAAAGCGTATGTGTGTGCGATATTAAATGGCCGCCGCAGCCCAAAGGGAGCCGAGCAGAAGTTTAACGCTGCACTGGACGAGCTTATCAAGGAAAAGGAGGTAGGATAATGCCGAGGGAAAAGGAGAGCTACCGGGACAACCTCGAACGCTTGATGGACAGGTTCCCCGGCAAGGAAATCCTCTCATTCACAGAGGTTTCCCAGTACACAGGAATGGGCTACCGAGCGCTGATGGGCAGCGGTATCCCGCTTAAAAAGACAAATGGGAAGCGCGGACAGTATTTTATCAGCCTGCCCAGCTTCGCAAGATGGTTAAGTTAAGGAGGAACAACATGGAAGCAACAACCAACACCTTTATCCGGTGGTTTAACTCGGACGAGATCGTACCCAGCAAGGACGGGTATTATCTATGCCAGACGATGCCGGGGAGATACACAACCCTGCCGTTCAGCACAAAGCACAAGATGTTCAATGTCAGCGGCGATGTAAGCACTGCTTTGACAGTCCAATGGTGGGCTTTCCTGCCGGAGCTGCCCCAAAAGGAGGCACAGGATGAATAAGAAGAAAAAAGCGGAAATCATCGAGTGGGCCAAGGAGGGGCTGACCGTCCTGCTGGCTTTCGCCGCGATGATCGGCTGGATGATTATTCTGATGGGGGTGGCGCCCAAATGACGCAGAACGAACGCATCGAAACAATCCGGGAGGTATTCCCCGGCTATACAAAACCGCTGGACAGTATGTGTAAAAAGCCGGAGTATTACGGCATCCGGCGTACCGCCGAAGCGGAAGCACTGATAGCGGACAAGCCCGGCAGGAAGCGGGAAGCCAACTACAAGCTGTCTGTGCGTATTCCGCTTGGCTATGTGGATATGGCGGAGTTCCGCCGGCAGCTTGTTGAGATGGGCTACTGCAACTTCACCGCATGGGTGCTCCGCTGCATCCGCCGCCAGCAGGAGGAGTACAAGTATAGAAAAGCCCCCACCGGCTCCGCAAAAGCCAATGAGGGCAAAGGTAGATTAAGCACCACCAATATACAAGATTTGGGGAGGAATGTCAAGTGATCGTCTATAAAGGGACGGATAAAGACATGAAATACCGGGATTTCCAATTTGAACTCGGCAAGGAATACGAGGAAACGGAAGCCGTGCTATGCGAAAAAGGATTCCACGGCTGCGAGTATCCGCTGGATGCGTTCGCCCATTACTCTCCGGCCGACAGTCGGTTTTTTGTGGCTGATCTCGATGGTGTGTCGGACGAAAGAGAAAGCTGCGACACCAAGCGAGCCGGAACGAAAATAAAGCTCCGGGCGGAGATCGGGATTGCAGGCATCGTAAAAGCTGCGGTCGAGTACATAAAGGAAAGAGCCGAAAGCGGCGACAATCAGACCGGTAACTGTAGCGCAGCCACCAACACCGGTAACCGTAGCGCAGCCACCAACACCGGTAACCGTAGCGCAGCCACCAACACCGGCTACTGTAGCGCAGCCACCAACACCGGCTACTGTAGCGCAGCCACCAACACCGGCTACCGTAGCGCAGCCACCAACACCGGCGACTGTAGCGCAGCCACCGTTGATGGAAAGGAGTCTATTGCAATCGTCACCGGGTTCGATAGTAAAGCATCCGGCACCATTGGATGCTGGCTCGTCCTAACCGAGAGGGGTAGCTGGAACGGTGATACTTACCACATTAAAGAGGTGCGAGCGGTAAAGGTAGATGGTGAGATTATAAAACCCGGGGTATTTTACAAACTGGAAAACGGGGAGGTTGTGGAAGCATGAACCCATACGATATCCCGGATAGGCCCATCCCGAGCTGGGTGGATAACTACGATGATAAGCCGCACATCTGCCCGGAGTGCGGCTGCGAGATCAACGAGACCATTTACATTAAGGACGGAATGGTCATTGGCTGCGAAAACTGTGTTAAGCGTTTTGACGCCAGCGATGCGGATGCTGACAGGTACTTTGAATAAGGAGGATAACATGGTTAAATTCAGACCGCTGCGAGCGGACGAGGTTGACCTTCGGGTTGACCGGTATACATCGAGAGGGGCTGTGCTCCTGTGCTATAAGGATGCCCGATGCGATATGCGCATCCTCGACGAGACGGTAGGCCCGGAAAACTGGCAGCGTGAGCACTACGAGTGCAAGGGGAACCTTTTCTGCCGGGTGGGCATCCGGGTTGACCCAATGCATGACGAATGGGTGTGGAAAGCGGACTGCGGCACCGAGAGCTACACCGAAAAGGAAAAGGGCGAAAGCTCCGACAGTTTCAAGCGGGCCTGCTTCTGCTGGGGGTTGGGCAGAGAGCTTTATACCAAAATCAACATCGTTGTTCCAATGAAAACCCAGAAGAACGCCAACGGGAAGTTTGAGCCTGTGGACAGCAATGACAAGTGGGCTCGGTTCTCGGTTTCGGAAATGGAAGTACACGGCGAACAGATTACCTACCTGACTGTCATGGACGGCAAAGGCAATATTGTGTTTAGCTATGGCCAGCCCGGAGAGCTGGTTGAGGATATCTCCGCCACATGCGATTGCTGCGGGAAAAAGATCATTCCAATCCGGAGAAAGGACGGTTCCATGTGGCCCGTCCGGGAGATCGTCCCCTACTCCAAAGAGATGTTTGGCCGTAAGCTGTGCGGGCCCTGCATGAAGGAGGCCGTTAAGAATGAAAACAAGGCTCCGGTTTGATAGCGCCGACTGGACAAGAGACCGCAACGGCTACGGCATCACTCTGTATACCAAAGATACCGCAGCCGCCCAGGGCTTCCTGGATAGCATGAAACCCGGCAAGATGTACGCTGCCGAGCTAAAGGAGCATCACGAGCGCCGGAGCCTTTCGGCCAACTCGTACCTGTGGGCGCTTCTTGATGATCTGGCCTTTACCCTCTCCACACAGGCGGCCCCGCTGACCAAGGAGGAGCTGTACCGGAAGTACATCAAGGAGGTGGGTATCTGGAAGGATGTGCACAACATCGAACCGGAAGCCGCCAAGACTGTCCGGACAGCCTGGGAGATGCTGGGCACTGGCTGGGTAACGGAACAGGTGGATTACGAGCCAGACGGTGACCATCTGGTGATCCGGCTGTACTACGGCAGCAGCACTTACAACACAAAGCAAATGTCCCGCCTGCTGGATGCGGTCATTGCAGATTGCAAAGAGCAAGGGATAGATGTTGCCACTCCGGCCGAGCTGGCCTTGCTAAAGGAGGAATGGGGAAAATGACCAATGAATGGGGCGCACCACTTGACCGGAACGGTTACGCTCCCAGCGTGGTGCAAGCGGATACTTCCCGATGCTTCATGTGCCAGCGCTCCGGTGTGAAGCTGGACAGGCACGAAATCTTTGGCAACGCCCTGCGGGCCAAAAGCAAGCGAATGGGCCTGTGGGTGGCACTGTGCCACGAGCCTTGCCACCTTGTCCACGCCCATGGGAACGCACAGGTAATGGACTGGCTGCACCGGGTAGGCGAGCAAGCCTGCATTGATACTTACGATATGGACATCCCTGCATTCCGGGGGGAGTTCTACACCAACTATTTGGAGGAGACAGAAGATGCTGAATAAAGCAATCCTTAACGGGCGGCTGACAAAAGCCACCGAGCTGAAACAGACCAACAGCGGTAAGAGCGTTTGCAGCTTTACCATCGCCGTAGACCGCAACCGCGACCGGGAAAAGACCGATTTTATCAATATAGTTTCCTGGGGTAAGACCGCCGAATTTATCAACCAGTGGTTCGGCAAGGGCGACCTCATTACCATTGTGGGGCGCATCGAAGTTCGCACCTACGAGGACAAGAACGGCAATAAGCGCACAGCCACAGAAATCATCGCAGAGGAGGTTCTGTTTGGCGGCAGCAAATCTACCGGCAAGGCAGAGGAAAAGCCAGCAGAGAGCAAAAACGGCGGGTTTGAACAAATCGAGGACGAGAACGACCTCCCTTTTAATTAAGGGTTACGCTTCCCAGTAAAAAGCGACAGGAGGACAACCCATGAAGTACCTTAAAGTCTTTACAGACTTTGCAGATGCCATGGAGGAACTCGGAGATGCGGAGAGAGGGCGGCTGTTCACGGCTATGCTGAAATATGCAGAGACGGGCGCAGCCCCCGATTTCCGGGGAAACGAGCGTTTTATATGGCCGGTAGCAAAGTTGCAAATAGACCGGATGGCTGCTGAATGCGAAGGAAGAGCCAAAACAAGCAGGGAAAACGGTTCCAAGGGCGGCAGGCCGAAGAAAACCCAAGGTAACCCAAAAAACCCAGCGGGTTTTTCAAAAACCCAGAAAAGCCAAGACAAAGACAAAGACAATGACAAAGACAATGACAAAGACAAAGAAAATATTCCCTCCGGGAATAATACCCCCCCTACCCCCCCAAGGGGGCGTGTGGATGTCCCGGAAGCCTTGATGGAGAACTGGAACGGTTTTTGTGAGATGCGAAAGAAAATCAAAAAGCCCCTCACTGATCGGGCCGCAAAGATGATCCTGAATGAGCTGGAACGGCTGGCACCGGGGGACAACCACACCAAGGGACTTATTCTCGATCAGAGCGTTAAGCGCTGCTGGCAGGATGTTTACCCGTTGAAAGGCGACAAGTCTGCTGGTGGGACAGACAATGTATTTTTGCAGATGCTGCAGGAGGAGGGACAACATGAACCGTACTGAAACACTGGCTGTTATGTCCATCCTCAAGGCCGCTTATCCAGCGTACTACCGGGACATGAAGCGGCAGGATGCGGAAGCGGTGGTAAACCTGTGGGCGGAGATGCTGGCAGACTACCCGGCTAACCTTGTGACAGCAGCGGTTAAGTCCCACATTGCCAGTGATCGCAAGGGGTTCCCCCCGCACATCGGGGCTATCATAGCCGCTATTGGTGAGATCAGCAGACCGGCGGAACTCTCCGAGGGGGAAGCATGGGCGCTGATTGCAAAGGCCCTGCGGAACAGCGGCTACAACAGCGAGAAAGAGTTTGCAGCCCTGCCGGAGAACCTACAACGGTTGGTAGGACACCCATCCCAGCTGCGGGAATGGGCCAGCATGGACACCGGGACAGTGCAGAGCGTGGTGCAGTCCAACTTTACTGCCGAGTTTCCACCAAAGAGGAGGATCAGGCAAACAGCTATGAGGTGCAGAAAGAGTACTATA
>ENA-OUQK01000637-OUQK01000637.1-human-gut-metagenome-genome-assembly--contig:-NODE-637-length-20378-cov-6.934458_pt1 | contig 20378 bp, 20 predicted proteins | sample MGYA00237954_ERZ548842 | MGnify/ENA primary metagenome ERZ548842 (study PRJEB26490, sample SAMN05194704) | human gut metagenome | biome: terrestrial biome; feature: human-associated habitat; material... | reverse complement strand
CACAAGTGAGTATCACAACTGTCACGTTGTTGTCCTCCTTATGGGTACCATTTTACACCCCTTCCTTTTATTGCATATGGAACTAAATATATATGTTAGTTTCATATGTGATAAATGTGTTGAAAACACGTTTTAAGGCAGATTGCCTTAATTTTGAAAGGAGTTAATTATGTCAACAACAAGAACAAAAACTAATATTATTACTGAAATGAAAAATCCTGATAAAGAATTAACTAGAGCACAAAAAGAAATTTGCAAACATTTTAATCTTAAACCTATTTCAGTTTATAAAAGAATAAAAGATGAGAATGAAACTTTTGAGGAAGCTTTATTATATTATATAAATCATAAAAAGGAACCAATTACTGTCTTTAAAGGTACTGATTTAGAATATACTGCCAATACTCAAAAAGAAATTTGTAAACATTTTAAAATATATCAAAGTGATGTTTATGCAAGAATATGTAAACAACATGAAACTTTCGAACAAGCTTTATCACATTGTATAAATAAAACTATTATTGTTTTTAAAAATACTAATTTAGAGTTTATTGGTACTAAAGCAAGAATATGTAAATATTTTAGAGTATCACAAAAAAATATTAGTTTAAGAATGAAAAATAAAAACGAAACTTTTGAAGAAGCTATTAAATATTATTTAAATGAAAATGTCGAAAATACAAATAATAATAATGAATGATAATTATAATAATAACTATTTTAAAAAGTAAATTTTATAAAATAAAAATATAATATACCAGGAGAAATGTTATGCATACTAATTTTGGAGTTAAAATAACAATTACTAACAAAGCTGTTGAGGAATTATCAAAGAGAGGAATTCTACTTTCACCTGTAAAATCTATGAATGGATTAAATTCTTTACGTATATTATTTAGCAATGTTTATATCATTAATAAAACATCTTCTAATGAAATGAACAAAATATTAAACAAATGTCTATTTAAGGCAGATTGCCTTAAGTAGGATTTGTTGCTAAAATTATGATAATGTAAAAGGGAAAGATGAGGTGATGAAGGATGTATAAAGATTTTATATTAAAAAACAAAGATATAGATATTCTAAAATTTAGAATTGAAGATTCACTTTATGGTGATTATGAATTAACAATTCTTGAAAGATATAACATAAACGATTTTCTTTATCCCATTGGGCTAAAAACCGACGATTCAAACGAACTATTAGAATGGATACAGGAAAGAAATATCCCTAAAAATCGTGCCTTTGTAAATGAGATTTTGGCAAGTCTTGGACTTCATGGAAATGATTTGATTGGAATTTTGACTGTTGGAAAAGGTCTTTCGTTGAATGATCCATATTGGATTGTTGATCCGGATTTTACGGGGTTATTTAAAGATTACAATCTATACGAGAATGATTTTAATAAATCTGTTGCGTTGATCGCATATACAGGTCATGGACATTCAAATAGCATTGGTACAGTCGCAGAATTAACAACGAACGGTTCTCTAAAAAAGGCTTGGAGAAGAATCAATGGTGATGTCGTGCTTTATAAGGGGAATGTTCATGGCAATTTGTATACAAACCATGGAAAAGAAGCTTATGCTGAGTATTATGCTTATAAAGTAGCTCATCAAATGGGATTAAATGCAATTGCCTATGATTTAGATATATGGCAAGATGAATTATCGAGTACATGTAAATTATTTACTGACATAGATACATCTTTTGTTCCTGCATCAAGATTCTTAAAAGGGAAAAAAACAGTGAAAGCCATTGTAGATTTTTATAAAAATCTGGGAGATGAATTTTATCAGGATTTTTGCTCGATGATGGTTTTTGATGCATTGATTTGTAATACAGATAGACATCTGAATAATTTTGGTGTATTAGTTGATAATGCAACTAACAAGATCAAGTGTATGGCTCCTTTGTTCGATCATGGGTATTGTATGTTTGATGAGCCAAGACAATATATTTACGAGTCACCAGAAAAACTAAATGAATATGTTAAAACTTTAGATCCTGTTTTTGGTAAATCGTTTGCTGAAAACGCAAAGACTTTTTTAGAAAATCGTCAAAAAAAGGAATTAAGACACATCCTAGACTATAGAATTGAAAAACACGATAGATATAATCTTCCTGAAGCTGAATTGAATTCTTTCAATAAAGTTTTACACGATAGAGCAATAGCAATTTTGGAAAATACATTAGAATTGAATTTAAACTATCTTGTAAATGATAAAAGGGAGCTTTCATTTAAAGAACTAGATGGTAATGCTCAAGAAATTGCTTTGCAGGAAATAAAATATGACTTATGGGATCTTTATGGAGTTGAATTAGATGAGCAAAATCAGAATGAGTACTTAGACTGCTTTACATTCAAACCAACATACGATAGAGCGGGTACGTGCGTTAATATAGAATATATACAGAACAAAGATATTGAAGATGTGATATCAAGAATAAATGACACGCAGGAATATGAATTATAGCTTAAGGCAAATTGCCTTAAGTTTTTTGTTTTAAGTTTATTGTATATACAGATATGTCTATTTAAGGCAGATTGCCTTAAGAAATGTAAGGAGATGATGAGTGATGTACTTTAATAATGATATTAAGATCAATAAATTTATAAATAGATCCGATTTTAACACTTATTTGAACTGTATGTTTCGTACTAACAGTTCACAGAATTTGACTAATGAACTTACACCTGAAAATAAATGCTATACTATGGACAACCCAGAAGATATAGGTGTCTTTCAGTTTGATCTGAAAGCACGCAAAGCAATTAAAAATAGATTTTTCGATCAATGGAATAATGATGTAGACCATCTGTTTTTTGCTAGAGTTGAATGCCCTAGAGATGATATTTTTGAATGGAATGAATATATGCATAAGGAAATGCAGTCAATCCTGTATGATTTAATAAAGGAACATTATTATCCAGTTCTGATTGTTATTCATAACGATCAGCCGAAGGATTCTTGTCATTTTCATATTCTTTTGGATTATATTGATCCAGATAATTAAATCAGAAAGATGATGTGCTGCCATCATAAAATATGTAGGATGAAGGGAAGGTGTTGCAAATAATGAATTTTAAAAGATATTTATGTACTGGACTAATATCCTGTATGATGTTGGTATCTTCATCATTTGATATACAGGCTAAAAGCACGAGTACTTTACACATAGAATTAACGGGTGGTTTGGGAACGGCTGAAATTATGACGGATGAAGAAATAACATACCCAGTGGATGGTGGAGATGATTCTTTTACCTTTGATAAGGGAACACAGTTAAAGATTACGATCCATTCAAAATATGGTATCGACTCCGTACAGGATGATAGTTCCGCCTTAAAACAAAATGGTAAGAAAATCGAAAAGATATCTGCCAAAGATTATACATTTACTTATAAGACACAGGATATGAATACCAATTTGACTGTAAATCTGACTGAGATGCATTCTCGTTTTAAAATTACATCAATTACTACCGATGAAAATGGCGAAGTAATGCCAGGTTATGTTAAATATGGTTGTGTTAAAAAAAGCCTTTATGAAGAAACAGATGAGAATATAGAAGAAGCTATTGAATTAGCACAAGAAAATGGTTTGGAAAATGACTATCAAATTTTAGAGTCTGATGAAAATGGAGTACTTCAAACGAATGATTTTTTAAAGGGTACTTACATCATTAAAAAATTGGATGATGAATCTGAATCTGAGCCTTTTGAGCTGATTGTAACTAGAAACAAAGACATTCCATATACGTATATCCGTCTAAAAAATGGATATGAGTTTTCTTCTGATAAAACAGGGACAGTAAAAATAATTGAAAGCAACCAGTATATTAAGTCAGCAACAAGAATCATTTTGAAAAATAAGAATGATAAGCTTGTTGAAGATAATGGAACATTTAAAATCAAAATGTTAGACAGTGAAGGGAAGGTGTTGAAAAGCTATAAAAATGACTATTTAAAAACAGATAAAAAAGGATACATCAGTATGTATGACGGTGTGCGTTGGATAAGTACATTTACATTAAAAAAAGGCAAGTGTGTATTACCTGTGGTTCTTCCTGATGGAGATTATAAAATCGCAAATGCTGATCTAAATGCTGTAAGTTTAAAAATTTCTGATTTTAAAATTTCATCCAATACCATATCTGGTTTAGATGGTGATAGTCAGCCAATTAGCAACACAGTATTGCAGGTAAAAGGAAATTAATGTATGTACGATTTTTCAAAAATCAAATTTGATACGTTCTGGAGAGAGTCGCAGAACAGGATATATTTAGACGATATGTATGAACTTTTGCCTAACGCACCTAAAGATGTTATAGATAGTTATAATCGTTATAAAGATCAGATTAGTCAGGCAAAACGAAATATATCAAAATCTATATTTAAAGGATGATGCCTTTAAGGCAGTTTGCCTTAAGGATTGAATTATTTGTATTTTTTTAAATCTTATATTAAAGTAAAAAAGGAATTTATAACAGAAGGAGAAAATAAAATGAACAAAAAAGATTTAATAGAAAATATTGTTTTAAAAAACCCAACGTTAACAAAAAAAAGCGTGGATGAAATCGTAAACACTATTTTTGATGATATGGCAGAAGCCTTATCTAAAGGTGAAACGGTAGATATTTTTGGGTTTGGTAAATTTGAAGTCACTGAACGTGGAGAACGTGATGGTATCAATCCTGTAACAATGGAAAAAATCAGAATCAAAGCGTCTAAAAACGTTAAATTCAGACCTTCAAAATCATTAAAAGACAAAGTAAACTAATTGTTTTGCATTAGTTTATATTCTGGCTTTCATGTCTTATATCGACTTTTTTCCACATGATGTAAGTCCAGATAGTTCAAGTCCTGTACCCTGACAGGACTTTTTTTTGTTGCAGTGACTGATTAAATGCGGTGATTAATTAATAATAACTGAAAGGGGTTTGATATACCTAAATAGATTAAGATTAGATGATAGGTCCTCATGGTGAGGACTTTTTAATGTTTTAAATTGATGTGTAAGGGGGAGTTTATGAAAAAATTAGAACGATTATGTTGTGTCTTAATGATGTTTTTGACACTTATTGGCTGTAGCTCGTCTACACCTCAGACACACGATGTGATTTTTCAAGATTCAATCCGTATTGATTTAGGGGATGAGGATGTAAATACAGCAGAGTATGTGAAGCGTATTGATTCATACCCAATATCCGGCTCATCTATTGACGGAAACAAGATACATGTAAGTAACATTACAATGGTCTGTCCATCGTTAAAAAAAGGGGATCTGGAAAAATTAGGCAAGCAGGAGCTGATCTATACGATTGGCGATGAAAAATACATAGTAGAAGCAAATATTGTTGATAGTGTCAAACCTGTGATCAATGTCAAGGATAATAGCTTGACTTTTGAAGTAGGCGAAATGAAAGGTATCAACAACTATTATTCTGTGTCGGACAATTATGATGCTTCCAAGGATATAAAGGTAAAAGTCAAAAACATTGATAAATTAAATAAAAATAAGACAGGGACTTATAAGTTAGTAATCAAAGCTTGGGACACATCAGGAAACACAGCATCCAAAAAATTAACAGTTATTATTAAAGACACAAAAAAGGAACAGGAAGAAAAACAAAAAGAAGAGGAAAGAAAAAAAGAGGAAGAAAAGAAAAAAGCAGAGGAAGAAGAAAAGCAAAGAGAAGCGGAAAGGCAACAGCAACAACAGCAAAGTCAGCAGACTCAGGCACCTTCTACGAATACAAATAACAGTGTATCAAATTCACCTGCAACATCTAATTCTTCCGCCCAGACTCAACAGCCAAGTAGCAGTACACCTGTTACAAGGGATTATTTGTTTTCACAGGGGTATGATATGTCATCAGCCCCAAGTGCCTGTCAATCCGCATTAATGGCATCTGGACGTTCAGGGTCATGTACACCATTACAGGATAGCAATGGCATCTATCTTGGAATGCGACTTGTTTTAAATTAAAAGGAGGATATACTTATGAATCTTGCAATTACTATTTTTGACATTGCCATGATGACACTTGTTTCTTGGGTTTTCTTAAAAAAACCATTAGAAGAAAAAGATATCGAAGGCGGTCAGTCTTTATTGGTACGTATTGTTATCGGTATCGTTGCTGGGTTGGTTGTCAGCTTTATGATGAGCTTATAAGGAGGTTTTTATGGGAGCTTGGAGTCAATTATTTGAAGTTTTTAATCCTGCGTTGTCATCTTTACAGACATTCTTGCAGGCAATTGCAGTATTAGGAGCAGGATGCTTCGCTGCCTACTACAAAATTCGTGAGATGTTTGCAGGTCCACAGGAAGATCAAATGTATTCACAGAAAACCAAAGGTGTATTTATAGGATTGATTTTCGTGTTTATTATTCCGGTGTTGATTAACATCTTCAAAACATTATTTATGAAAAGCTAATTTTAATTAAAGAGGGTTGCGGGTTTTCGCTACTCTCTTTTTAAGATTTATAGGACAAATTATTCTGTTGTTCTATAAATCTTAAAATTAAGGCAATGTGCCTTAATTTTTGAGGTGCATATATTACAAGGAGGATAAGAAATATGCCGGTAATGGAAGAAAATAAGTTTGAAACTGCGAAAGTTGCTCTGGAAAAGAAATTTGAATTTGAGCCGATCGAAAAGAAAATCAGTGAACTAGGGTGGGATAAAGATAATAACATTATCATTACTTATTACCAGAATATCCTTGGCTCGCTAGATACCGTTAAGAAGGTATGTGGTTTTATGGACTGGTTTGATAAGGAAAAAAACGGGGTCGATGTGACAAATTTTAATGTCTCAACAGTATCTTCACTTTTAAAGAAGTATAGAATTTGGGTTGTTGATAGTGGCAGGGCAGAAACTGTTGAAACAATGTTGGATGAACAAGACACAACAAATGATTTGTACAATGACACTACGAATGACAATGAATCGAACACCTATGGTTATGTAGATAACAGTCAGGTTATAGAATCTATTGATAATTTGACACAGGTTGTAAACGAAACAAATAGAACAGTGAACGAAATTAACGAAAATGATACAACATTGAAAACATATGAAGCTATTGGAGCAATGGAAAAATTACTAAGGAATCAGATGAAACAGAAAACGATGAAAAAAGCATCTTTTGAACAGGTAGAAGGTTTATCTAAGGATGTAAAAGGATTGATAAATAAATCTGAGTCCATGCAGACAGTTGTTGAAAGAATTGATGGAGCCTTGCCTAAAACTGTAGAAAAAATGTATACATCTATAGATATTACAAAGTCTTTTCTTGTAGGCATCGGAGCTTGTATTGGAGTCTTTTTTATAGTGGGTTTAGGTATCCGGATTATTAAATTGCTATTCTAAGAAAGGGTGATTATATGATACATAATGTAATGTTTGCTGTGGCAACACTTCCAAACAACCACTATCTTTTCGGTGGATTGATTGAAGGTGTAAAAAACAATGTTGTTCGTGGTGCACAGGATTTGTTACAGTCATTTTTTTGGAGTATTCTAAGTGGTCTTTTAGGTATGGTCAATTCACTTTTAAACTCGATTGTAAATGGTGTTATTGGTCTTGACCTGTTTTCCAACAATGAGTTTTTATCGACTGCTTTTAGCTGTTCTTTAGCACTGATGTTTCTTGCAATTCCGGCTAAGATCACATGGGAGATTGTTTCAGCTATGATTCGTGATGATGATGCAGGTATGGATATACATAAAAAATTGGGCAGTACTGCTTTAGGTATTGCAATTGCCTGTTCACTGACTGTAGGGATCACAAAAATTGTCAATCCAGTCATGCAGGATGCATCCAAAGCAATTTTGAATGTAAATCTGACAAACGAAGTAAAAGCGGATTCAGCCACATCTCAGTTAGGTGACTCACTGATTGAATCTGTTTTGATTTCGTTTGGAGGTTTGCCTAAAGATGGAGATTATGGAGCTTCAAAATTTGTAGAACAGTACAACAAAAATGAATTGAAGATCACAAAACGTGATGGTGATAATTACGTATGGGACTTTAGTATATTTATGGCAATCGTCGGAATGTGTGTATATGTAGTAATGCTTTTTGTCATATGTATACAGATCGCAGTGCGGGTCATTTCCATAGGTTTTTATTATGTCATAGGACCGCTCGCTTGCACGAGTATGACAAATTACCAAAATCCACAGGCTTTTAATGTCTGGAAAGCAACAATATTTGGTGCATGGGCACAGAATCTGACACAGATATTTCTGCTGTCGCTGTTTGTAGGACTGCTTGAATCCATATCATCAGCAACATCAACCATGCCAGTAGCGTCCGTTGCACTTTATTTTGGTGCGTTTTCTCTTATCATGACTGCACCAAACTTTGTACAGGCAATGATTGGTGGATATGCTTCTGGTATTCTAGACACTTTAAATCAATTCAGAGGTGGTCTTGGCATGGCTAAAAGCTTGGTAACTGGTGCTGTTGGTTCGGTGATTGGTCGAAACAACCCACATACAGGACACTTGGAAGGTGGAGCACGTGGCAAGATTTTAGGTGATGTCAACGCTCAAGGAAACCGAGTCGGTGGTGCACGTGGTGCTATTTTTGGCAATCCAGACAGCAATGGTAATCGTAATGGTGGTATCAAAGGTGCTACATTAGGTAATTCCATGAATATGGGTGGTGTTACTGGTAGACAAGGTGGTATCCGTGGTGCTATTTTTGGCAACGATCAGCTGGCTTCTGGTGTTGGTGGTACTATTGAACGTACAAGAGCAGGTGGTATGGCAAACATTGGTGGTAAGAAAAGAACGGATTCTTTCAACTCCGCAGGTCAAAAAACAGGCTCAATGCAGAAAAGACGATTATCGGCTTTCAGAGGTTCAGATTCTACAGCGTTTAACCCAGAAACAGGTGCTCAGATGGGCGATCCAGTACATCAAAGAGGACCTGTGCCTATGTTTTTAAGTGATTTAGGTAATCGTTTCTCTGGTGGAGGTAGCGACCAGTCGGGTGATGGTGGCGGAAGTGATACATCCACACCAAATTACACTTCTTTTAATTCCGGTGGTGGCGGTGCTTCTGGTGGAGGAAGTTCAGGCGGAACAAGTGGAGGTTCTGGTGGTTCTTCTGGTGTTGGTGGCAGTACAGGTGGTGCTCATTCTTTCCAGATGCATAGCAGTGCATCGACACGTAACAGTTTAGGTGGAGCACAATCTTCAGGTTCAAAGCCACAGCCACAAGGTCAAAGGCCTTCATCAAGCACAAAGCCTGCTGTTAGATCGTCTGGTACAAACGGTAATACTAAACCTCGCAGTCAAGCTCAAAAGCCAAGTGCTTCGGGTGCACATACATATAAAATGAAAAGCAGTAGTGAAATTCGTAACTCATTAGGAAATAGAGGTAATAGTGGAGGTAAAAAATAATGGGATATAACAAAACAACAATTATCGTTGATAAAGAATCTGTAAAACCAATTCTAATTTGGAAATTTTCAGGAATGGATTGCCTATATATGGCGATTGGATATTTGGTAGTATATTATCCAGTTAAGTATTTTTTTAATGACTTGATTGGTTTAGTTATGGGAGCAGCTATGTTTGTACTTGTTGGTGTTCTGTTAGTTGAAATGCCAAACCATTTATCTATTATCCAGCATATACAGATGTGGTATAACTACCGTTATAAACAGCCAAAGGAATACTTTTACATTCCAAAGGAACGAACACATGGTACAGTCAAAACAAATTCTGATGAGGATTCAAAGGAATGGATTGAATATCAGAATATGATTCAGGAAAACAGATTGTCAAATGAAAATTAAGGCAATCTGCCTTAACTTAAAGAAAGCAGAGAATGACCGATTGAGTCATTCTTTTTTTAATATAAAGGAGTACATTAATGTTTGGGATTTTTAAAAGAAAAAATAAAAATAAGGATATAGATCCTGTTAAAGAAAAACAGAAGCTTGTCAACGACAGTATCAAAAACTCCAAAATGGAGAAAAAAAAGAAAAAGAAAAAACAGCCGAAGATTGATAGATTTGACATCAGAGATGCCATTCCTTTTACATATGACGAAGAAAAGAATATGTTCAAGGACCTTGATGGAAACTATATCATGATGGTTCGTACAGCAGGAACAAATATTTTCGGTTTCAAGGACAATGACCAGTATGCATTTATACGTGCGTTTTCAAGAATCTTCAACAATTCGATTGGTGCAGGGCAGATCTATTCGTATATGGTTGGTGCGGATGTGGATGGATATGTAGCTGATTTCCAGTATTTTAAAGATAATTTAAATTTATCAAACCCACAGGATCGCATTCGATATGAAATTCTGGATGAAGCACAAAGAAGATTGAAATATACAGCATTGACGAAAGAACTTGTGGATCGCTGTTTTGTGTTTATCCTAAAAGGACAGGATATTTTTCAATTAGAACAGAGATGCCAGGAAATTGTTGCTACACTTGGTTCTTATCAAAAGACAAGTATATTAGATTTTATGGACACTTTTCTTGTGATCTATAACTTCTATCACCCACAGGCATCGAAATTGTTTACTGAAATGGCAAAAGAAGCCGATGATATCATGGATTATTTATATCCAACACGCATTGGTATGGTAGATGTAGGCTTTAGACAATGTGTTGAACTTGACAGAGTATTCTGTAGAACAAAATTCATTCATATTTATCGAAAAGAACCGGCATTTGCATTAATGAGTTATTTAGCTACAGCAGGTGATATTGATTTTTCTATGCATTTTAAACCCGCAGAAAGCGGTGCCTTAACAAAAAGTCTTGATAAGGAAATTCATAATATCGAACGCAATATGCAGAAAGCAAAAGATGCATCTACGCAGTCAAAGCTGATCAAACAGTTTGATAAGACACAGACAATGGTTGAAAAGATGGTGGCGGAAGGAGATACACCATTTGATTTCACAGTATTCTTGCGTATCAAAGGTGACAGCGTTCAGCAGGTCAATGAAATTTGTAAGGATTTAGATGATTCTTTTGTTTCGATGGGGATTCAATTTAGCGATGGTGTGTTTGAACCTTTGGAATTATTTAACTGTTCAGCTCCGATTCTATATGATTATGAATTAAAAGACAGATTCTACAAAACAACTACTACTGCTACACTAGGATGGATGTATCCGTTTGTATTTGAAGCATTATATGATTCTACACAGTATTCTCAGGATGTTCATTACCCGCCAGTATATATAGGTAATACGATACAGACGAATGGTGTTGTTTTCTATGACAACTTTACGAAGAAAGACGATCGTTCCAACTACAACGAATTTGTTGTCGGTAACTCCGGCATGGGTAAAACATTCTTTCTGATGTGGCTGATCTACAATCGTTGCGGTCTTGGTTACAAGCAATATATTCTGGATGTAGAAGGTAAGGAATTGAATAAGCTGACTTATGAATTAGGTGGTGCGAATATTGACTGTTCCAATGGAGAAAAAGGTCGAATCAATCCATTACAGATACGTTTCAACGTGCCTGACAGTGATACAGGGGACGGCAAAGTGCCTTTAGATCAGATTTATCCGCTTGAACAACATATCCGCTTCCTGAGATCGTTTTTAAATGCATATAAAGGCGATTCTGATGAGATTGGTATTCTTCATACCAACTTAATTGAACGTGCTTTAACGCACGTTTACGGGCTTATTAACATAGATTTTAAAACCACGGCTCAATATATTCTGGACAATTTCAAAAGCGATGATTATCCTATCTTTTCAGATGTTTATGATACGATTCAGGAATGGCTGAAAGAAATCGAAAAGCAACCTCATCCTGATCGTGCTGAAATCGAACGTCATAAAGTTTGTTTAGCCTTCTTGGAGCCGATTGCCTATGGTGCCGATGCCAACCTTTTCAATGGTCATACGAATGTAGATTTATCAGCAAATGTTATCAACTTTAATTTAAGTGCATTGCAGGACAACACAGGCTCACGTGTGCTTGCAACGCAGTATTACAACGTATTGTCTTATATCTGGACTGATATCATCTCTGACCCATTCAACCGCAGAAAACAGCTTTATGCGGATGAATTCTCAGTCATCATGGATCCTCGTTATCTTGACATCATGATGTATTTCCAGACAGTTATCAAACGTGTTCGTAAATATATGGCAGGCTTGACTCCCGCAACTCAGCAGATTAGTGATGTTTTAAAAGATTCGGTAAAGGAACAGGGTGAAGCCATCATTGAAAACTCCGTATACCAGTTTTATTTTGGATTAGGTGCAGAGGGTATCGAATACTTCAAGAAAACACATTTGATTCCAGAATCAGAACAAGAATTCGTGCAGTTTGCCAATATTGGTGAATGCTATGCCAAGATTGGAACAAGTACAGCTATGCGAGTTCGTATTCAAATTGGGGATGAAGCCTTTGCTAAATTCACACGAATGAAAGACGATAGAAAATAATGGGAAGTCTAATAAAACATGCGAAAAAAATAAAGAAAGCATGTATCGGCATTGCCACAGGAGTAACTGTAGCAACGATGATGATACCACCTATCGTTTTATCACAGATGATAATGATGGATCAGGAAGATAAATGCTCATCTGAAGCAACTGGAAGTATTGATGTATCATCAGATGGTACTGTAGAAGAAAATAAAAAAGCAATCTGGAACTACTTTAAAGCTTCTGGCTATTCGGATGAAGCAACCGCAGGCATCATGGGAAATATGTATGCTGAAAGTGGATTCAAGCCGGGTGCTTCTGAGATTGGCGGAGCTGGTTACGGACTTGTTCAATGGACAACACAAGGCTATAAAACAGCTTTAAAAAACTATGCTGCACAGCAGGGAAAGGAAACGAGTGATTTAAAATTACAGCTTGACTTTCTCTGTATTCAGCAGTTGCCGACTTTCAAATGGTCTGTAAGAGGAACCACATATTTTAAGGATACAGAAGAACTTAAAAAAAGTAACAGCGTTACAAAGGTGACAGAAGCGTTCATGAACTGTTTTGAGCGATGCAACACATCTTATGTTTCATGTACTGTAGAGAGAAGATCGCAGTACAGTATGAAGGTATACAACCAGTTTCGTGGACAGAGTGCAGATGCAGACTCCGCTTCAACAGGTATCAGTGGAAGAATATTATGGGTAGGCGATTCACGGACTGTAGGTATGCAAAGTGCAATCACCGAAGGAAAGAACAAGTGGATATGTTCTGTAGGAAAAGGTTACAACTGGCTAGTAAATACAGCTATCAGTAAAGTGAACAAGGAATTGAAAGATACAGATACCATTGTTGTCAATCTAGGTGTCAACGATCTGAACAATCACGAAAAATATGTAACTAAGTTGAATTCACTGGCTGACTCAGACTGGAAGAAAGCAAAAAGTATTGTGGTTATGTCAGTCAACCCAGTGGACGAAGCAAAATGTGCAGGAACCTATGTCGTAAAAAACAGCCAGATTGAAAAATTTAATACATATCTCAAAAAGAATTTGAGAAAGAAAATCGTTTATGTTGATACATATACTTCACTTTTAGGAAATATTCAAACAAATGACGGACTGCATTATACAAGTACAACCTACAAGACCATCTATGACATGATACGTGATACTCATACAGGCTCAAGTACAGACTCAGCGTGTGAATCTGAAGGTTCTGGTGGAATACTTACAGCAGAAGGTGTAATGATTGATTTTGATTCAAAGTACTACACTTACAGTGCCGATATTAACGAAGGAAATCCTAACGTATGTGCGGTAAATAAGCCACAGTGGTGGCCATATGGTGCAGCATGTACAAATCAATCAATAACAGGTAAATTTAACAAAATGATATGTTCATCATATGCTTCTGGACGATACTGGGATGTAAATTATCATGATTCACCTTATCCATTGCCGACAAACTGGGATCAAAAATTAACGGTAGATCATGTAGCACCTGGCAGTGGTAAGTATTCAAAAGATATCAACAATCCGATTCCTAAATCCATCGTTTCGATTACTTCATCGAGCGGTGGAACTATGCACGTTGCATTTATCGAAGGAGTAGATGTAGATGGCTCTGTTGTGATTTCGGAATGCAACGCAAACAGAAACGAACCAAAATATGGCTTCCGTTGTCAGAAATGGAAGAACGTTAAAGAATGGGCAGAACGTACCCTTGGTGCGGGAACCAGATTGAATGGTTTCTATGGAAAGTAGATGATAAAAATATGTTAAAAAAGATTTTAATAGGAATTGTAGTCCTGATAATTGTATGCTTTGGGGGTTATGATATTTATACTCGTATACAGAAAAGTCATGAACCAGAACTTGTATTTGTGGACAAGGATCTAAGGACTGTAGCGGAAGATAATTTTAATCCATATTATTATGTGATTAAAGCTGAAGATTATCGTGGTAAGGACATCAATGATAAAAAACATCTTGCATATAAAGTCAAAAACAAAGGTAAAAAGAGTGTTAAAGTCATTTACATCTTAACAGATGATAAAGGTCATTTTGTACAGAAAACATTGACTTTAAAAAAAGTAAAGACTGTAAATTACACACCGGAAGGAGAACAAAACGGTGCATTGAGTAACGCACCTAAAAAGGAAAATAAAGTGTTTTTGTTCTCAGACTATGATCAGATTGCCATACGTGCAATGGCGGAAGCAGACAATTATGGGTACGAAAGTTCGCAGAATTACACAGTCAATCCTGCACTCGATGAGAATGGGGAATTAATAGGATATGAGTGTGTGTTTTTGAACTAATGAAAGGAGAATGGGGATGCATAATCAATACCATGGTAGATTTGAAAAAGAATACTGGGTACGCAGAATATATACACTGATACAGAATATCAATGACATATCTGGTTCAAATATAAACTTAGAAAATGAAATAAGCGTTTGTAAATTCAGGGACGAAGATTACTGCATCGTCACGTATCTTTATTACAGCAAGCTGTACTGTTCGTGCATAAAAAAAGCAATGGGCAGATACGATGAGCGAAAGGATAAGGTCAGCAAAAAATAATTATTTTATTATGATTTTAAATTTGATTTGAACTTCAACAGTTCATTTTGGAGGTGATGAAATGGCAAATAAAAGCAACATAGAGTTAGATAATGTGTTGGCTTCTTCTTTAAAGAATGCTAGAATTCGGAAACAATATTCACAAGATGAAATTGCAAAACGTGTAGGAATATCAAGACCAAAATATCAACGAATAGAAAGTTGTATGATGAATTCTGTGGATGATAATTTGTTAAGAAAACTGGCTGATGTTTTGGAAGTTGATTATACTTCTCTTGTGAATGATAGGATGATGTATAAAACCACATTTAATATAACAAAAGAAATGCGTTTGGAGTTGCTTCATTTAAAAGATTCAAAAGGATTCAATACAATTTCAGAGACTATTAAATATTGTATTGATTATACTTTAAATGAAAATTCAAAATCAAATGTTTCAACTGAAATCATGATTGATGTACGTGAAGCTATCGTAAATACATTCATTCAGGAAATGGATAAGCTTTCTCATGCACATGAAATGGACGCACTTATACTACAGTATCTTGATGATAAATATGGTACAAACTCGAATGAATTACGTACCGATATTGAACAATATCTCACTAAAATTAAACGTTCCAAAAACTACTGATTGAGGAGGTGATAGCAATGAAAATCGTTATGTTTTGTGATAAATATCTCTATAGAAAACTCAACATGGCATTTCCAAAATACAGCGAGAATGATGCTGTTATTGGAAGCCTTTTTTCAGAGGATGAGTTTGACAATTTCCATGTATTAGACAAGGATTTTATCAACTTGGCTTTTAATCCAGTGGATGGTATAAAAGATATTTATTTACTCTTAATACAAAAATCATGGTACAGTGATCCAACTTGTATTAACATCTGTAAGTACGTTAAACTGCTTCATCCTGAAACAAATATTGTGTTCTTTATGGATGAACCTTACGCTTCACATCTTTATTTCTGTGATCGTATTGTAAAGGAGCAGTTAGGTTTCTTAGCCTACGATACAGACGAACTTAAAACCATTCTAATGAATGGATTTAATGTATCGCAGGATGATTATACTTTACCTAAATTATCACAATCGAAAATAAAAAAACTTGAAAAACAGTACATGAACAGTTAACTGTCCAGACTGTTTTTCTTTCTCTTGTTGGTACAATATTGTACCTTTTTTATTTTCTAGTAGCATGGGTTTAGGCAGAAATTAAGTACCTTAATTTCTGTGATTCCAAACAATTCCTGATATTCTTTTTCCGTACTTTAATGTACTCAAAAATTAAATATCTTCCTTGTTTGTCATCCTTGATTAATCTTCTTATTCTGTGCTCAAGCGGTTCAAACGGAGCACAGATTTCTAGACTTTTATTCGCTTAATTTAGTGAGCAAAACTCGCTTCTAAAAGTCATCAGGATAAGCACTGCATATTCAGTGAGCATTTAAGGGCATTGCAAACAGTATTTGCAAGCTATTTATGCCTTCATCCTGCATTTTTCTTCTTTAGAATATTTTTGAGCAATGCTCAAAAATTGCTCATTCCTTTTTCTTTAAAAGGTTGTTCCTGAAGGCATAAATAGCCTTCAAGGTCTTATTTTCAAAAAGTGAGCAATTTGCTCACTTTTCTTGACCTAAAAGTGGAGCTTCAAGGCATAAATAGCCTTGTGCTCACACTTTTTCTTTAATTTCTTTAGAAAGGAGACTAATTCTATGTCAAAAAACAAAAGTCAAAGTACAGTTACGACAACTTCAACAAGTCTTTATATATCTTTGATATGTCTTTTTCCAGTCATGTTTTTGATTTCTTATCTGATCTTCTACATGATTGATACTATGCTTTTGAAGCTCGATGTTTCTTTTGTTGATTCTTTTTTAAATCATAAAAGGGATGGTGCAATAACAGGTATTTGTATGTGGGCATTATGTTTTTATTATGTTGCTTTTGGCTTGAAAATAAATCGCCCTCAGCAATCTAACGTGATTGCTACTGCACGCTGGCGAACTCTGAAAGAACAAAAAAAATATTTTGGTGAAGCACCAATTGATACAACACAACATCTAGATGTTGGCGGTGCTCCCGTGCATATGATTTCAGATAAAACTTTATTATATGAAACAGATTCATTTCATGATTACTGTGTTGGTACTACCGGATCTGGTAAATCTAGAAAGATTGTTCGTCAGTTGGTCATGCTTGCAAGCATGGCAAGTGAAAGTATGATTTTCCATGATCCAAAAAAAGAAATGTATAACGATTTTCATTTATACCTTTCGAAGAAAGGTTACAAGGTACATGTGATTGATTTCCGTAATCCTGAGTATTCAGATCATTGGAATCCATTGGATGATATTACAGACTGGGCCGTTAAAGATCCGGATGAAGCAGATGAATATGCTCAGGATCAGGTTGAATCTATTGTTGATGGAAATTCAAATTCAGAACCAATATGGATTGATGGACAAAAGGCGTTGATTATTTCTTCGTTATTAGAAGTCGCATCGGCTCCCATTGCACGTGCTAAAAAAAATTATTATTCACTGGTACAAATGATATCTTTACTTGGTAAGACAAAAAGGATTGATGGAGAAGAAAAGATGGTACTATCCGCATATATGGAGTCATTGGATGAAACATCTGTATCTCGATTAAGTTTTGCTACAATCGCCACTGCACCAGACAAAACAAGAGGGTCATTTATAACTTCATCTCTTGCATCTATTCGACCATTCACTAGTCGAAAATTGATGAAGGTGATGAGTAAATCAGATTTTAATTTCCGTAGTTTCAAGGATGGAAAACATGCACTGTTTATTGTGGATCCAGATGAAAAGAAAAGATATAATCCGATAACAGCGATGATGATTGAAAGTGCATATAAGACACTTGTTTATGAAGCAAACCAGCGTGATGACTGTAAATTGGAAAAGCGTGTTCATTTTATTTTAGATGAGTTTGGAAACATGGCAAAGATTCCTAACTTTGATGGGAAAATGACTGTAGCACGTTCACGAAATATCCTGTTCCATTTATATTTGCAGGACTATGAACAGATGAACGAAAAGTACGGTGATCATATTGCACACATCATTCGTTCAAACTGTAACTTGTGGTATTTTATTTCAAGCGCTGACCATGATGTTTGTAAATCAATCAGTGATAATATTGGTGAAGAAGATATTATGGTTGAATCGTACAGTAATAATTTTAATAACAATGTTACTTCCACTGGTAGTGGTGTAAATATTGGACATCAGAAAAAACCTTTGATTACACCGGACGAACTTCAGAATATGGATGTTAGTGATGGAAATGGAATTATTGTATATCGTTCTAAGCTAGGTCCATGCAAGGTTTATTTGCCTGACTGTTCTCAATATTCATGGTATAAGGAAATGGAAAATGAAATTGTACGTGTACGCAAAGATGGATTCGAGTTAGAGTATGCAATTCCACGTTATATTGTATTGTCACCAACCATTTTGGCAAGTGCAGGAATCAAATTGCGATTGAATGAATCCTCTCGTGTTTCACCAAGAGGAGTCGGAAAAGAAGAACCATTATTATCAAAAAATATGTACTGGTATTGGTCTTCACGTGATGATTTAGAGAAATCAGTTTTTTCCCATGTTATTGAATATTTAAAAAAGATAGATCTTTTAGAATCCAAGATTTCAGTTCAAACGTTGATTCGTAATTATATGAAGTCAGATGAATTCATTGAATGGTTACACTCTATTGATACCAACGCTTCTGATAAAGATTTGGATGAAGTGAAAAGAAATTTAGATGAGATTGAAATCACTGATAACGATAATGCTTTTTCGGATGCTTGGAGTTAATCTATGGCAGGTATAATTGTCAAATATAGATTCCAGCATACACAGTACTCAAACAAAAATCTCAATGCAGTAGAAAAAAATAACACAGTAAATACAGCTGATGCTTTTGAATACTGTGATCGTGATGAAGCCTGCGATAAGACGTTAGTATCAACAGACAAAGCATTCAATTATGCAGATTACCGATTAGGAAGTGCGGGCAGTATAACAAACGGTGGTAAGCCTATTGACGCATTACGTATGCAGATGATATGTGACCAGTACAAACCGCCTGTACTGTATGGAATGATAATTTCTTTCGATCATGATTTTGCAGTAAAAAATCAAATTATTGATAAAAGAAACATGGATAAACTGATCGCAAAATCTATGAATTCAATTTTAAAGAAAATGAACCTAGAACCTGATAATGTTATTTGGACATCTTCATATCATACAAATACGGACAATCCACATTGTCACATTAATTTTTACGAAAAGAAACAAACAAAGCGAAAACAGACTCTATCTAAACATCAGATAGATCACCTTAGATCGTCTATTGCAAGTGAAATGGAAATCAATACACTACTGTATGTGAAACGTGATGAAGCTATGAATCATTTAATGGATTCCTTATCTGAAATAGGATTCAGTAAAGATATGCTGCATGGCTATGAAGATATGATACAAAGGTCAAATAGTTCTCAGAAAGGTCTGGAGCATATTTATAAAAAGCTGATTGCATTAAATAGTGTACTTCCAGAAAAGGGAAGCATGAAATACAATTCAAAAAATATCCGTCCATTTCATAACCAGATTCGTGACATCATTGAGGATATCTATAAACTGGAAGAAATCAAACCATTTGTGGACGAATATCGTAATATTTTAGAAGAAACACAGGAAATGCAGAAGGAACTTTATGGTACGGGTAATGATGAGTACGAAGATGAGGATGGCGGTATTGTACATGGTCAAGGCAATGATGAAAAAAGGCAGGACGAGTATTATCGTAGAAAGATGTATGAGCTTGAAACACGTTTAGGAAATATGATTTTACAAACGATTGTTAATGGTAGAAAAGATGTTGACAGCATTGAAAAAGATAAAAAGAAACTACATGAGCTAGAAAACAGAAAAACAAATTTGGATTGGGAAATCAATTCTAAAAAGTATTCCAATGAATACGCAGTGAATAAAGCTCATGATGAAAAATCAAAAAAGAACTTGAAACGAAATTCTCGAAAAAAGATTATAAAATCTGTTTTTCAGCGAAGATCGAACATGATATGCCATGCGACAGTAAATGATATGAGCAATGCGATTCAGACAGCTTACTATGCAAATCTGGATATAAAACAGAAAGTGCAGGAAGCTACACGTAATGCTCAAAGAGAAGCCTATGCAAGACAAATGTACTAGATAAAAGGAGATATAAAATATGGCTAGAAAATCAACAATTGAAAAATTAAAAACAAGAATTAGTGTCTTAGAAAAAGACAGACAAAGAAAAG
>ENA-OUQK01000631-OUQK01000631.1-human-gut-metagenome-genome-assembly--contig:-NODE-631-length-20589-cov-5.211405_pt1 | contig 20589 bp, 17 predicted proteins | sample MGYA00237954_ERZ548842 | MGnify/ENA primary metagenome ERZ548842 (study PRJEB26490, sample SAMN05194704) | human gut metagenome | biome: terrestrial biome; feature: human-associated habitat; material... | reverse complement strand
AGAGAGCATCGGGGACGGTGCTTTTTTTCGTGCAGTTTGCACAAAAGAGAAGTCCCACTTCACGCCGATCAGGGTGAGCAGGGGACTTGCAAGTTGTGGATTCTGCCGAAAAGTTTCACAGGCTTTATGTTTGGGCGTTCCGCCCGCTTCTTTGTTTCTTGCGTATCAGCATAGAAACCTTACAACGTTTCAAAATCCCATTACTTTATCTAAATGAGATATGTGGGATGTACTGTAAATGACTTGATTGGCGATATGTAAATAACGTTCGGTGGTTTTGACATCTTCGTGACCGAGAATCGTAAGAAGTGCGTATATATCCATACTACCTTTTTCGTTGTACTGATCTATTAAGAAGTTTGTGGCAAAATTGTGCCTTAATCTGTGAGAGCCGAACTCAAAGGGCAACTGTGCCGCCAATTTGTTCATAAACAGTTTGACAGCGTTTCTTGTGATCTGCGAACCATCTTTCGAACAAAATACATATTTCTTATGATACGGACATTTTGCAAAATATTCTCGGAGAAACTGCCGACTCATATTCCCTAATGGCACAAACCGCTCTTTTTCACCTTTTCCAAACACTTTCAAGATTTGTCGGGACATATCCACATCACAGGTTTTCAAAAGACAGGCTTCGTTTTGTCGCAAGCCACTATCTAACATGAGTGATACAATCGCACAGTTTCTTAATGAAAGCCAAGAATCGTCCTTGTGTATAAGTGCAAAGATTTGTTGCAGTTCCGTGTTTGTATAGATATGCGGATTTTTCTTCGGACTTTTCGGGACTTTAATTTTCTTTGTCTGTAAATCAAGATTGTATTCAACCTCTAACCATTTCAAGAAAATTTTGATATGTCTGATATAAGTTGACACGGTTGCTTTTGATAAGTGCCGATCGTAGAGACTTAGAAAGTAAGTTTGATAGTATTCTACTGTAATGGCAGAAACAGGCTCAGAAAGGCAGTCAGAAGCAAAAGAACGGTTAATCTCGCTATAATGAATAAGAGATTGTTCTGTTAAGCCAGCCAGCTTTTTCGAAAGCAGAAATTTATTCAATGCCGTTTCCATATTGTCCATTTTCTTCACTATCCTTTTCGTTGATCTCCATTAAACGCTTGTAAGCTTCTTTAAACATTCTTTGTGCTTCATAGGAGTTTCTATAAAATTGCATAGTAAAATCGCCCATGATTTTTTCAAAATCTCCATCATAAGCATAGATCAGACCGGCAAGCGTAGGCGTGACCTGTCTTTGTATCCATTCCAGTTTTGTATCAATGGAAGCTTCTTTTTTAGGTACAGATAAGCAGAGTGCAGAAGCTGAAGCGATAAACTCCAGCCACTTTTCACAGGTAGAACAGCGAGAACGGTTTGCATTATCCAATTCAATGAAGCGGAGAAAGCCAGCTAACAGAGAAACAGCGGCAGAAGCAAACGGAACAGGTTTAAGTGCATCCGATAAAAGCATATCAACAAAAGCTTCTGAACGAGCGTTACGCAACTGGATTTCCCAGCGAATCCAATCCATATCATCCATTTTTTGCTCCAATGCTTTGTTATAGATACGAATAAAGGCATCGCTTTTATTACTGCCTACATAGATCGTTTCACCCTTAATAGTAGAATCAGAAACGCTGGACTCAACAACACGCTTATATGTACGAAATTTTGTGACCATCTGTTTATTTTCAACTAAAGCATTTATTTCTCCCAAGGTGAAGAAAGGTCCAAAATCGTCAAGAGCCACGTCGATACGGGTAAACTTTGCGATACGGCGAATATAAGTCAGAAGAACCACAACAATATTTTCTTTGCTTTGAAAATTAAAGTTCTCTGGAAGCTGGAGTGCTTTCGCACCGAAAGGTGTATCACAAGTAAGTTTGTTTTCAAAGGATTCAAAGAAATGATGGATAGCAGAGCCGGAAACGTCAACATGCACACCCATACCCATTTGCCCGTCATATAAAACGCGAATGAGTCCGTTGTTTCCGTTTACACGGTGTGTATACTGCTTGCGGTAACCGTTTAAGCCGCGTACTTCTTCCTTAAATTCTTCTATATCCATGCCAAAGTATTCTATAACGCCTTTAGGAGTCATAGACTTCTGGACAGTGAAAGAGAGCCAGTCAATTTTTATCATAAGTTTATCATTATATTCTTCGTGAGATTTCATAAAGTTTGTTCCTCCATCATTGAATTTGGTGCCCCCCTGTTAGTAAATGGGGGCTAAACACATTTATTTTGCTACGCTTGTGTGCCGCTTCGCTGGCACTGCCACGCTCCCAGCTTGTGCGGAGAAGGGAACCCCTCACCCCATCACCGCACACACTGGAGACGTAGCAATGTACAGTGAATTTACAAAAATTACTGAGAAGTGTTGCTACTGTCAAGTATAGGGAGACAGCTTCGCTGTCTCTGGTGTGATGTGCGGAGTCCGCACTGCGGACACCTCGCCCACACACCTACCAGACTTCAATATCATCAAATTATTTCTATTCAACAATACAATCCCTCAAAAAAATCATTTGGCTCAACATCAAGCACCACGCAAAGCAACAAAAGCAATTCGAACGTAAATGGAACAGTCACGCTACCGGACTCCAGAGCCAGAAGAGCGTCAACTGACAACCCCGAACGGCTTGCCAGATCAGCAACGGACAACTCACGCATTTGTCTTAAGGCTTGTAAATTTCCAGCCATACGTTTTCGAACAAATAACACCATTTTTCTTAACCTCCCAATTTCATCCTATAAACAACCCAGTAAGGGACGGCTACGCCGTTCTTACTGGCTATCAGCAGTGTTTTATTTGCGAACCATGTCAAGGACAAGCAAGTGCCTACGGCATCCTTGACACTTGCCATAATGTACCAAATAATGAAATATACTTTATGGCAAAATTTCTATATTTTGAGCAAGTGAAAGTTTATTTAAAATAGAAACAAGAGTTTCACGTGCTCTTACCACACCTTCATCACCATAAGATGTATTAAACACAATATCACGCACAACATCATGTACATTCATATCATGCAAAACATAATACTTAACAAAACCAGATAAAACAGTAGAATCATTTAAGTTGCCATGTGCAAGGTCAAAAAGCCATATTTTCATATCTGCATTTATTCTACTCATAAAAACAACACCTCACTTTAAATAAACTTTTACTTTTAAATAATAAACGTTCGCTAAGTAAAATATAGCAAACAAACAAAGTGAAGTCAATAGAAAAATAAACAAATACTAATTTTTTTTATTTGACAGCTAATTTTTTTCAATATATACTGAAAATAAGAGAAACTAACTATTAAAAGTCGAGGTGAAAATATGATAAAATACTATAAATTATTTGATTTGCTCAACAGAAGAGGTTTAAAGAAAAAAGACTTGCAACAAATTATATCAGCACCAACAATCGCAAAACTCTCTAAAGGCGAAACTGTAAAAACAGATATCATTGACAAAATATGTTTATTCCTTGATTGTCAACCGGGCGATATTATGGAAACTTTCAAAGCGATAGAGATTACAGAGAAAGACGGCACAAAGAGGACAGTTAAACTAAAGACAAGTAATGCGGACGAAGATATTAGACAATATTATCTGGAAGAAATGCAAAGAGAGAGAGAAATATCATACTCACGAGTGCGAAAAGAAATGGAAAAAAACGAAAACTCTTAATCAGGGTGTCCAGGGTTCGAACCCCTGATCGCGCACTATAAAAGCACTGTTTTGGATGACAAGTAGAGAGCATCGGGGACGGTGCTTTTTTTCGTGCAGTTTGCACAAAAGAGAAGTCCAACTTGTTGACCGTAATTTGTGTTGAGTTCAGGAATCAAAAATTGGCTGTGCTTTTTTCTCCGGTGTACGCCTTTGGACTTGTTAGAATGATTCGGGTGTGTTATATTAGACATAGAACTCTAAAATCAAGTCGAACGTATGCGAGACTTGGCATGCGATTCTGGTCGGTTTGGATGATATTTACTTAGCAGAATCGATGTGCATTTACACACAATAAGACAGGGGTTGATATCATGGGATTTTTTGACAAAGCTTTAAAAAAGGTACAGGATGTGGGAGAAAACATTGCTGCATCAGCAAACAATGTAAAAACAGTTGTTGAGACAAGTGTACAGGATACAATGGAGATCACCGGTCTGAAAAGACAGATCCGTGAATTAGAGAAAGAAATGGATGCACAGTATCTGCAGATCGGAAAGAAATATGCAGAATTTGTAGCAGATATGGATGATGCAGAACCGGAAACAGCAGAAAATGAAGCAACCGAAGCTGAAACAACCGAAGCAACAGAATCTTCAGAAGTGATCGATGAAGTGAAGGCAGAAGCAGCTGAAGCAATTGACGAAGTAAAGGCAGAAGATGTAGCTGAAACGGTCGATGAAGCAAAAGAAGAAGCAGCTGATGAAACCATCGATGAAGTGAAAGCAGAAGATACAGCAGAAACGATCGACGAAGAAAAAGAAGTATCCGAAGAGCCGGCAGAAGATAAAGTTGCAGAAGAATCTGATGAGGACGAAGAGCCGGTGTTTGATGTTTCTGATTTCTTGACGATCATCAAACAGGATCAGGCAAAGAAAAAGGAGCTGGAAAATCAGCTGGCGGAAGTAGAGAAGAGAGCAAAACAGAATACACTTCTTCGTGAAAAGACAAAAGCGGAAGAGTCTTTTGAACAGGAAAAAGGCGTTCTCGACAAAGCACTTGCCATGGAAATTATTTCTAAGGAAGAATATGAGCAGAAGCTGAATATTGCCAGGAAAAAAGTAGAAAATTTTGAAGAGATCAAAAAAATCGAGCAGCAGTTCGAGATGGGCATTATCACAAAAGAAGAAAAAGATGAGAAAATAAATGCCATTCTGAATGCCTGACAAATCTGGTGTCTGCTTTACAGAATCAAAATCAGGTTGTATAATCGGGGCAGAATGTCGTCCGATGGATGGACGAAATGGATAAAGGAGATGTAGAAGTTATTATGGTAAAGATTGATATTATTTCCGGTTTTTTGGGTGCAGGTAAAACGACCCTGATCAAAAAACTGTTACAGGATGCATTTAAAGGACAGCAGGTGGTATTGATTGAGAATGAATTCGGCGAGATCGGTATTGACGGTGGATTTTTGAAAGATGCAGGAATCGAGATCAAGGAAATGAATTCCGGCTGTATCTGCTGCTCTCTGGTAGGAGATTTCGGAACTGCTTTGAAAGAAGTGGTAGAGAAATATCACCCGGACCGCATCGTGATCGAGCCGTCAGGTGTCGGCAAACTTTCTGACGTTATCCATGCAGTTGAAAATCTGCATCTGGAAGCAGACGGAGAAGTGAAACTGAACAGTGCCGTTACGGTTGTCGATGTTCTGAAATGCAAAATGTATCTGAAGAACTTTGGTGAATTCTTCAAGAATCAGGTAGAAGCAGCCGGCACGATCATCCTGAGCCGTACCGATACAAAGAAGGCAACACCGGAAAAAATCGAGGCTGCCATCGAACTGATCCGTGAACTGAATCCGGATGCTACGATCATCACAACACCGGTGGAAGATCTGGGTGGACAGAAGATCCTGGACACGATCGAAGGAATGAAGATCGACCTTTCTCATGTAGAAGAAGAGCATGACCATTGCTGTGATCATGAACATCATCACGACCATGACCATGAAGAGCATGAGCATCATCATGACCATGGAGAGGGCTGCACCTGCGGCTGCCATGACCACGATCACGAAGAGCATGAGCATCATCACGATCATGAGGATCATGACCACGATGAGCATCATCATGACCATGGAGAGGGCTGCACCTGTGGCTGCCATGACCATGACCACGAGGGACATCATCATCACCATCATCACGCAGATGAGGTATTTACAAGCTGGGGTAAGGAAACCGTCCGTAAATACAGCCGTGAAGAGATTGAAAAGATTCTGAAAACTTTGTCAGAAGACGATTCTTACGGAATGATCCTGCGTGCAAAAGGTATGCTGGAGAGCGAAGACGGTGTCTGGACTTATTTTGACATGGTTCCGGAAGAAGTGGATATCCGTGAGGGAAGTGCAGAATACACAGGACGTATCTGCGTGATCGGTTCCAAACTGGATGAAGCAAAATTAGAGCAGCTGTGGTTTGCGAAATAAGGAACAAGGTAAAAAAGATGAGTGATTTTAATATTTCAACACCGGTTTATCTTGTGACCGGTGTCCTGGAGAGCGGCAAAACTTCTTTTCTGGATTTTACTGCGAAACAGGATTACTTTCAAATAGAAGGAACAACACTCCTGATCACCTGCGAAGAGGGTGAGGAGGAGTACGACGAGAAAGAACTTCTGAAATACAACACGGTTGTCGAGAAGATTGAAGAGCCGGAGGATTTTACATTTGAGAACCTCCGTGTTCTGCATCGCAAATATCATCCGGAGCGAGTGCTGCTTGAGTACAATCCGCTCTGGGGTGTCAACAAACTGCGTGCGATGAAACTGCCGCTTGGATGGGGCATTTCTCAGGAGATCGTGATCGTAGACGGCAGCAGCTATCAGATCTACCGTGCAAATATGCAGTCTCTGTTCTCAGAGATGGTGCAGAATGCAGATATGGTGATCTTCAATCGCTGTAAATCAAGTGATCCGCTGACCAATTATCGAAGAGGCATCAAGGTTGTCAATCCTTCCTGTGATATCAGCTTTGAGGATGAGGATGGTGAACTGATCGACCTGTTTGAGGAAAACACGCCGTACGATATGGATGCTCCGATTATCGAAATAGAAGATGTGGATTACGGTATCTTCTATGTGGATATGGATGACCATCCGGACAAATACGTGGGGAAAACGGTGAAGTTCAAGGCTCGTGCCATGAAGAGCAAAAACAAAGAGGCACCTTATTTTGTGCCGGGAAGAAAAGCGATGACCTGCTGTGCAGATGATATGCAGATGATCGGCTACATCTGTAAGAGTCCGATCGCTCCGCAGCTGAAACATGGACAGTGGGTTATGGTCACTGCAAGGGTAGCATTTGAATACGATAAGTTTTATCGCGGAAAAGGTCCTGTGCTGTATGCAAGCAAGGTAGAACCGTGCGAACCGCCGGCAGATGAAATGGTATATTTTAACTAAGTAAGCAAAACGCTGGCGAAAGCCGGCGTTTTGTGCGTTTGGTCTGATACAGTTTCCGGCGGACAGCAGAGGTGCAGGATATCAGATTTTTTCCGCAGATTGGGGGTTTTATTATGAGAATGTATGATCTGATCAGGAAAAAGCGAGATGGGGAAAGATTAGCAAAAGAAGAAATCGACTGGATGATCCGAAGTTATACAAATGGGGAAATTCCAGATTATCAGATGTCTGCACTGATGATGGCGATTTATTTTCGAGGGATGAATGAACAGGAAACCTTAAATCTGACGCTTGCCATGGCGGACAGCGGAGAGCGGCTGGATCTTTCGGCAATCCATGGGATTAAAGTTGACAAGCATTCGACAGGAGGTGTTGGGGACAAGACATCGCTGGCACTTGTTCCGCTTGTAGCTTCCTGCGGAATTCCGGTAGCGAAAATGAGCGGCAGAGGCCTTGGGCATACCGGTGGCACGATCGACAAGCTGGAGAGCTTTTCCGGATTTTCAACGGCAATTCCGGTTGAAACGTTTATAAAGAATGTCAATACGATCGGCATTTCGATCATGGGACAGACGGCAGATCTGGCTCCGGCTGACAAAAAACTCTATGCCCTGCGGGATGTGACGGCGACCGTGGACAATCTTTCACTGATCGCCAGCTCGATCATGAGCAAGAAACTGGCTGCCGGTGCCGATGCGATCGTTCTGGATGTCAAGACCGGAAGCGGAGCTTTTATGAAAAGCGAAGAAGATGCGTTTGCTCTGGCAGAAGAGATGGTGACGATCGGCAAAAATGCAGGGCGTCAGATGCATGCACTGATCACCGATATGGATCAGCCGCTTGGTTATGCAATCGGAAATGCTCTGGAAGTAAAGGAAGCGATCGCAACTTTGAACGGCAGCGGCCCGGAAGATTTCACGGAGCTGGTTCTGGCACTCGGAAGCCGGATGCTGATCGCCGGCAAAAAGGCAGAGGATGTCGCTTCCGCAGAAAAAATGCTGCGGCAGTCCATCCAGAATGGAGATGCACTTAGAAAACTGGAAGCATTTGTCAAAGCACAGGGCGGCACAGGAGAAGAAGTTTCTCATCCGGAGAAACTGCCTGCAGCCTCTATGCAGATTGCAGTACCATCGCCGCAGAGCGGCTATATTTCTCATATCCAGTGTGATGAAATCGGAGTCTGCTCCCTGCTTCTTGGCGGCGGAAGAGAGACAAAAGACAGTGTAATCGACCTTTCGGTAGGACTGGAGCTGAAAAAGAAAGTCGGAGATTATGTCGAAAAAGGCGAGACACTGGCGGTTCTGCATGCAAATGATCAGGAAAAAGCCGGGCAGGCAGAAGAGAGATTCCTGCGTGCATACCGGTTTTCCGAGACGCAACCACCGAAACGTCCGATGATTTTCGGAGAAATTTAAAAGAATTTCAAATAATACCTATGAAACATACTGAAATTATGGTATAAAGAAAGCATGATGTAAAATTAAGTGTCTTACTCTGCAAAAAGCAATTTGTATAACTTTACCGCAGAGAAGCATTCCCCCGCTTCAACTGCACGGAGCACTAAGCGGTGGCAGGAGTGAAAATCTGCTCAGGAGTATCTTTATGACATCATTTGTTTAAAACAAAAGAATAAATAATATGAGGAGAACAAGTATGGAACAGCTGATTCAGGAATGGAGAGCATCTCTTCCCAAATTCAGGGAGATGACAGAAAAATTTTATGCGAAAGAAGTAAGCGTGAAAGAATACAAAGGATTTTCCGGAGGATACGGAAGCTATGCCCAGAAAGGCGGCGAGGCAAGCATGCTGCGTCTGCGTATGCCGGGCGGAAGACTGACAAAAGAAAAACTGAAATTTATCGCAGAGATGGTAGAACAGTATCATGTGGACAAAGCACATTTTACGACCTGCCAGGCAGTGCAGCTGCATGATCTGGACAAAGACAGTGTCTGTGACATCATGGAAAAAGCAGTGGATGTCGGTATCATCACAAAAGGCGGTGGCGGAGATTTCCCGCGAAATGTGATGTGTTCTCCGCTTTCCGGCGTAGAAATGGGAGAATATTTTGACGTACTGCCGTATGCAGAGGCTGTGTCTGATTATCTTCTGAAAAACGCAGATAAAGTGACCATGCCGCGAAAACTGAAAGTCGGATTTTCCAATTCTCCGGCCAATGTGACACATGCGACCTTCCGTGATCTTGGATTTGTAGCAGCAGAGGACGGAACATTTACCGTATATAGTGCGGGCGGACTGGGCAACAATCCACGCATGGGTGTGAAAGTGGCAGAAAACGTAGAGCCGTCACAGATCCTGTATTATGTGCAGGCGATGGTCAATACCTTCCTGGCATACGGAAACTATGAGAACCGCGGAAAAGCCAGAACACGTTATATGCAGGAAAAACTGGGAAGCGAAGGCTATGTGAAGGCATTTCTGGAGAAACTTGAAGAAGTAAAGAAAAATGAAAAACTGGATCTGAACCTTGCTGTTTCCGGTACAGAAAAAGCAGCCGACGGTGAACTTCAGACAGAAAACAAACGAATCGTGGCACAGAAACAGCCGGGACTGTATGCAGTAAAATATCATCCGATCGGCGGTGTGCCGAAAGTGTCAAAATTTGGCGAGATCTATGAAAGCATCAAAGATGTATCGGATGCAGAAATCCGCATTTCACCGGATGAGACAGTCTATATCATCAATCTGACGGCAAAAGAAGCAGAAAAAGTGCTTGCAGCTACGGATGACGGAGCAGAAACTTTATTCGAAAGTTCCGTATCCTGTATCGGAGCAACGATCTGTCAGGTTGGTGTGCGTGATTCCCAGGGACTTTTAAGAAGACTGGTTGAGACAGCAAAAGAATATGATTTTGCGGACGGTGTACTGCCGCAGATCCATATTTCCGGATGTACTTCATCCTGTGGGACACATCAGATCGGAAAGATCGGTTTCCACGGCGGAGTAAAGAGAATTGCCGGTGTGACAGAGCCGGTATTTACGCTTCATGTGAACGGCTGTGACAGACAGGGTCAGGAGGCATTTGGCGAATCCTGGGGCATGATCAAAGAAAGCGATATCCCGAACTTTCTCATGGAAGTTGGAAAAACCGTTCAGCAGGAAAACACCGTGTTTGCCACATGGTATGAAAAGACACCGGAGAAATTAAAAGAGATTGCTGAAAAATATCTGATTAATTCAAGTCGAACGCATGTGAGACTTGGTGCGTGATTCTGGTCAGCGAAAGCTGACATATTCTTCTCAGAATCACTGCACATCCTCGCGGAGCGTTTATCTCAGTCGGAGATTGTACTCCCACTGAGAAAGACTTGGAGTGTTATTACTCACTTGCAGAAGTGGGAGTCTTCTCGACTGAGATAAAAGACAAGAAGCATAAGACTGGAGGAGCGGTAAGATGAACTGGAAAAAATTATCAGCGTTTGCACCGATGCTGGCGGTTATTGTACTGGCCGGATGCATGGGAAAAACATTAGCGGGATATACGCCGGCCACTTACGAAGCCAAAGCAGAAGAAATCACACTCCAGGAAGAAACAACACAAAGCACAGAAGAAAAAGGACAGCAAACGTCCAAAACAAAGAAAAAAACAAAGAAAGCCACAAAAACAGAAAGCAAAAAGAAAGCGGCAAAAGGAAACTTTGATCTGGAAGACGGAACTTATACCGGGGAAGGTCAGGGATTTGGCGGAACGATTAAAGTTTCGGTCGTAATAAAAGACAAGACGATCACAGAAATCAATGTCGTGAGTGCCGAAGGAGAAGATGCGGCTTTCTTTGGAAGAGCGAAGGGCGTGATCGATAAGATCCTTTCCGGGCAGAAGACGGATGTGGATGTGGTATCCGGTGCGACCTATAGTTCCAGAGGCATTATAAGTGCCGTGAAAAATGCATTGACCGGCGAGAAGGATACCAGTACTTCACCGGCAGCGGGCGGCACAGGCGGGGCATCGGCAGCAGCCGGAAGTGGAAAGATCACGCAGGTGGCGGAAGACAAAGATCAGACCTGCAAAGACGGCACTTACTATGGCACCGGAACCGGATTTGGCGGAACGGTGAAAGTAAAAGTTGTGATCAAAGATAACAAGATCAAAAGTATTGAGATCGTGGAACATCAGGACGGAAGCAGCTATATGCAGAAGGCATCCGCACTGATCAGCACGGTGATCGAAAAACAGAGCACCAACGTAGACGGCGTGTCCGGGGCAACTTACAGTTCGGCCGGTCTGATCGAGGCGATCCGAAATGCTGTAGATCAGGCAAAAATGACAAAGACAAGCGGGAACAATAAGAAAGAAACCGAGAAAAAGAATAACGATACATCCGGAACTGTCACTCCACAGGTGACTGGAAAGTTTCCATATAAAGATGGTATCTACTATGGAACCGGGGAAGGATATATGGGAGATATCACCGTTGCAGTGGTCATCCAGAATAAGACAGTCACCTCAATCCTGGTGACAGAGACAGACGGAGACGGGGAAGAATTTGTCAAAAAGGCAAAAGCAGTGGCAGACCAGATTGTAAAAAAACAGAGTACCAGGAAAATAGATACCGTGTCGGGAGCAACTTACAGCTCGAAGGGAATCCTGGAAGCGATCAAAGATGCCCTGAATCATGCAAAAGAGGCAACTAACGGGAAAGAAACCGAAAAGCCGGCAGAAACCGAGACGCAGAAGCCAGCAGAAACCGAGAAACCCTCAGAAAGTGAATCTTCATCGGAGAGTGAAAAAGAAAGAGTGTATGCCGACGGAGATTATACCGCTTCGGCAACCTGCACTTCCTCTGGCGGAGGAGCGTTTGACGATTATACACTGACTGCGACCGTCACGATCAAAGATGACAAGATCACAGCGATCACAAACGTTGCCGGAAGCGGAGCAGGTTATGTGGCTGCAGATGCTCTTTATATAAAGAGGGCGGCAGAAGGCACAAGAAAAGCACAGGGAGTGGTAGCACAGGTTCTGGCAAAGAACAGCCTGGACGAGATCGATGTGGTATCCGGTGCGACCTGTTCATCCAATGCCCTTTTAGAAGCCTGCAGACAGGCACTTGAGAGTGCAAAGATCGTGCAACAAAGTGAGTAAAAAGTAAGGAAGATTCTGATGAAAAAATTCTGGATAAAAATGTGCAGCCTTGTGCTGCTACTGTTTCTGATCGGCGGTTACAATACCGTGCTTGCAATGCGGGAGCAGCGAGATGAGATCGCCAGGCTGACCGCAGAGCTGGAGGGCAGCAAGATGACCGTTTCAGCTTTAAAGGAACAGCAGGCAAAGAAAACAGAAAATACAGCGGCAGAGGCTTTAAAAGGTGCAGATGCCAAGAATACAGACGGAGGCTGGAAGGACGGCACTTACGAAGGGGAAGGTCAGGGATTTGGCGGCAAGATCGTTGTGGAAGTGACGATCGAGAGCGGAGAGATCACGTGCATTGAAGTCAAAGAAGCACAAAAAGAGGACAGTGCATACCTTGAAATGGCAAAGGATATCATCGAGGATATCGTAGATGCACAGTCGGCGGACGTGGATACTATCAGCGGAGCAACCTTCAGTTCAACCGGAATCCGGGAAGCAGTTACACAGGCACTTGAAAAGGCGGAATAAGAAATGAACAAGAAACTTGACAGAAAAAAGCAAAAACAAGTACATCGCTATGTAAGAGCTATCATACAGCTGATCTTCTTTCTGCTGGTACCATCCGCTTTTACAGCTGCATTTTCCGGTGAAAAATATCTGTTTACGCAGATTGGCAAAGGAGATGCGATCGGCATGACAAGTTTTGTCACAGCTCTGTGCGTCCTCTGCCTTTATACCATTCTGTTCGGTCGGTTTTTCTGCGGATTTGCCTGTGCATTCGGAAGTTTCGGAGATGCACTGCATGGTATTTATCTGTGGATCTGTAAAAAAATCAGGAAAAAACCGTACCGTATTTCAGAGAAGATCACAAAGTATTTATATTTGCTGAAATACATCGTGCTGGCTATGATCAGCCTGTTATGTTATGCAGGCGTTTATGCAAAAACAAAGGGCACCAGTCCGTGGGAAGTTTTTTCCATGATCCGTGCCGGAAACTTCAAACTTGGCGGATATGCCATCGGGATTGTACTGCTGACCATTCTGATGATCGGCATGTGTGTGCAGGAACGCTTTTTCTGCCGTTTTTTCTGTCCGATGGGTGCAGTCTTTTCCCTGCTTCCGGCACTGCCGTTCCTGACACTGGCAAGAGAGCGTGAAAACTGCATCAAAGGATGCAGGGCATGCACGAAAAACTGTCCGGCAGAACTGGGACTTCCAAAGAGCGGTTCGATCGAGACGCCGGGAGAATGTTTCCAGTGTCAGAAGTGCGTGGACATCTGCCCGAAAGGAAATATCCATACGAGAGTGCCGAAACTTCGCGGCAATGAAGTGTGGTTTACGGTTTTCAGAGCAATGCTGCTGCTTGGCGTGCTTTACCTGTTCCATCTGGCATAGGCAAAAGGGAGTAGCCCTCTTTTATGCCGGGTGGAACTATTTTTAAGGTTATTGGTTAGCAAATGCTAATTTTTAATAAAACAAACTAATTATTATTCGAGGAGGAATACTCATGAAAAAAAGAACCATCAACATGAAAAAACCACTGGCAATCGCAGCCGCAGCAGCAATGATGCTCGGTATCTGCCCGACAGCAGCACCGGTCAATGCAGCAGATTCAGATTACAAATACGTTTATGCAAGTCTGGACTGGGCAGAGTACTGGCAGAATGAAAATGTTTATCTGGCAAGCGGAAGTACACTGAAATCTTCCTCCGAAGAAGCGGATGCCAGAGGAGAATATGATAAAGGTGCATTTGACGTTGTAACGCGTGCAACGAAAAACCACGGACTGCACCGCGGAAGTTTCCAGTGTGATGCTGTGATCCGTGATACCGATGGAAAAGCATATGAAATCTCTTACTGGACATCCGAAGAAGTGTCGGCAAAGGATGAAAATGGACAGGATACTACGAAAAAAGTTGTCTATGCAGTCCTGACAGACGGAAGCAAGATCCAGTTTGATAAAGGTACGATCACCTACACCGAAAACGGTGAGACAAAAACGGCAACCATGGAGGATTATGAAGTAAAAGGAATCAAATATGTACCGGTTGCAGTCAAAACAGAAGATTATGCAGATTTCTGCAAGAAATACAGCGTAACAGAAGATGCATCTGCAATCGAAGGCGGATATACGGAGAAAGCACTGAAAGCGTATACAAAGACAGCAGAAGTAACTGCAGATACCAATGGTCTGAAAGTTGCAACAAAAAATGCAGACGGAACCTATTCTTTTGCGGCAAGAAAGACAGGAAGCAATTCCGGTATCAAAAATGAAGCACAGAAAACAGTCGATGAGACAAAGATTGTAAAGACGGTACGTTCCGCGGATGATGCTGAGACTTACGGTGCATTTATCCGTGTTGACCTGACAGGAGATGCTTATGGTGATCTGGGTGCAAATATGCAGACAGTTCGCTGGGACTACTATGGAAATGACAGCACTTACACAAACAAACTGGCAACCTACGGAACAAAATTTGCAGCAGACAACTGGATGCACAAATCCATGGGTGTTCAGCTTGGACTGACGAAATCCCTTCGCTGCCAGCTGCCGGAAGGAACCGACGGAACCGGATACTGGAAAGTAACTGTATATGCACTGGGATATCAGGATTATACTTTTGAAGTACAGGCAACATCTGAGAACATCGTATCTGACAATAAAGGTGATGAGAAAGTAGATACCACAGAACTGCAGAAAGTGGTAGACGAAGCAAAGAAACTGGTAAAAGCAGACTACACCGCTTCTAGCTGGGCATCTTTTGAGACAGAGCTGGCAGAAGCAGAAGATGAGCTGAAAACACCGCATACACAGGCAACAGTAAACGAAGCGATCGCTCATCTGCAGAATGCGATCAAAGATCTGGTAAAAGTACAGAAAGAAACCGAGACAAAGACACCGGAAACAAAAACAGATATCAACAATGATAAGAACAACCAGACACAGACTGCTTACAAAGCAAAAGTAAAACTGAACTCTGTCAAGAACACAAAAGGCAGAAAAGCAGTCCTGAAATGGAAAAAGGTTAAAAATGCAGACGGTTATGTTGTATACCGTGCAACAAAGAAAAACGGAAAATACGCAGCAGTAAAAACCATCAACAAAGGAAAGACGGTTACCTTTACCAACAAAAATCTGAAAAAAGGAAAAACATACTACTATAAAATCAAAGCTTACAAAAAAGTAAACGGCAAAAAAGCACTTGGTCAGTTTTCAGCAGTAAAGAGCGTTAAAATCAAAAAATAAGTGTAAGTTTTCAGATTTTTCGGGCGGGCACACTTGACAGGGTGTGCCTGCTTTTGTATAATAAAACAGCATGCGGTCATGGCGGAATTGGCAGACGCGCTGGTTTTAGGTGCCAGTGGGCAACCGTGTGAGTTCGAGTCTCACTGGCCGCATTCTTTACAGAAAAGAGACAATTTTTTCTATTCATCTGCTTGACAATTTCAGACAGTTGAGATATAGTAAATATATACAAAAAAGCTTTGGATTTTTTTAGAGTTTTCAGAAGCTTTACATATAAGTAGAGTAGATATCGTACGTAAAGTGTCGTTGGAGGGGGAGGCTTCCGACGAACGAAGGTTATACCGCGTTACGGTCTCGCTTCCGCTACTGCACAAAGAACCAGGATATTTTATCCTTTATTTTTGTGCGGCATTTTTTTACCCAAAAACAGCTAATTACCGCAAAAAGCGGTTAATAAAGAAAGGAGTAATGAACATCATGGGATTCAAATCAGACATTGAAATTGCACAGGAGACAACGATGGCTCCAATCACAGAAATTGCAGACAAAGCAGGTATTGACCGTAAATATCTGGAGCAGTACGGCAATTATAAAGCAAAAATTGACTACAATCTGTTAAGAGAAAAAGAAGGCGAAGACGGCAAGCTGATCCTGGTTACCGCAATCAACCCGACTCCGGCAGGAGAAGGAAAGACAACCACATCTGTAGGTCTGGCAGACGGAATGTCAAGACTTGGTAAAAAAGTTATGGTAGCTCTTCGTGAGCCGTCACTTGGACCTGTATTCGGTGTAAAAGGCGGAGCAGCCGGTGGCGGATATGCTCAGGTAGTTCCGATGGAAGATATCAACCTCCACTTCACAGGTGACTTCCATGCGATCGGTGCAGCAAACAACCTGCTGGCAGCCATGATCGACAACCACATTTTCCAGGGCAACGCACTGAACATTGACCCGAGAAAGATCACATGGAAGAGATGCGTGGATATGAACGACCGTCAGCTGAGAAACGTAGTAGACGGACTTGGCGGAAAGACAAACGGAATGCCAAGAGAAGATGGTTATGACATCACCGTTGCTTCTGAGATCATGGCAGTTCTGTGTCTGGCACGTGACATCACAGACCTGAAAGAAAGACTGTCTAAAATCATCATTGGCTATACATACGGAAAGATCGCAGAGCAGAAACCGGTTACCGCAGGTGACCTGAATGCACAGGGAGCTATGGCAGCTCTTCTGAAAGATGCACTGAAACCAAACCTGGTACAGACACTGGAGAAAACACCGGCAATCGTACACGGCGGTCCGTTCGCAAACATTGCTCATGGATGTAACTCCGTAACAGCAACCAAGATGTGTCTGAAACTGGCTGATTACACCATCACAGAAGCCGGATTCGGTGCTGACTTAGGTGCTGAGAAATTCCTGGATATCAAGTGCCGTATGGCAGGTCTGAAACCAAACGCAGTTGTTATCGTAGCAACTGTCCGTGCACTGAAATACAATGGCGGTGTAGCAAAAGCAGACCTGAACAACGAGAATCTGGAAGCTCTGGAAAAAGGTATGCCAAACCTGCTGAAACACGTAAGCAATATCACAAATGTATACAAACTGCCTTGCGTTGTTGCAATCAATGCATTCCCGACCGATACCGAAGCAGAACTGAAACTGGTTGAAGAGAAATGTAAAGAACTGGGCGTAAATGTTGTTCTCTCTGAAGTATGGGCAAAAGGCGGCGAAGGCGGCGTAGCTCTGGCAGAAGAAGTAATCCGCCTGTGCGAGCAGCCAAACGACTTTACTTATGCATACGAACTGGAAGGTTCTATCGAAGATAAACTGAATGAGATTGTTCAGAAGATCTACGGCGGAAGCAGAGTGGTTCTGACCGCAAATGCACAGAAACAGGCAAAACAGTTAGAGGCTCTCGGATTTGGCAACTGCCCGATCTGTATGGCAAAAACACAGTACAGCTTAACGGATGACCAGACAAAACTGGGTGCTCCGAAAGACTTCGAGATCACCGTTCGTAACCTGAAGATCTCTGCAGGTGCAGGATTCATCGTAGCACTGACCGGTGATATTATGACCATGCCTGGACTGCCGAAAGTTCCGGCGGCTGAGAGAATCGACGTAGATGAGACAGGAAAGATTTCCGGACTGTTCTGATCAAAACAAAATGATCGCAAAGGTCATATGCATTTTTTCATAAGACAGGGATGAAAGATTCCCAGCAAGCAGATGCCAGGGTTCAATGGGTATACCAGCCTTTTGACTCTGGCATCTTTTCAGTGTAAATAATAAGAAGAAAAAGCGAGGTGCGTATATGTTTCGAGAAGAGTATCAGGCAGTTTGTGGTGCTGCAAAGAAAAAAGTGGAATTTCTGGAAAAGAATCCGCTTGGATATGTGACAGCTGCTTTCCTGGCAGGAATGTTTATCGGACTGGGCTGCGTGCTGATGGGCGTTGTGGGAGGATATTTCAATGCAGCGGGAAGTCCGGCAACGAAATTGCTGAACGGACTTGTTTTTGCAGTAGGATTAAATTTTGTGTTTATGGCAGGTGCGGAACTGTTTACCGGAAACAATTTTACAATGAGTGCAGCATCTATAAAAGGAGAAGTTTCCTGGGGGAAAACGATCAAAGTGTGGATCGTCTGCTATCTGGGAAATCTGCTCGGTTCTGTTGTGACAGCCGGAATCTTTATGATGACCGGACTGATGAACGGACAGGAAGTTGGAACGTTCTTGAGAAATGCGGCAGTGGCGAAAGTCTCCGCAGCTCCGATGGAGCTTTTTGCAAAAGCGATCCTCTGTAACATCTGTGTATGTCTTGCGGTGTGGTGCAGCATCAAAATGAAAACAGAGACTGGCAAGATCATGATGGCGATCCTGGGTGTGATGACCTTTGTTACCAGCGGATATGAGCACAGCGTTGCCAATATGACCTTTTTTACGATTGGTCTGTTAGATCCGGGTACAGCCATCACGATCGGGGGAGTGCTTTACAATCTTCTGATCGTCACAGCCGGCAATATGCTGGGCGGTATTCTGTTTGTGGCATTGCCATATTATCTGATCCAGAAAAAGGATTAAAATAACAGAAAATTCAAGTCGAACGCACGTGAGCAGGTAATCTTCCAAAAAGAAGATACCTGCTTTTTTGTTGTCAAAAAAATTTCAAAATTCTTGCATAGTGTTTTTGTGAACCTGGAGTGTTTCAAAGTATGGCTTCAAATTCAAAAATACAGAAAAAATCGTAACAGACTTGTAAAAAAATGTAATATATGTTAAAGTAAACAAGGTTACGTCAACAGATGTAAGGAGGAAAATATGAGCAAGCAAAGAAAAAGAAAATACCTGCAGATTGTTGTAACATTTTTATGCATATGCATGCTGGGGGGCTTTTCTGGGAAACAGGTTCATGCTGAGACAGGCTATGCACTGATTCCGAAAGTAAAAGAAGCACAGACCGGATGGTTTGTAAAATACTGGAGCGGCTGGAAGTATATTTATGCAAACGGCAAGTGCCCGAAGAACAAATGGAAAAAGATCAACAATAAGATTTACTATTTTGATAAAAACGGTTATATGCAGACCGGCTGGAAGAAATATAAAAATTCCTGGTACTATCTTCGCAAGAGCGGCAAGAACAAAGGGGCACTCTGCACCGGATGGAAAACGATCTCCGGGAAACGGTATTTCCTGGCAAAAAAGACAGGTGCAAGAGTGACCGGATGGCATACGATCAAAAATACCCTTTACTATTTTAATAACAAAGGTGTCCTTCAGAAAGGAAAGACGGTAGGAGAGTATCAGCTGGATAAAATCACCGGTGCGGCCATCAAGATCGCGACCGAACCGGATACCTCCGAAGTGACGGACGAGAGCAACACCACAGGAGGCGATGCGGACAATACTGCCACGACTGTTGACAAACGGCATATCTTTGTCGGGGACTCCAGAACGGTAGGTTTAAGTAATGCAATGGGCTGTGTATCTTACGATAAACTTCTTCAGATCCGCACAGAAGAAAACCTGACAGAGTACTATCTGGCGGAAGTCGGCAGTGGTTATTCCTGGTACAGCACAAAAGCACTTCCGAAGCTGGTGAAAATGCTCAATGAGAATCCGGCAGCGACCGTGATTTTGAATCATGGTATCAATGATCTTGGAAATATTGATCAGTACATAGCCTCTTATCAGTGGCTGATCGGAGTGTATCCGAATACAAAATTTGTGATCATGTCCGTAAATCCAGTCAACAGAAAACTTTACAAAGGTTATGCAAAACCGGCCAATATTACGGTGTTTAATCAGAAAATGCAGGCGGCGTTTCCAAACAATTTTGTCAATACATATCAGTATCTGCAGTCGATGGGATTTAATACCGCAGACGGACTGCACTACGACAGTCTGACGTACATGAACCTTTATAATTATATGCAGCCGTACTTATAAGGCTGGCAATGGAGTACAGAATCGTTTCGTGGTAATTTCAGGTTCTGTACTTCTCTTTCTGTAAAAATGCCGGAAAACAGTTGGTTTCTGTGTTGACTGAACGATGGAAACTGTAGTATACTGGACAAGGATTGTTATTGTAACTATTCAAAAATAAAAAAGAGAATTTTGGTTCTCATATAATAGGAGAAATACTGCAAAATGCAGTATGACAGCTATTCACAGGAGGAGACACATATGGTACAGGCTATTGTAGGAGCAAACTGGGGCGATGAAGGTAAAGGTAAGATTACCGATATGCTGGCTGAAAAAGCAGACATCATCGTAAGATTTCAGGGAGGAGCAAATGCAGGTCATACGATCGTAAACAATTACGGAAAATTTGCACTGCATACACTTCCGTCAGGTGTATTTTACAGCCATACGACAAGCATCATTGGAAATGGTGTTGCTCTGGATATACCTGTTTTGATAAATGAATTAAACAGCATCGTAGAACGTGGTGTTCCGATGCCGAAACTTCTGATCTCTGATCGTGCACAGATCGTAATGCCATATCATATTTTATTTGATAAATATGAGGAAGAACGTCTGGCAGGAAAATCATTCGGATCTACCAAATCAGGTATCGCACCATTTTATTCAGACAAATATGCAAAGATCGGTTTCCAGGTC
>ENA-OUQK01000604-OUQK01000604.1-human-gut-metagenome-genome-assembly--contig:-NODE-604-length-21096-cov-9.613469_pt1 | contig 21096 bp, 30 predicted proteins | sample MGYA00237954_ERZ548842 | MGnify/ENA primary metagenome ERZ548842 (study PRJEB26490, sample SAMN05194704) | human gut metagenome | biome: terrestrial biome; feature: human-associated habitat; material... | reverse complement strand
GACCGGATGTCGGGTCTGTGTAGACGTACCACAAACGCCCCACTCCTGCGAATATCCCTGCATCATCAACGACTATCTGCACACAATTTGACTGCATGACCCACAAATCAACGATTTTTATTTCACCGCCGAATTTCTTTCGGTCAAACTTCTTTCTCATATACACATAGCCGTTTCCGTAATGGTTGCGGTTGATTTCAACCGTGTTCCAAAATGTTGTTGGTGTCATGAACGGATTCGGTCTTTTTGAGAGCAGTTTTGATGTATCTGTCGCCTCTGCCTCAATGATTCCCTTGTCCGTTTTCTGATAATATTTGATAGGCATTTTCGCAAGGGTCTCCGACAGCATCTTGAGACAAGTGAAATATGTGACCTCTGATGTCGGTTTCCCTTTTCTTTTCAATCCTATTCGCTCAAGGAACGACGGTGAGTTCAATGTCATTTTCCCTCCGTCGTTCTGCGGTTCGCCTCTCCACCAATTTGAAATTTTTACTCCTAATCTCTGAAACGGATTCATTTATTTCTCACCGCCTTTCTTCATGTATTTTTCATATTGCTCAAGCCATTCATTGACAGTTTCGTTCACGTCCGGACGGTATTCCTCTTTCATTGCGTGTTTCCATGCGTCGATGATAGCGTCAATCGGGTCGATTCGTTCTGTCGTGATGTCCTTATCAATCTTTATTTCGCCGTAGTTGTTTGAAATGGTCTTTGCGTTCGCAATCGACCAAACAAGCAGACTGTCGACCGGAACAACTATCTTGTTGCCCTCTTTGCCGACTTCCATTCCCTCAATCTCCACATTGCCCGCAAGGATTTCAAGTCTGAAATCAACGGTCGCATCGTTCAACTCTTTTGCTGTCTGCGTGACAGAGATTGAATCGAATCCCATCGCCTCAAGGTCTGACAGGAACGCCGATGCGTTGTGCGGGTCGTAACAAATCAACTGCGGTTTGAGGTTGTATTCTCTCACCAAATCCTCAAGGTATTTGATGATATATTTGTAATCTGTCTTGATTCCTCCCAGTGTTTCCGTTACCGTCACAAGACCTTTTTCAATCCATACGTCGTATGGTACTTTGTCGGTCTTGATGTGTTCATCCACCCTTGAGGACGGAATGAACGAATGTGTGTGAACAAAATATTTTTTCGTGCCCTCCACCATGAACGGAATCACGATTGCGATTGATGTCAAGTCGCCTCCGGATGACAAGTCAACTCCGACATAGCACTTTGACCCTCTGAAATCCTTGAGTGATTTCAGAACGGCACATGCTTTCCATGATGCAATGTCCTTGATGTACAGTGAATTTGACCACTGCATCCACATATTCAACTGCTTTACAAGGAAATCTCTCAAGTCCTCCCCGCCCATATCACGGGCAGTGTGTGCAATCGGAATGAGGTTCTCAAGTGCATCCCTGTCAAACTCAAGAATCGGGTTCGCTTTTATCCAGTTTTCCGGTGTGTACCTGTCATCGTGTTCGTCCATCTGTGCGATGTAGACAAATTGACTGTCATTCTCGAAAACGCCCTTGAGTAGATTGCAGCAATACTCATACAATTTGTAGCACGGCGACTTGAGGTCGAACCCTGCTGTCGTAATAACTGAAATCAACGCCGACTTGAGTTTCTTGATACCGCCCTCAAGCAGTTTGTACATCTGATTTGTTTTGTGTGCGTGATACTCGTCGACGATTCCCAAATATGCACGGTGTCCGTCAAGTGACTTTGTGTCTCCGGACAACGCTTTGATTTCCGAATGTGTCAGCAAACAGTCAATCGTGTGGTTGTGGTCGTGAACCTTGAACCACTCTGACAAATCCTCGTCGGAATTGATGAATTTTGCGACCTCGTCAAAAACGATGTTCGCTTGGTCTTGCTTTGTAGCCGTACAAAATATTTTTCCGTACTTGTACCCGTCAAAATTGCCGTAATAACACGCCAAAATACCATTGATGAACGATTTTCCGTTCTGTCGTCCTAATTGCACATAGGATGTTCTGAATCGTCTGTATGACTTTTCCTTTGTTCTCCATCCATTGAGCGACCCTAAAATGAAGCACTGGAACGGATATGCCGTCACATGCTCATTTTCCTCGCCCTCTGCAATGGTCAATTCCTCTGCGAAATTGATGATTTCCTCCGACTTTTCAACGTCGAAATAGTATTTGTACGGTGCTGCTTTCGATTTTTCGATGTCGTCAAGATGCCTCTGACATGCAAGACAGACATATTCTCCGGCTGTTATCTTGCCCGATACGACATCAAGGGCGTATTGTGTGCAGCGGTCTTGTGTTTCTCCTGCTTTTGCCATGCCTTAATTTGCATATTTCGCAAATTTGTTCTCCGGCTTTTGCTGTTGTGGTTTCGGTACGACCAAACGGCAGCGGGAGGAAACTGTCAGTCCGAAATCTGATGCTCCTTGCCTACACTGTTTCATGCAGCGGTCTTGAATTATCATGAGACGTTCTCTTTCTCCGGAAACGACCTGTCTTGTACCGACCTGCACACGTTCTTTTTCGCCTGTGTCCGGATTTTCCCTCGTCTCATAGACTGGAACATCCTCCATCAATGGAGTTTCTCTGATTTGTTCCGTGATTTCGATGTACTGCGTTTGTGCAATGAGTAGCCTTGCCAATGCATCGCAATCAAGGTTTGAAATCAGTTTGATTTCGAGTAATTCTTTCGCAATCTTCCGGAATTGTTTCTTTTGTTCCGGTGTCAAATATGACGGAGGTCTCACTTTGTCGCATGGTGCTGTGACCTCGGCGTTTTTCCGTGCCTCAATTTCTGCTTTTGTGAGGTGTTTTCGCCCGTTCATTACAACCAAATCTGTGGGTTGTCTCTGTCCTGCCATGATGCAACAAACCTCCTTTCCGTCAGCATTTCAGTATTTTGTGTCACATTCTGACACCTCTTTCGGATATACCTTTCTACTGAAATTCCCGTGGGGAGTTTTCTCCAAGGAAAAGAGGGGGTGCGACTAAAAACGAATCGCACAAAACTTTTTTATATCCCCCTGCCTCTCGAAAGTGGTACTCAATCAGTGACCTCAACTGTTTTTGTGTTGCTCTCATACTTGCTTTGCTCTGCTTATATAAAGCAGTGATTGTGTTGTGTGTCTTATGGTTGAGAGGTATTAGGTTGAACGGATTCAAACGCTGTTCCCAGTCGTCCTCAAGTTCAATGATATGGTGAACCGGATTGCATGTGAGCAACTCATGCTCGACATATAATGCGTATATATCTACGTTGTCATAGACCTCAATGATACGCTCTCGCATCGCCCGCCATTCCTTTGATACATAGAACTCTGCTGCTCTCTCGTCTCGCCGTGTGTTGTTATATATCATGTGTCTCGACTGCTGCCGTTGCTCACATTCCTCGCACATCTTCATTGACTGCGGAATCAACTTCCCACACCTGCATGATTTCAATAGCATCTGTGTTCTCCTCTCTTGCTGTGTTCTCCTGTCCTGTTATCCACAAGAGGCGGGCAGTTATGCACATGACTGTGTATATCCCACCCGCATATAACAGGAGGGCAAACAGGCAAGAAAAAAGCGACTGCATATCTGCAATCGCTCGTCTCAACTGTTCACGCTAACATATTATCACGTTTATTTTGTCTTTTGTTCACCCACTTTTTACCCCTGTTTTCACCCTCATTTCACCCTGTTTTCACTCCGTTTTTATCATTTTCAATCGCTTTTGCACCGAATAACTTGATTGACAACCTCTGAATCATCACCCTGCACCACTTTTTCGGTGAGTTGCGTCCGCATCCTGTCTCCCTCACTATATCCTCGTATGACATGCCCTTTATATAGACCGCCTCAAGAGCGTCGTATTTGTACCCCTCACCTGCTGCCTCTGCATCTTCCTTGAGCGATGCAAGAGCCTTTTTCAAGTGTTCAAACAGAATGACCGTCTCTGCACGGCACTCTCTGACCGATTGCAGGAACGCCTTTTCTGCTGATATGTTGTATTTGCCTATATCCGGCACTTGAGAGGTCTCTGATACCGCCTCATTGATATATCGTTCCATTTCACGATAATTCTCAAGATATAGCAAGGTTTTTTCAATGACCGTCTGCTCCTTTTCCTCTTTCATGCTTTTTCCTCGCTTTCTGCTTTCTTCTCATAGGCAGACCGTGCATTTTACGCCAGTTATTCGTGTTTTTGCGATTTTTCGCATCTCTCAAACTGCTCATTTTCAAAATTGCCGTTTTTGCCTGTTGCAAAGTCGTTCCTGTTCGCAAGACTGCCTCAACGAACGCCTCTGCTGTTGTTTCAATCTTAATTTCCGGTTTTTTCGGTTTTTCCGGTTTCGTGACATCCGGATTTGCGGTCGCTTTGTCTGCTGCCGTCTCGATAATGCTCGAAATCTCTTTTTCTGATTTTCCCATCGCCCGAAATCGGTCAATTATGCCTTTTAAGATTCCCATATTATCACAACCCTCCTTTTCGCTTACATAAAAGGCAATTCGCCGTCGACATCGTCCGGAATGTTCATGAATCCGTCTCCTGTGTCTGAATATCCGGCATTTTCTGCCTGTTCTCCTGCTGCTTTCTTACTTTCTGCAAATTCCTGTTCCTCAATCACAACATCGGTCGTATATATCTTTTGACCGTCTCTGTTGGTGTATGAACCCGTCTGAATCCTGCCCGTAATAGCGATTTTTGTTCCCTGTTTGAAATACTTCTCTGCAAATTCGCCGTTTTTGCCAAATGCAACGCAGGAAATGAAATCCGCTGACTGCTGCCCGTCTCTTGCACCTCTGCGGTCGACTGCCAGTGTGTAACGTGCCACGCACATGGATTCTTGTGAACTGTTCTGCTGTGTATATCTGACATTCGGGTCTCTTGTAAGTCGCCCCATCAATATAACTTTATTCATTCGCCGTTTCCTCCCGTTCTCTCTGCATCACATATTCATTTTGCATTTTCTGCAATCTGACAAGTCCTTTTTTGAACTCAAGGTCATCGCCATTCATGCAAACATCGAATATTTTCTCATAATCAACAATATGGGTCTTGATGAACTCTGCCTCTGCTGCTGTCCTGCTCTCATTGATGAACATTCCCTTGACTGCCTCTTTTATCATTTCGCAATGGGTCTTTTCCTCCTCCGTCTGTGGAGGTGTGCTTGCAATCAAACGGTCATAGGCGTTGTCAATCGCTCCTGCAATCAATTCTCTCCAACCTTTGCCCTTTTCCCCGATTAACTGGTTTTCAATGTCCTCGAATCGGTTTCCGTGTCCTGCTGCCACGATGCGGATGTCCTTTTTGCCCTTTGCTGCAATCAGAATCAAATCGTCATCGTATGCCTCCATGTAATAATCAAATTTCGCATCGAAATTCTCTTTCGGATTGATGATGATTTCCGGCTGACTGCTGCCCTCCGTCTTGATGCTCACTCCGATGTACTTCGCATCCTTGATTTTCGCATTGATAAATTCTGCCTTTAATGTACTTTTGTTCATGCTGCTCCTCCATTCACTAATCTGTTGAGTAACTGTTCATACATGGTCTTGTATGTGTCTCTTTCTGTCTGCAATCTGATTGTCTCCTCTGATGATGCCATTTTTGCGATTTTCTCATTTTTCTCTGTGTTGGCTGCTGCATACTGGTTGACCTGTTCAATCAGTTCTTTGCAGTCTTTTTCCATTTCCTCGATTTCTGTTTTGAGGTGGTCAATTTCCTCCTGTTGCTCTTTGATTGTCTCATTGTATTTCTTCGAGGTTTTCATGTTGCCGTCAAGCTGCAAGGAAATCATGAGAGCGATGTCGATGTTCTCCATCTCTTTGTCTGAACACTCCCCGATATACGTTCCGATGCGTTCTGTTGATACCGAATAGACCTGCTCGCATAAAACGGTGCTTGGTCTGCCTGTTGACCTCACTGTTACATGTGTCGGGAGGTCTGTTTTCGGCTGCGTGGTCATATATACAACCTCAACGACATTGCTGTTCTCATTGTTCTTGTCATTGCTTACAACGACCGCCGGACGGTCGGAGTGCTGTTCGCTCCCGCTATACGACACCCCCCCTCTGCTGATATAGAACATTTCGCCTCTTTTGATGTTATTCATGTCTTTTCCTCCAATTCTTCAAACTGTATTTGATGATATATGCAAGCTGCATCAAATACGGGTGTCTCTGTTTATAACTCATTCTGTCTCCTCTATGCCACGCCTAAACCGATAACGCACCAACCGTCTGACAGTCCGCTGCATGTGATGTCATCGTCTTTGCAGGTGATTCTCATGTCTGCCGTCTCTCCGGTTGCTTTACCTGCTACAAATACTACTAATTTGACGACATTTCCGACCTTGAATCCGTCGTCTTTTGTTATCATGTACGGTTTTCTATATTCTCCCGTGTATTCCTCGAATTTGTCCTGTGACACTCTGATTGTCTTTATTTCCTCCGGTGCTGTTGATGGGAGTTTCTGCATCTTCTCCTCCTGTTCCATCTCACGGAGTTTTTTCTTTGTCTCACGGTCGATTGCATCCTGTTCCTCTGAATACCTCTGTTCGTCGGTCTTGTATGCCTCTGCACGGTTCTTGTACTGGTCGCATGAGGTACATGTTCCGGTCTTAACATTGCAAGTCTCATATTCGGTGCAGGAATAACAGAGAGATGTGATTCCCTCCGGATGAGGTGTCTCATAATCGTCGCCCGCTCTTGCCTCCGGAGGAGTCATGCCGTTTTCTTCCGTGTCGGATTCTGACACCTGCTGCCCTGCTGCTTTCGCCTCTTTCATGTCTTTCACTTCTTTGTGTGTCAGTTCTCCGGTCTCTGAAAATTTCCCCAGTGTCTCACGCTGTTCATCCTCCGTCATTCCGCTCAATTCATAAGCTGCGGAGAATGTGAGGCGTTCTTTCTTGAGTTCCTCTTTCCATTCCGGAATCAGATTGTTATTTATTGCCTCAATCTGTGCAATCTTTGTTTTGCTCACATGCAGCATTGAGGAAATCACATCCCTCAATCGTCCGGATTGCAGGTCATATCCCTTGATTTTCTTTCCTGCTGCTTTCATACGCTCAAGAGATGCCTTGAGGCGTGTTTCCTCCTCAATCATGTCGGAAATAGTCTTTGAGCGGTATGAGTTGGCGATGATGATTTCAACCTGCTCCTCGTCATCGTCCTGTGGTGTGGTCAATTTACTGGTTGCAAGTTCAAAATCTTTATATCCCTTTGATACGAGGTACTTGAGAGCCTCCCACCGTCTTTCACCTGCGACGATTCTGTATTCGCCTTTTTCGCACGGTGCATATACAAGTTCGAGGTTTTGTTTCAAACCGGACAGGAGGATGTCTCCTGCCAGTTCTTCGATGTCTGCAACACTATAAAAATTCATGTCGTTGCGGTACATCTTGAAAATCGAAATGTCCTTTGTGCGGAATCTCGCTCTCGGAGATTCGTCAATCCCTGCTTTGCTGTTCTTGTTGAGTGCGTCTTTCACGCTGAATCCTGCTGCCATCTGTTCACCCTCCTGTCATTACTCTGTGAGTTTCTGTTTTTTTGTCTCGGTACGTTCGACGTTGATTTCACCCTTGCTGTTCTGCGAAATAGAGGCTTTCACGCCTCCACGGAGGTTCAACGTGACCTTTGCCAGTCCTCCGGTGTAAATTTCCTCAACTGCTGCCTTGAGAATCTTCACAATTCCCTCTCCGCATCTCTTGTCCGGTGTTGCTGCCTCTCCAAACAGTGCAGCGACGTTCTGCATCGCCTTTTCTTTCCTCTGTTTCTCTTTCTGATACTCAACCGCATCTGTGCAGTTACATGTCATTGTTGCCTGTTCCTCTGCCTGTGCTGCTGTCAGTTCTTCGTCTGCCTCAATCTGCGTCATTTGACCGCAGAATCTGCATTTTGCTGTTTTCACGATGTTTCCCATGTGCTTAATCCTCCGCATTTATTTTCTCTATTCTCAACATGTATGTGAGATATAATTTTCCGTCTCGTCTGAACCCTTTGCACCTGCTGCAATATTCATTCGCATCCATTCTCATTATTGCAATGGGATTGTTTCTTTTTGGGATGTCTACCGTCACAAGTGCCTCTCCCCATCTTTCGGATTTTATGTTTGTTTTGACATTGAAATCAGTGCCTCCGACTTTTTTCATGAATTTATCTGCATCCGCATATAATTTCACCCAATCATGTTCTTTCATGTCCTACCCCTCCATTTCCTTTAGTAACTCATGCACAACGCATCTGTAATCTTGAGACACGATTCCACGCTTTGAAAATTTCGGGAGTGGCATCATTGCCGTTGTTGATTTTTCCGCAACGATGGAACGGCGAACCGGAGTGACAAACATGTCAAATCCGGAATCTGCTTTCAACCACTCCTCAACCTCAAGAGAGGTCTTGTTTTTCTGTCGCATGGTCATGAGTGCCTTGATTCTCAAATCCGGATTGATGTCTCTCAAATCCTCAATCTGCTCCTCAAGGTTCTGCAACGCCTCGATTTCATATCCTCCAACCTTTACGGGTGCAATGATTAACTCTGCCGATATAAGGATATTGATGACTACCATGTCAAGCAGTCGACCACAATCACAAATGCAATAATCGTATGCGTCCGCTACCTCCTGCAACGCCTCACGTAATCGTGTGACTTGATTGTCCTCTGACTTGAGCAGCAAATTCATGTCCGTTTTCATGAGATAGCCATTCGCCGGAATGATGTCAACGTGTGAGTATTCCGTCGGGCGAATCAAATCACCCGTTTTGTATGTACCGCCGACACATTCATGTTTTTCAAGCAGCTCACTCATTCCGATTCCGTCCGGTTCAAATACCCCGAACGTCTTTGATGTGTCTCCCTGTGGGTCTCCATCTAACACAAGCACTCTTTTTCCCTGCTCCTCGCCCAACATGTAGGCGATTGAATCGGATGTCGTTGTTTTCCCGATTCCTCCTTTTGGTGACATTACTGCAATGATTTTCATGTCTTTTTTCCTCCTGTTATTGTCCTGTTATATATAAATCGTGTAATACAATTTCATTTGCAATTCTTGAAACTTATAGTCCGGTGTTTCGTCCGGTCGCAGTGGTGACATGAGGTTCAATTCTTTCCACTTCCTGTGAGTAATCTCCGGAACTGCTCTGAATTTCACAACCTCGTCAAATTTATACTGTTCATAGAGTTTGCAGTTCGTGTGACCGACCTCCGGTGCAAATAATGCAAGATACCCGACGAATATTTCCTCGTCTCCCTTGATGATTCGCAGCATGTCCGCACTCTCTAATATGTTGAGTAAATCTGCAAGTGTCATGACCTGCCTCCCTTGACTTTCCCGTCCTTGAGGATGCTGTTGTTCGGGATGCTCATTTTGTTGTTGAAATCCTCCTCCGGACAATAACACAACGCAAGATTCAAATATTCCTCAATGACTTTGATTGCCTCCTCTGCTGAATAGCAGGTTGCGACAAAATGTCCTGCTGCTGCCATGTCTGCAAGGAACTCTTTTTGTGTGTCCTGCTGCCTGTTGTTGTCGTATTTCATTTCGATAAACAATCCGCAGTAAATCCCTTTCGGATATGGGAGGCACAAATCAGAAACGCCCGCCTTGACACCCATCTGTTTGAATTTAACTGCCTCCTGCTTGTTTCTGCTACCTCCGTTCGGTACATGGAACAACCACCTCAATTCCGGATAGCGGTTCACATTCCAATTCGCCCACGACACGACATTGATTTGCTCTGTGTCCTCACTTCTCATTGCGTATTTCATATTCATCTGCATTCACCTCTCTTTTGCATATTTCGTAATATTCACATGTCAGACATAAATGTCTGCAATCCTTGACTTTGAGCATATGTCTGAATCTCTCTGCGACTTCTCTCATTTTCATCTGTCCTGCTCCTCCATTTCTAAAATCATGTAGGCGTGAATGAAAATGCTCTTGTGTTTCCTGCCGAACTGGTCTTTTGCCGGAGGCACTTCATGCATATTCTCAATCGTTCTCTTTGCCTCCCACCATCGGCGTGTCTTTCCATCTCTTGAAATCGGCTTGAAATGTACCTTGACCGTTCCTTTGACGATGGAAAACTGGTCTCTGTCTACCCGCAGGATGTCATCGAATCCCGCTGCCTTGACTGCTGCCTCTGCTTTTCTGAAATATCTATCTTTTGATTCCGGTTTCCAGTCAAATCTCATTTCCCGACCACCTCCTCAATCTCTTTCATTCTCTGCATGATTGCCGTGTTGTATGAATATACATACACGCCGTTGCTCCACAAATATTCCCTTGCACCTTTTTCACCGTAGTTGTACGCTGCAAGTGTATCTTGAATCGTGCCGTATTTCTTGAGCAGGTATGAGAGGAAATCAATCCCGACCCTCACGTTTTGATATGGGTTCATGAGGTCGGTGCATCCTAGTTTCTGCATCCGGTCGGTGTGCCATTTCTCATATATCTGCATATATCCCTTTGACTGCCCGCCGTCTCCGGTTTTGTCGAACTCATATCCGGATTCTTGCTCTATGATTGCCAATACAAGGGCATATGGAACGTCATATTGCTTGCATAGACATCTTGTGTATATCTGCATTTTCTCCGGAAAATAGCCTTTGTCTGCATACTGCTCCGGCAAGTCATAGAACACGAATCCCTCAAGGTCATCACTCCCCCAGTCCTCGGACATGGTGTCAAATACCTTGTATTTGTCCTCGATGTTCTCTGCTGTCTGTGTCATCGTCTCCGGATTCTGCATCACTTCCGCTTGTATCTCCTCCGGCTCTTTCTCCTGCTGCTCCGGTTCTTTGACATTGAACAATATCACGCAAAATCCCGTCAGTAATACCACAATCAATGTGATGTGAAACGCATTATACAAACCTGCTCTTTTCAATGCCCGTCTTATCCGTCTTATCCGTCTTTTCACCTGTCGACCTCCTTTTCCGCATTCGTGCATGTATGTAAAACATGCAATTAAAATCGTTGTAGTACACTTTTGCATTCGTGAAATCCATGTCCGGATACCACTTTTTCAGTATCTCCGGAATGGAATCCCTGTCCTTGACCATCTTGTCAACGAATGAGCCTATTTTTTTATAACTGCCTCCTGCTGCCGGACGTTTGGAATGAACGACCTTGATTCGTGGGTCTCTCAATCCCTGTGAGCTGTTCCACCTCTTTTCCGACGGAACACGGTTCTTTTCCTCGACGATGTAATTTGCCATACCGGACAAACCGTTTTCGTCTGTCTGCAACCTGCGAACCTCATTCCTGCTTGACTGTTTCCAACAGGATTCAACCGTCTCCATGTCTAACGCACCATCCATGACAATGTGATGATGCCATCTGATTTCCGCATCCGGATTGTATGCGGTCACATAGACATATTTTGCATTCGGGAGACCTCTCTTTTTCCTCTGATAGTTGATGCGTCGGATGTACTTTTGCACATTCTTGATTGCTGCATCCACATCCCCGTCCGGTGGGAGGTGTGCGTCATCATAGGTCAATGTCATCCAAATATCACGGTCGCTGAAATTCTCGTTGATTAACCTCTCAACGTATTTCCTTGCGTTCTTGTCATTCAGATTCTTTTGAGCCTTGTTGTTGTCTTTTTTGAACGTCCTCCCCTCCGGAGGTACTTCATCCATACTCCGGAACTGTGGATATATCTCAATTTCAAACTGGTCTCCTGCTGTTATCTCTTTCAGTGCATATATAACTTTCTTTCGATGTTGGAACAGATTCTCAATGAACCACTCATGCATGTCCTCCATCGCTTTGTTATATGCTGCCTCATAATCATACGGGATATATTGCATCCCTCTTTTTCTTGCCATCTGACACAATCCTCCTGTTATGTTTTCGTAGACTTGTTAGTATCTATTACAAGGACGACAAAACCTCCGAAAACCCTTTGTTTTTCCGACCTTTACGGTCGTTTTTGAGTTGCTTTTTCGTGTCAGATTTGATATAATATTCTTAGTTTGAAACATATCAATCGACACCGATTGACACACGGATGACCGTTCGCAGCGGTCATCCGTTTTTTGTCTTTATGCTGCTTTTTCTTTCTTTGAGACGCTCACGGTGATTTTCACCTGCTCACGTTCAGAAATGATTCTCGCTAATGTCTCATAAAATTTCTTGATGTTCTGTTCACTCACCTGCTGCACCTCCAATCTATTAAAAAGGCTCTTGCCTGTTGTTTTCGTGTCCGGTTAGGCGGTCGTTGCAACTGCCTCTTTCTGCTCCCATCTGCGACGCTCCTCGACTTTTCCTGCTGCCTTGCCCTCTGCGTATGCAGACATGACCATAATTGCCATTGATTTTCCCTCAAGGTCAGAAATACTCATGAATCTTTCTGCCATGTTCTCGATTGCTGTCTTTTTCTCGTTTCTCGTCATGATTCAACACCTCCTCTGTTGATAGTGTTCTATGTGATTTCCTGCACTGGTGGTTCTCTCGGTCTTTGCATCCCGTCCACCTGCTTTCCGGCTATGTCTACCGTGTTATGACTTTTCACCTTAAAAAATCATTGAAAACCTGTTGACCAACCGTGAACCTTTTAGCAAGTCCACCCGCTGCCATGTTTCCCACGGTATCACTGACGCTGTCTCTCGGCTTGCCATCGTCAGAGCGTCGGTCGCCATCCGGACGCTGACGGGGCGACTGCTGCCCCGTTTCGGCTTTAATAAAATGAATCTCTCTGCATTTCGTCGTCGACTTCTTTTGGTATCGGAATAGGTTCAAAATCATCGTTTTTTCCATCCCAATAATCAAATAATTCTTTTATGTACTGGTTCAATGTCTCTGCATTGCTCATTCCTGTTCCTCCTGTTCTTCCTTGCCCTGCTGCATCTCCTGCCATATAATAAATGTGCGACCATTCTCAAACGACAGGAGGTGACAACATGGCGGTTCATCATGACACTTTCAAAAGTGCGATTGCAAGTGCGTTTGAAAATAGCGACATCAAATTTTCAAAAGTTTCTGATTTATCAAAAGAAGAATTTGAACGTCTTCTCGCATCAGCTATCAAGGCATGTGTTGAAACACAAGATTTTGCACAACACATTCGCACTTTGAAATGATTTTCTCGGAGGAGTGTTTCACCACTCCTCCACAATCTTTCCTATTTCTTCCGCTGCCTTTTTGACAACCTCTGAAATCTGCTTGATTTGCTCCGGTTCGGGGTCTCCCTCGAATTCCGCTCTCACTCTAATCTCTTGGTGTTCGGAAACCTCCGTTTTGTAGAAAATGAGTTTTTCAATCGCCCCAGTTCCCCGTGTTCTTACGTTTGAAATTTCATGTTTTGGCATTTCTTTTCACCTCCCTGTTGTTCTTTGTAAGAACAGTATAATTCCCTCAAAGAACATTGTCAACACTTTTTTGTTCTTTCAAAGAACTTTTTTATTGATTTTTGTCTCGTTGGGTGTTATGCTTTAGAAAACAGAGGAGGTGATTCAGTATGACGCAAGGCGAACGAATCAGAGAAGTCCGAAAAGCTCTCGGTCTCACTCTTGAGAAATTCGGTGAGAAAATAGGAATGAAAAAGAACTCTGTCAGTCAGCTTGAGAATGGAAAAAACTCCGTGACTGAACAGGTCGTCAAGGCGATTTGTCGTGAGTATAATGTTGATTATATGTGGTTGACCACCGGAGACGGTGAGATGTTCATTGACACGGACGACGATTTCATCGAACGCATTGACCGTATCATGGCGGGTGAGGACGAGGCACGAAAAAACCTTTTCAAATTCATGCTTGAGTTGAGCGACGAGGACATCGCAGCACTCGACCGCTTGATGAAAAAGGCGATTCGTGTCACAAGAGGTGAGACTGATGAATAATAATTTATATAATATCCTTTTTAAATTACTCTCTCAAGCCGACGAATCAGATATACGCATGGTTATTTCTTCCTTGCTCGGTTATTTAGTAGGTAAAGGAAAGATTTCCGTTGACGAAATCGACGAATATATGCCAACCAAAGAAAAAAGCTGACAGCCTTTTCAACTGTCAGCCTCATGGGTGTACAGATACGCCACGAATTTATATATCCTCTTGAGGATGCGTTCGTTTTGTATCTTCCCGACTATTTCAACAATAGCCTCTTTGTAATTCAAGGGGAACACCCCCTTTCCGATTACAGTGTATCATATATTTCCATCATTGTGGAAATATCGAGGTTGATTTCCATAATCGTGGAAATCGTTCCTCCCGCTGCCGGAATCCCGCTGCAATGTGATACAATTATTTGTATTCGGATTCAAACAGGTCGGTGATTTTCATGCCTAATGCAATCGCTATCATTTCAAGCTGAAATAATGTCGGCGACACCTTGCCGTTTTCGATGTTGTTTATCGTAGATTTTCCGATTCCGGATTTCTTCGATAACTCCATCAATGTGAACCCCTTTGAGGTTCTCATTTCCCAAACGAGAATTTTCATCCTGCTCACCTCCTTTCTCAAGGAAAGTGTACAGAACGAAATTTCCGCACTGATTTGATGTCGTTATCGAATTTTTGCAATAAAAAAAAGAGCAGCCTCCACGCCAATGGAAACCGCTCTTTGACAACATATATCTATCGTACAAGCACGATTGATAAAATGTCACCCGCAAGTCTCATTTTATCATAAAACCGTGCTTGTGCATAGGTTTTATTTTTATACCTTTTTTTGAATGGAGTTGATAAAATGCGACGTAAAACAACCGCTCCTGTTGAGAAAATCCTGCTCCGTGTGGCAATCTATATCCGTGTTTCGACCGACAAACAGGTCAAGGACGGAGATTCCATGCGTGACCAATTAGCGACAGGGCAAAAATACATAGACAGTCATGAGAATATGATTCTCGTTGACACATACATTGATGACGGAATCTCCGGACAGAAATTGAAACGAGACGACTTTCAACGCCTCATTGATGATGTCCGTGCAGGTAGAATTGACCTCATTATTTTCACCCGTCTTGACCGTTGGTTCAGAAACCTCCGTCATTATCTGAACACGCAGGACATTCTTGACAAGCACGGTGTTTCATGGACTGCCATTGAGCAGCCTTATTTTGACACCTCAACCCCTCACGGTCGTGCTTTCGTTAATAATTCAATGATATGGGCAGAACTTGAGGCTCAAAATGATTCCGACCGAATCCTCGGCGTGTTCGATGACAAGGTTGACAACGGAGAGGTTCTTTCCGGCTCAACTCCTCTCGGATATACGATTGTAAATAAACACCTTGTACCGGATGGCGATGCTCCGACTGCCGTTGCTATCTTCCAATACTACCGCAAGACCGGAAACTTGAGCATGACACTCCGGTACATGGAGAGCGAGTTCGGACTTGTCCGCTCTGCTGCCAGTCTCAAAAATATGCTCACAAATACAAAATATATCGGTGAGTTTCGTGACAATAAAAATTATTGTCCTGCTATCATCGACCGTGACCTTTTCTTTGATGTGCAGAGACTTCTCAAAATCAACATCAAGAGCGGGAAAAAGCACGATTATATTTTCAGTGGTCTCGTTGTCTGCGATGACTGCGACCATATCATGAGCGGATGTCAGCAACGTGCAAGAGGTCGTGTCCGTGCCGATGGAACACGAATTATATATAAATACAGTGTGTACCGCTGCCGACAGGGTGTGAACCTGCATCGCTGCCCGAACCGAAAACTCGTCTTTGAGACAACCCTTGAAAAGATGCTCCTCGAACGCATCCGTCCGGAACTGGAAAACTATATTGCAGAATACGAGGTCGCAAATCTTCCGGCATTGCGTACCGATGCCAAACGCCGGAGTGTTGAGGGAAAAATGCAGAAATTGAAAGACCTATATTTGAACGACCTCATAACAATGGACGAGTTCAAACTTGATAGAGAAAAATTGCTGATGCAGCTTGAGAAAATAAATGCAGAGGATTCCCGACCCGTCAAGGATTTATCGTATTTGAAAAACTTTTTGAAAATGGATTTTGAAAGTGTGTATGATTCTTTGTCTATACCGGAGAGGCGTGAATTGTGGCGTTCCATTGTCAAGGAAATCCGTGTTGACCATGACAAAAACATTCATATTATTTTTTTGTGATTGTTATACTACTAACTGAACCCCTCCGGTCGGTTCATCTGCAAGTATAATAGCTGGTTTGGAAACAAGGGCGCGGGCAATCGCTACACGCTGCTGCTGGCCGCCGGACAGATTGTTAGGCATACTGTTCAGCTTCCCATCGAGAGCCAACATTTTCACGACTTCATCCATAAACCGCTTGTCCACGGTATCACCATCCAGCTCCACCGGCAGGACAATATTTTCATAGACATTCAGCACAGGAACAAGATTGTAATTCTGAAAGATAAACCCGATGTTACGTCTGCGGAAGATGGTAAGCTGTTCATCCTTGAGTTTCGATAATTCTTTCCCTTTTACTTTAATACTGCCGGAAGTTGGCGTATCTAACCCGCCCATCATGTTCAGCAAAGTAGACTTACCGCTGCCGGAAGTACCAACAATGGCAACAAATTCACCTTCCTCAATGGATAGGGTCACGCCATCCAATGCTTTTGTAATGTTTGGTTCGGTGCCGTAATATTTCTTCAAATCTGTCGTTTGTAATATGTTCATATAGAACACCACCCTTTCTTTTTGATGGCTCTATCATAAAAGGTAAACCTCACAGAAATGTCACGGGAAACAAAATACCTCTGTTTAATTAAATCTCAAATGTCATAGGCCTGTGACATTTTGTTTTTTAGCGTACTTATTTTATTGTCGAGGCAGAAAGACGGAAAAAGTTGAACCCCTCCCAACCTCGGATGTTACCCGGATATAACCGCCTTGCAAGGTTACGATCTCACGAGCCAGATATAGACCAATACCAATTCCATCTACATCATGTACGATGTCCTCTCGATAGAAACGCTTGAAAATTGCTCCCTGATGCTGTTCTGAAATGCCAATGCCTGTATCTGCAATGTCGATTTTCACATACATTTCCCAACTTTCAACCGAAACACGGATTTGACCGCCCTCCGGCGTATATTTCACTGCATTGTCCAAAATATTGAACAGTGCTTCGCTTGTCCATTTTCTGTCATGGGAAACGACCAAGTTCTCCGGGCAGTCCACTTGAACATTGATCTGTTTTTTCTCGGCGTTCAGAAGAATACCTCCCAATGCGGCGGCAAGCGTGTCATAAAGCGGCTGGCTTTTCTTTTCCAGAGAAATAACACCTGTTTCCAAACGAGAGGTTTTAATCATAGCCTGCATGAGAAAATCCAGTTTATCAAGCTGGCTGGCCTGTGCCGTTAGAAACTCTTTTTGTTTTTGCACAGGGACTTCATTTTCAAGCAGAGTGCTGTTAATCATTTTCAAGTTCGCAATCGGGGTCTTGACCTGATGGGAGATGTCGGAAATCAGTTCTTGCAGGTCAGCCCGCTCTTGTGCAATGCCGTTCTTGTTTTCCTGCATGACTTCATATAAACGGTTCAGCCGATATTCAATTTTATAGAAAAGACTTTCTTCTTCCACAGTCTGTTTCGGCTGCATATTCCCGGATAACATATCATCCATTAAACTGCAAAAAGCATCGGAGAACATTGCCAGTTTGCGGCGAACCAGCACCATAAAACAAACAGCGCAAACCAGCACAAAAATGCCGAACAATAATACATACCAGACAGCGGTTATATTTTGGGTCAGCCCATACAAAGCTGCTGAAACCGTCCCCATTGCCACCAGCAGGAGAACAGCAAAAAAGATACAGGCTTTGTTGACGGAAAGTTTTCGCACATTCATTTCAGCGCTCCTCCGATCCACATATAGCCCATACCATATACCGTTTTGATATACTGACGGTCAGGTGTTTCGATTTTGTTTCGTACCCGGCTGATCGCCGCAGTCAGAGCGTGTTCATCCACAAAATTTTCGTCTGCGTCCCACAGCTTTTCCAACAAGACTTGCCGGGTCAAAACAATCTGCGGATTTTTCATCAGGATTTTCAAAAGTCGATATTCCAGTGGGGTGAATGTAAGTGGCTTTCCTGATAGAGTAGCACTCATTTCTGAAAAATTGATGGTCAGTGTGCCATCCTCATAAGTATCACCACCATATTGTTTTGTCAGCCTACTCAGCACTACCGCTAATTTCTTTTGAAAGACGCTCATAGGGAAAGGTTTTGTCACATAATCCTCTGCGCCCAGTTCATACCCTTTGAGCATATCGCTTTCCATATCATTTGCGGTCAGAAAAATAATAACGGTATCAGGGCGACGCTCTTTTATTTCCCGGCAGAAGTCAAAACCGTTCCCGTCCGGCAAATTTACATCCAGCACAATCAGGTCATAGTCCTGCTTTGTCAAGAAACTACTGGCCACTGATTTTGTCAGTGCAGAATCAACCGTATAGCCCACAGTATTCAAGTTATAGCATAAAGTATTATTCAAAAGTCGATCATCCTCGACTACTAAAATTCGCATGGTATCACACTCCTTCATTTTCAGTGTATCACCCAAATGTCACAGAAACCTCACTGAGATTTGTTTTCTTTTCTTCGCCTGTCTACTGGCTTCTCTGCATTTTTAGGAATAAGCCAAATCGTCGCCATTTTTACAGCACCGGGGATGCGCCCAGATGTACACAAATAATTTATCTGGCGCGGCGTAACATTCCATTTTTGGCTTGCCTCTTTTAATGTTATATAGTCCATTTTGCACCTCCTAAAATATTATATTTCGTCTTCTCGAAGAATACAAGTTTATCCCTACCTATTACTCTACAAAAATCAGCATAATCTTACCGTTCATCAGGCATAATTAGGTTATTCCTTTGCACAAACCAGAACGATACAATGTTATTGAGGTGAACGATTATGCCGATTGATGATTTAACTGCTTTAGGGCAGAAAATGCGGGAAGCCCGAAAGAATAAAGAGCTAACACAACAGGAGCTATCTGATTTGAGCCATGTTTCTGTAAAGCAAATCGCCAATATCGAAAAGGGGAAAATGAATCCTTCTTATTTGATTTTGAGAGCATTGGCAAAGGTCCTGCACATCTCTTTAGATACGCTTATAAATCCAGATGTTTCTCTGGAGGATTAGGGTGTCAATCAGATGAAAATGCTTTATTCCAGCTGTCCGCCAGAAATGCGTGACACCCTGCTGCATCACACCCAGGAAACGGTGAAAGAACTGACAGAGTTGTCAAAAAAATTTGAAACGAATTGAGCCAGTGAGTGAAATTTAACGATTCTCTCACTGGTTCTTTTCATTTCATATAAAATTAAAATTTCAATCAAATAAAAAAGTCAACTTACACATATCAAATTTCTTTTCATAGGTTATAACTTATATTCTATTTTAATTTTCAAAGTATACCATATCCCATGATCGTTCCGTTATTGATATCGTAGCTTCTCTGGTTCACGGCATCACTGGAGTTTCCCTCTACGGTGTATACGGTACTGCCCTCGGTTTTCTCCACGATTCCCACATGGTCTGAGGTTCCGTCCCCGTTCCAGTCAAAAAAGATCAGGGTTCCGGGTGCTGGGGAATATCCCCGGCTTTTCCACTTTCCCTTGCTCTGGAACCATGCGATTCCATCATCGCACAGGGAGAATTTTGGCATCTTGCCGCTCTCGATGAGTCCTGCCTGATCCCCACACCAGCTGGCAAAGCAGGCACACCATGCCACATGGCTGTCAAAGCCATACCACGACCAGAACTTCTGGCCTCCCTCATTTCCAAGCTGGGTAAGTGCCACCGATACGATCTGGTCGTTGCCTCCAAACAGGCCGGCAAACAATCCGCCGCTGGAATAATACCGCAGGACATGTGGGACATACTCTGGGTCGCCATAGGCACTCCATCCATGCGAAGCCGCCTGCTCGTTGGAAAACTGCAGGGCATTTTCGGCACTGTAACCGCCATACTTCCGTATCGCCCACGTTATGTATCCGTTGCCGTAGTTATATCCTTGCAGGGACAGTTTCAGCTTATCCATATCCTGTGGACTGGTGCATCCGGCTTCCTTCAGGCAGTCTGCATAATAATGGATTCCTACCTGTATGGAGTAATCTGCGTCCTGGATGGCATTGGGACTGTTGGAGTACCTGGTGTTGTATGGGCACTCACTGCTCTGCATGGGATCGGTTCCCCGGCCGCCGGATTCCTGCATCATGATCGCCTGTATCACGGAAACGTATTCGGGGATTCCGTACTGGTTGGCATATTTCTGGATAGCTGTTGTATAGGAAAGGACTTCCTGACTCAATGCTTCGTTGCTCTCTGAGCTTCCTGAAAATGCCGCACCGCCAATGATTCCGACCATGATAACCAATAAAAGAACGATAACTGCTCCGGCGGCTCCCAGTGCAGCCATCATGGACTGCACGGTTTTCGCTGCCACTTCCACGGCGGCCCTAGCTGCCTTGAATGTATTCTCCCCTGCCCTTGCCGTTTTCTGTATCCGGCGGATTCCATCAGAAGTCTGCAAGGCTGCTTTCTTCGCCGCCTGTTTCGCTGCCCTTCGTTCCATCTGCTTCTGCATCCGGGCTGTCAGGGCGTTGGAGCTGGCCGCACGGAGCTTCTGCTCTGGCTGGACGCTGATCTTCGCAGACTGGGGAGCCGTCTTGATGATACGCTTCTGTATGGTTTTCGGCTCCGGCTGTTTCCTTGGTTTTTCTTTAATCCGAATGGTTTCCGGCTGTTTCTGTCGGATGGCGGTCTGCCTTACTGTATCTTTTGCTTCCTTCTTCTGGCTCTGTTCTCGGATGGAGAGCTGCTTCATTTCTGCTATTTCCTGTCTGTTCTGGATTCTTGGTGTCTCCCTGGCAGCCCGGATCGTGCGGAAGTTCCATGAGGACACCTTCCGGATTATGGAGGAGGAGCCGGAGCGGCTGGCCGAGGTCAAGGGCATCAGTGAGAAAAAGGCCCGGGAGATTGCGGCTCAGATGGAAGAGAAGAAGGATCTGCGTCAGGCCATGATGTTCCTGACCCAGTATGGGATCTCAGTGCCGCTGGCGGTGAAGATCTATCAGCAGTATGGCAACCGGACCTATCAGGTAGTGGAGGAGAATCCGTATCGTCTGGCTGATGATATTTCCGGAATAGGATTCAAG
>ENA-OUQK01000596-OUQK01000596.1-human-gut-metagenome-genome-assembly--contig:-NODE-596-length-21233-cov-6.689678_pt1 | contig 21233 bp, 9 predicted proteins | sample MGYA00237954_ERZ548842 | MGnify/ENA primary metagenome ERZ548842 (study PRJEB26490, sample SAMN05194704) | human gut metagenome | biome: terrestrial biome; feature: human-associated habitat; material... | reverse complement strand
CATCTGCCGCACCTCGCTCGCCGTATCGGCACTTAGAATTATGCGGTATTGCCTTCTCTTTTTTATCCCGCTAAAGGCATCATCCCTGGTTTTTGGCCAGCAGCGCTGCTCCAATCACCCCGGCGCGGTAGCCGAGGGTGCAGGTGGTAATGCGGGTGTGCTTTTGGGCGTAAGCATTGCCAAAAACCATTGGTCCCACCGCGGCGCGCAGGGGAGCCAGCAGGTTCTCCCCCTGGTTGGCCACCCCGCCGGACAGACCGATCACTTCCGGGAAGAAGATGTTGATCATGTTGGCAACGCCCACCGCAAGGTAATGAATGTACTGTTCCACCACGGCTTTGCCTGCGGCATCGCCCTGGGCGGCGGCATCAAAGGCGGTGCGGCCATTTACCCCGCCGCTTTGGGCGGCTATGCCATGCAGGGCGCTTTCGGGGTGGGCTGCCATGGCTTCTTTGGTCATGCGGATCAGGGCGGTGGCACTGGCCAGGCTTTCCAGGCAGCCGGGGCGGCCACAGGTACAACGCGGGGCATCCGGGGTGTCCAGAATCACCATGTGCCCCGGCTCCGCCGCTGCGCCGGTGTAACCGGTCAGCAGTTTACCGCCCAGCACCACACCGCCGCCCACGCCGGTACCCAGCGTGATGATCACCGCGCTTTCGGCTCCTTTGGCGCAGCCCGCCAGTGCTTCGCCCAAAGCGGCGGCGTTGGCATCATTGGCAAGAGCAACCGGCAGGCCGGTTTTGGCGCGCAGATAATCTCCCATGGCAAAATCATGCCAGCCCAGATTGTTGGAGTAGCGCACGAGGCCGCCATCCACCGTGCCGGGGCAGCCAACACCAATGCCTGCTACCAGCTGGCCCTGTGCCAGCTGATTGCAGAGGGCTGCAATATCATCGCACACGGCCTCGGCCGGGCGCGGCAGTTTGGTGGGGGTGCTCGCTTCCTTTATAATAGCACCGTCTGCATCCACAAGCGCAGCTTTGATATTGGTTCCCCCAAGGTCCACACCCAGATAATACATGATTGCAGCCTCCTGTACATAACATTTTTTTCAGTGTAGCAGATTGCCCGCCCCGGCGCAAGAACTTGTAGACAAAAAAGCATCCAAAAGTAAACCCGGCACTACCCACTGCTCTTTGCCGGGTCGTGCCGGTTGGATTTTATTAGCGGCTGCTCATCCGTTCAGTTTGGCGTACTCTTCGTCGGTAACGGGCTCGCACCATTCGTTGCTGCAATCTTCGCCGGGAACTTCCACAGCAATGTGGCTGAACCAGCTGTCGGCCTTGGCACCGTGCCAGTGCTTGACGTTGGCCGGGATGGTGATCACGGTGCCGGGGGTCAGGCTGACAGCGGGTTTGCCTTCTTCCTGGAATTGATAACGCCTTCTATATTTTCATATGAATACCACAGCAATAGTACAACAATAGTACAACACAAACAGGATTTAAGGCAAAGAGCTGCAGGCAGTATGATGCGGGAATAATCAACCAGCAGGGTTCCGGCTGCTCCGGCGCGGTGAGTGCATCGCGCCCTACAAACGGCCCAATGCCTTATCGCAGTATGTTAAGCATGTAACCATCAATTTTTTCAAAACCCCTTATCGAAAAAACTGCCCGCACAACGGCTTATCATACCGTGTACGGGCAGTTGATTTATCATTATCTACTTTTCTCTCAGGTCTGGGTCGATAAACGCAACCCCACCTGGTACCCCAGCAGGGTGCGGGTTTCCACCGGCTGATGGCGGATGAGGGAAAGCAACTGCTGTGCGGTACGGCGGCCCAGCTGTTCGGCATCAAAAGAGACCGCCGTGATCTGTGGCGTACACCCCTGCAGCGCTTCGTCGTCATACAGGGAGGCAAGGCGGATATCCTGCGGCACGCGCAGGTTCAGCTGTCTCAGGGTGCTCAAAGCCAGCAGGGCAACCTGGTCATCCATGCACAGGATGCAGTCCGCCCCACGCTGTACTGCGAGCTCCACAGCGCTGGTGCGTAGATCGTCGCTTTCCAGCTCCAAAAACAGCAGGCTCTCATCAATCTTGCAGCAGGCGCGGTCATGCGCCTGCTTATAGCCTTCCAGGCGGGACTGGTTGACGGTGTACAGCATGGATCCGCCCAGCAAAGCAATGCGGCGCAGGCCCTTCATCAGCAGCAGGCTGACCAGCTCGCGGCAGCCGCCCACCTGATCATGATCCACCGAGATGACATCCTGGTCAGCCGGGCGGCCAATGGCAACAAAGGGGATGCCGCTTTTTTGCAGCATGGGGATCAGCGGATCACGCTCCAGCGTGCGGGCCAGAATCACGCCATCAATCTTGCGGTTGACCAGCAGACGCTGCATCGGGCTTGTTTCCTGCTCGCCCACCATCGTCATCAGCACATCATAATCATTGCGGGTGGCAATATCGTACACGGCGCTGACGGTTTTGCGCAAAAATGGTGCGGCAAGGTTGCCGAACTGGCGCGAGAACACCAGTGAGATATTATAAGACTGCTGGGTTACCAACCCGCGTGCCAGCATATTGGGCACATAGTTTTTCTCTTTGGCGTACTGGACCACGCGGGCGCGGGTCGCTTCGCTGACACGGCCATTGCCCGAAAGGGCACGGGATACCGTGGTCTTGGACACGCCAAGGTCTTCAGCCATCTGGCTGATGTCAATTTTTTTTTCTCCTTCTGTCTGTTTACGGCGCGGCATGGGTTTACTCCTGTTAACGTTTGCTTCTATAAGATCTTCTTTCTGTCCTTGCCGGTTTTCTGCCCCACGGGCAGTTCCCAGGGTACTGTTCCAGAAACCAGTCCCCCACCCCGGCCATTCCCTACTTGGTTAATGGACTTAACATATTATACCACATTTTCCTGGATCATGGTAGCCCCCTGTGCAAAGAAAGCAAAGAACACGCTACCCCAATACGGGGTCATTATATCATTCCTGACTCTGTTTTTCAACCGATTTCTGGCTCTGTTTCCGCTTTCCAGTGTGTTTTATAACCTGGTAAAGTTTTCTCATTTTGTCCGTATCCTGCTCAGTCATCGTACCTGCGCCAAATTGGGCAGCTTGGGCCAATGCCAACAGAGCTTCGGCATCCTGGGGTTCAAGGGTGGGGACACAACTTTGCAAAAATGCGGCAAACTCCGGCGCATCGGATGGTGTATCCGGCGGCAGGCCGCGACGCACCAAAAGGCGGTAGATGCTGCCAAACACGGCCAGCACCCGCGCGTTGCAGCTGCCCCGGCCATACCCCATGGCATGGCGGCGGGCCAGCACCAGCAGCACCGCAGCAGCCAACAGGCACCCCCCCAGCAACGCCGCCAAAACCAGCCTGCTGCGGGGCACGATGGTGGCTGCGGGTTCGTTTGCGCTGCTCTCCCCTGCTGCGGGGGCGGTGTCTTGACCTTGAGTTTCGGGCAGCGGGTCGGTGCGCAGGTCGGCCTGTTGGGCACTGACCAGCACGCCGGGGGTCATCTCCATGGGGGTCCAGCCCTGGCCGGAAATGTACACCTCCGCCCAGGCGTGGGCGTTATCGTCCTGCAAAATGGCGTGCCAGCTGCCGTCTTCCTGTTGGGTAAACAGGCTTTGCGGCGCGGCATAGCCCACCACATAGCGCGCAGGCAGCCCAAACATGCGGAACATAACCACCGCCGCCGAAGCAAACTGCACACTGTACCCCTGTTTGGATTCCGTTAAAAAGTAATGGATGGGGTCGGCCCCCTCCGGCGGCTGGGGCGCGCTGGCGTTATACTGGTAGTTGGTGTTTAGGTAGGCGCGAATGTAATCGCCAATGTCCGCAGCTTCGGTCAGCTTCTGGTCCTTTTTGGCTTCATCGCACAGGGTTTGCAGCTCGTCATAGCCGTCCGGCACGGCGGTGTAGCGGCTGGCGGCGTAAGCGGCATAGGATGCTTCCATCCGGTCCAGCACGCTGGGGTCGGCATCGGCGCGGGCTTCCAACTGGGTTTGGGCGGTATCCCGCGGGTAATACAGGAACACATCGTCCTGCGCGGTCTGGCCCGCGGCGGCGCCATCACCCTGGATGGTGTAATAATCGCCCCAGTAGGCGTTGTACGGTGCATAGGTGTACTGGGTATCGGCGTGGATGCGCTCCACCGTCAGCGTCTGGGGCTGGGCGGTGCCGTCATAGGCGGTGCGCAAAAACGGCAGGCTGGCAATGGTCAGCCGGGCATTATCCTCGGTTTTCCAGTTCATAGCGGCGCTGTCAAAGGCATCGGCATCAGGGGCCTGCCAGGTGGTGCCGTCATAACTGCCGCCGATAAATCCCCGCAGGTATACGGTTTCTTCGGGTTTGTCGCTGGCGGTCAAGGCCAGATCCGTCACTCCGCTGACCTGGATACCCCCGCCCTGGTTCAAGGCGCCATCCGCCACACCACCGGCGGCGGCTTCTACCTGAATGTTCAGCCTGCCGCCGCTGACCCGCGGCAGCCAGGTAATGGCGGTGCTCAGCGCGGCGGATTCCACCCGCTGGGCCGCGGGCTGCAGCCAGCCAAGGGGAACCCCCAGCGCCGGGCGCAGCAACCACCAACAGGGCAGCGCCAACGCAAGGCAAAGCCCGCCCGCCGCCAGCGCGGCAGACTTTTGGATGTTATAATGGCGGCAAAGGTTCTGGCGGTAGTTTTCGGTATCGCGCCTGCCCCACAAGGCCCGCCGCTGCACCGAGCAGGAAGCCGCCCACGCCCCCATCCAACCGGCCAAAAGCAGCAGGCAGGCGGGCACAGCAGGCGCGGCCCCGGCCAGCGCCAGCAGCACAACAACGGGCAGCAGCATTAGATCCAGCAGCAGGGCATCCGCACGGCGCAGGGCCGCAGCGGCCAGCGCCCCGGTAACGGGCAGGGCGGCCAGCAGCAAAAACAGCCCCAGCTGCGCCGCACTGCCGCCCTGGGCCACCGGCAGCGCACTGCCAAGGCGGGCGTTCAGGTTTTGGGCAATGTTCCCGGCGCACTGCTGCGCCCCGGCCAAAAAGTTCCGCTGGCAGATGAACAACACCACAAGATATACAATCACCCCCGCCAGCAGCCCCCAGCGGCGCAGGGCTTGCGGCGCACGCAGGAACAGCGCCCACCCGGCGCAGAAAGCGGCTGCCGCGGGCCACACCCACAGCGGCACCGCAATGCCGAACCCGGTGGAAAGCACCAGCAGCAAACCAAAGGTGAGCGCCAGCAGCAGCGCGGCATCTGCCGCCAGCCACAACGCGGGGTGCGCTGCGGGGCGCTGGGTGCTCACCAGCACACGGTCCACAAACTTCAGCCCACTGCCGGGGTCGGAAGCGCCGCGCCGGCTCAGGGCAGTACGTTCTTTTTTGCGCTTGGGCGGGTTTTTGCGGTGCTTCGCCGCCTGTTGGGGAAAATCCCCCCATTCCTCCGCTCCGTCCAGGTCCCCACCGGGGGTCAGGGCAGCGCGCAGGGCGGTCAGCGGTTCGCGCACCATCAGGCGGTCCAGCTTGGCGCTCAGCTTCCAGTGTACCTGCTTGAGGGTATCCCCGTCCCGGTACTCCCGCAGCTCATAGCTGCCGCCCAGGGCGGCGCGGGTGTCGGCTTCGTCGCCGTCCTCATCGGGGGCGGTTTCCGCTTTGGCTTTGCCAGCCGCGGCAGCGGGCAGCACACAGATGCTCTGGCTTTGCACGGCAGCCGGGCACGCCGCGGTGAACACCCCCAGGTGATCCCGCAGGGTGATGCCCCGCACCGCAATGCTCCACACGCCGCTTTTGCCTGCGTTTAGGGTAATGCGCTGTTCGGCGCTCTCCTTGCCGCCCAGCATGGCGGCGCAGCGCAGGGTGATCTGCCCCCCGCCCCATTCATCGGCGGCGTTCAGCAGCACCACAAGCGCAGGGATGGGCAACCGGCTGCGGTTGCGCAGCCGAACCGTCAGGGTAAAATCTTCGCCCTGTATCACGGGTTTGTCCGGCACCAGCAGCTCTGCCGTTACCTGCCTGCGCAGATAGGCGGCGTCCAGCCGCAGCAGCACCAGAAGCACCAACGCAAACGCTAACAGGAACACCGCCAGCGGTGCTTGGGTGATGAGCGCCGCGGCCAGCAGCACCAAAAGCACCAGCGCCCGGCCCAGCTTACCTGCCATGGCGGTCAGCCTTTTCGGGGCGGGGGCGCGGCACGGTGCGCAGCAGGTCCTGCATTACGCTGTCCACCGTTTCGCCGCCTGCGCGGGCCTGGTCGTTCAGCACCAGGCGGTGGCGGGCAACCGCATCAAACACAGCGGTCACATCCTGCGGGGCAACAAAATCCCGCCCCGCCAGGTACGCCGCCGCGCGCGTCATGCTGGTCAGCGCCAGGGTGGCACGGGGGCTTAACCCCACGGCCAGGCGCGGGTCCTTACGGCTGGCCTGGGCCAGCGCCACAATGTAGCGGTACATCAGCTCATGCACAAATACCGTGCTGACCTCCTGCTGCATGGCAAGCAGATCCGCCTGACCGGCAACGGGGCGCACACGGTCCAGCAGGCGGCCTTTGCTCTGCCCGGCCAAAATTGCCAGCTCCGCTTCCTCATCGGGGTAGCCCATTACGGCGCAGACCATGAAACGGTCCAGCTGAGACTGCGGCAGCATCTGCGTGCCGGCGGCGCCGATGGGGTTCTCGGTTGCAATTACGGTAAAGGGTGCGGGCACCGGGCGGGTAACGCCGTCCACCGTCACCGTGCCTTCTTCCATCACTTCCAACAAAGCCGACTGCGTGCGGGAGGAGGTACGGTTGATCTCATCGCCCAAAAACAGGTTGCACATCACCGCACCGGCGTGGTACACAAACTTGCCGGTCTCTTTCTGGTAAACGGAAAATCCCACCAAATCGGACGGCAGAACATCCGGCGTAAACTGCACGCGGCTTTCTTTCAGGTCCAGCGCGCGGGCAAAGGCCAGCGCCAGCGTGGTTTTGCCCACGCCGGGAATATCCTCAACCAGCACATGGCCGCCCGCCAGCATGGCCATCCAGATGGTATTTACCGTTTGCTGTTTGCCCTGCACGGCCTTGTTTACTTCGGCCGTAACGGCGGCGGCCTGCTGTGTGTACTGCATGGTTAATCCTCCCGGTGTTTTTTCCATATCACCATAATGCCAACGGCGGCGGCAATAACCACCAGCCCGGCCCACAGTGCGTTGTTTTCCAGCCAGATCATGGTATTGGAGATCGCGCTCCCCTCGGATTCCGCGCTGCCCTCCCCCGGCAATGGGGTCAGGGCCTGGGGGGCCACTTCGGCAATGGAGCTGCCGCCGGCATCCTCCACGGTCACCTGGCGCGGCGTTTCGTCCCAGGTAGCGGCGCTTTCCTGCAAATCCTCCTCTTTGGTGGTGTCCGCAGCGGCGGTGTCGTGCTCCGCAATTACCAGGTAGCGCTGGCTGTTGCGGGTGTAGGGGTGGCAGGTGGAAAGGGTCAGCAGGTCCCGCCCCGGCTGGATCAGCACGGCGTTGATATCGCTGGGGTCAATAATTTTCAGCTCGCTCACGCGGTAAATCAGCGTTTCCCACGGGGTGGTCAGCTGGATCTTGTCCCCCACCTGGATCTGCTGCACGTTGCGCAGCATTTCCGCGCCATAATAGCCGCGGTGGGCGGCAATCACGGTGTTGGTGTTTTCGCCGCCCAGCGGCATCGAGGTCTGGCCCAGCAGCGCCGCGCCTTTGGCCAGGTTTTCGCGGCTGGCGCCCAGGTAAACGGGCAGCTCCAGGTTCAGGCGCGGGATCCACAGCACAGCCAGCATATCATCGTCATAGCCATAGGCAGCAAGGTCCAGCGGGGCTTCCTCGTAGGCAAACGGGTCGGTCAGGCCGCTTTGGCCCCCGGCGTAAATTTCCGCGTTATAGTCCTGCATCGCGGCGTACAGTTCAGGGTAGGCGCGTTCCGGCTCCGGGGGTTCGGCTGTGGTTTCCTCCGCCGCGGGGGCGGTGGGCTGGGCTTCGGCGCGGGCCGCAAACTGCGCAGCGGTTTTGGCATTGCGGGTGCTGGTCCACCACTGGGCGGCGGTGGGCTGTATCAACAGCGCCAGCCCCAGCAAAATGGCCAGCCAGGCCAGAATTTTAGCAATCAGCCGTCCCATTTAGTCATCCTCCTCGCGCTTTTTGCAGCGGTGCAGCAGCAAAAGCAGCAGCAGCGCTTCGCCGCCGATCACAATGCTGCCCGTTACCGCGATCCACGGCCAGGCATCCACCACGCGCTTGACCACCGTTCCGGTGCGCAGCGCCTGATACTGCACGGCCTGCGGGGTGTTGGTTTCTTCCTCTCCATTATAAGGGATGCGGGTGCCGCGCACAAGCATGCGGTGGGTGTTGATGGCATACGGCGTGCAGGTAACAAGGGTGCAGTAATCCTGCCCCGCGGTGATGTCCAGATCCTCGGTGTGCTCCGGTTCCACCACTTTGATTTGATCCACCTGGTACGCCAGCGTTTCATCCAGAATATGCAGGTAGAAACAGTCGCCCTCTTCCAGCTTGTCCAGGTCGGTGAACAGCACGGCTTCGGGCAGGCCGCGGTGGCCGGTCAGCACGCTGTGGGTGCTTTCGCCGCCAAGGGGGTAGCTGGAGCCTTCCAGATGGCCGACGCCCTTTTGCAGCACATCATCGCTGGTGCCTTCGTAAATAGGCAGGTTGACGTCAATTTTCGGGATGGTGATATACCCCAGGCTTTCGCCCACATCCACAAGGTCCACATAGCTGGTGCCGGTATCCTCCGCTTCGCCTGCGGCATCGCGCTCCACGGCGCTGTCCAGCTGCTGGTTATAGCGGCGGGCGGCCTCCTTGGCGGCGTCCAGTTTTTCGGTATCCATGCTTTTTACGGTATCATCGTAATTTTGGATTGCTTCGCTGGCGTGGCGCTGCGCCACCGCGTTGCTGATAACCGGGTACGATGCCACCCCAATGCCGGACAGGATCATCAAGGCCGCAAAGCCGACTTTTAGTTTTGTTGTGGTATCCATAGCGTCACCGCGAACCTTTCCGTGAGAGGGTTGAAGTTGGGAGCTGATGCAATTAAGAATTAGGAATTAAGAATTAGCAATGAGGAATTGGAGGCAGACAAAATAATAAAGAATCATGAATCATTGTGGTGGACCGCGGCGCATTTGCGCCGCAAACATTGCAAATCATTTGTAGGGGCCGATGCCCGCCATCGGCCCGTTGGCGGGCCTTGCCATATTTATTTTTAGGTTCTGCACGCGAGATATTGGCGCCCCTTGAGGGGAGCTGGACGCGGAGCGGCCTGAGGGGTGGCTCCCCGCCGCAAACCTGACGCCCATGGGGTGGTTCCCCACGCAGGGCCTAAAAATCAGCCGAACAACGGCCATGTACACCCAAAAAAATTTATTTCCCAATAACCCACCATAGGGGGAGGGCCAAACCCGGCCCTCCCCCTGTGTATGATGGATTATCCCTCTATACCCTATTGGTGAATTGTAACATTGTTTTGCCTTGCGGCGGGCGCATCAGGCGCGGTTCTTCTTTTTCAGGCTCAGCAGCACGCCAACACCGGCCACAACCAGCAGCACGCCAATGCCGCTGAACAGCAGGGTGCCGAAACCACCGGTGGTGGGCAGGTCGAAGCCCTTGCGGTTGACAACGGTAATCGTGTGCACACCATCACTAACCTCATCACCATCCTTAAAAGTAGTGGTTTTCTTATCAACCGTATGCTTCAGCATGTTGCCGCTCTCATCATAAATGTACGTATCAGTCCATGTCGTCGTTTCCTGAATGCTCAAGGTAACTTTGACAGGAGCTTTCAGCAGGTTATAACCAGAGGCAGTCTTGGTTTCAACCAGGTAATACTCACCGTTTGCCAGGCCGCCCTGTTCCACATAGCCTTCCTTATTAGTTTTCAGCGGCGCTTCATTGACCTTGGTCCACTTTTCATTGGGATCCAGGCCCAAAGCTTTTGCATCAGCGCCAGTTACTTTGCCGTTCTCATCTTTTTTGTACAGGTCAAACTCTACGTTCTCAAGTCCCTTATTGGTATCGTCTGCAATTTTATGCACTTTTACTTTGAAAGTGTAAACAAAGGTACTATCATGGATTTCTTTCTGTCCACCTTCCTTGCCGTCTACACCAATTTTGCTGCCATAAACGAGAGAAACGTCATTCCAGTTGCCTGCGGTCGTCTGGTCAGCATCGCTCTGCAAAGTTGCAGTATACTTGATAATAATCTTTTGGCCGGCATATTTTTCCATTTGGGAAGGCGTAAATGTAATTTTAAATCCATTTACAGGAACACCCTCGCCCTCGGTAGCGATGGTATATACGCCCTCATCCACAGGAGCACCATTGCATGTCAATACCGCATTATTATTATACTTCAAATGATTGGGCGTATCGCTTACGGTAAAGGTCGTCAGCTTGGTAATGTTCTTCGGAACCGTTACCGTGATCTGGTAAGGAACCTCGTCGCCAATGCTGTAATCCGTATCGGTCTTGAGCTCATCGCCTTTAATTACATTCTTTTCAACATCCGGGCTTTCATTGATAACAGAAATAGAAAACGCTGCCTTGGTTTCTCCATTATATACAATTTCACCCTTTTTGTTCACTTCAAATTCAATGGGGGTCTGGTCAATAATGTAGGTGTTTTTTCCTTCAATCGACTGCTCGATAAAGCGATACTTGCCCTGAGACAGGCCGCTTACGGAAATTTCACCGTTTGTATCGGTTGTCAGATTGAACTCTTTGCCATCCTTATCACTGGCTGTTACAAGGTTCCACTTACCGTCAGTCTCATTCCACTTTTCCAGCGTGAAGGTTACACCACTGAGTTTGTTTGGCGTACCAGAGCCAACACGTCCGGTTTTAACAATCTTCACTTCGCCATAAGTTGTTCCATTTTTCGGATAAACATGGATATCGTACAGCCATTCGTTGAGACTGCTTGCTTTCGTCATAGGAACCGATACCAGGAACGGCTTCACCGGGCTTGTAACCTTATCCGGGGTACCGGTCTCAACAACTACATACAAACCAAGCGGGAGCTCGGTAAAACTGGCAATGCCGTCTTCGTCAGTCGTATCTGTAGCGAACACCTTGGAATAGCTCTGATCAGGTTTAATCGCATCCTCGGTTTCGTTCAGGTATGTATCGACTGTAACCTTTGTTTGGCCATCCGTACCGTCATAGTAATTTCGGAGCGCGGCACGGTCCATAACCTGATAAATGCTGAACGTTGCACCCTTCAATGCTGTAGCACCCTCGGGGAGTTTATCTACATCGTTCTCTTCACCAGTGCTGTTCGGCTTTACCTGGCCATTGTACTCATACTTATGAATCGTAATGGAACCGGTATCCTGCGTCCAAACATCCTGTGGTGGCGTTGTTGCCGGTGTTTCACCGTTGTCCGCTGCCATTGCTGGCATGGCGCACAGGCTGAGGGCCAGGGCGGCGCTCAACAGGCCTGTGAGAAAACGTTTTGCTTTTTTCATTTCAGTACCTCTTCTCTTAAAAAAAGTCATCATCGGATGGGCGGCAAAGCCGCCCGGCTTAGGGGTTCTGCATCAGCACGGCGTGCAGTGCGGGGCGCTGCAGCGGGGAAACGCTGCCGCGCCGCCCGCACTGTGCCGTAAAGAAAAAAGGGAGGGAAAACCGGGCCGCTTGCCCACTTGGCTTAAGGTGCATCTGAAAACAAAGGAAATAACGGATATTTCGCAGCCACAAGCAGGATGTAAGGCAAAGAGCCACCGGAATCCTTTCCGGATCCCAAGGCTTTTTAAGCCTTAGCGCAAAATCCGGCTGCGCTTATAGAAACAGGCGATATTTTCAGCTTTTCAGTTATACCCCGGCTTATGGCTGCGCCCTGCCGTAAAACGGGCGCGCACTGGCGGGCAGGCCCTGTACCCTGGGGGTTGCTGGGTTTCCGGGGGATGGTTAATGTCGCCGGCCCCCTTTCCTGTTGTAGCGGAATGTGAATATCAACAGCCCTGCCACCGCCAGCGGCATGCCGATCAGCAGCCACAGGCTTGGCGCGTCTGCACCCGTGTGGGGCAGCTCAGGCGTTTTACGGTTCAGAACGGTAAGGGTAACTGTGTAGCCGCTGGCTGCTGTGCCCGCTGCATTTTTGAGGTTGCCATCGTCTATCTTGTACTTGCCGTCTTGGGTAAATTCGATATCAATCGACTTGGACAACAGGTTGTACCCCGGGTGTGCCTTGGTTTCTGTCAGCCGGTATCTGCCGGGTTCCAGATTTTTGAACGGGTTCTTTGTAATCTCGCCGTCCGTTCCGGTTATACCGGTCAAATAATTTTTGTTGTTGCTACTGAATTTGTAGCCAGTATCAACCGTATACTGCGTTTTTCCTTCGGTTGTTTTTTCGGCTCTCAGCTTTTCCAGCTTGAACTCAACATCTTTCAAGAATACTTCATTGTTCTTTTTGTCTTTTTCCGCGTCCTTCTTGATGATATTCAGTACAAACTTCGGGTTCTGCAGCGTGTTGGTCAGCACAATCGTGCCGCTGTCGCCGGTGATGGTTCCATCGACTACTGTGGCTTCGGTGACCTTTGTGCTATCTCCATCGCTGATTTTTGCTTCCGCTTTAGCCGTTACAACATACGTATTGCCTTTAATCGTAATAGTTCCGTTTGCCGGGGCAAATTTGCTATTTTCCCCGGTACCTGTCACCGTACCTTCCACAATGCGGTATTCATAATTGATGTGCTTATTATCCGTATTGATTTGGTACTGATTCAAACCGCTAAAGGTAAACTGCCAGACGTTTTCACCGCGCTTAATGGTAACATAGTCCAGCGTGTTGTCAGCCGGGTATTTTACCGGTTTCCAATCTTTATCATTTGTGCTGCCTTCCAGGCGGCGCTGGAGCTGGATGTAAATCTCGCTCGGCTGGTTCTTAAGTTCCTTATTCTCTGCATCTCTCCAGAGCTTGTCGAACTCAATGTTGATCAGTGTGCGCCGGGTGTTGGTAAAGATTGCGGTAATTGGGGCGGTATCTGCCTCCTTAATCTCGCCTTCCACCATGGTGTTGTTGTGGATCACATGGGCGGAATGGCAATCAGTCGGAACGGATACGCTTTGCAGTCTGGCACCATCGTTGTTTTCGACTTCCTCGATGGTATAGCGGGTGCCAACGGGGATGCCGGTGATGGTTCCGGTGTGTTCTGAGTTGTTCTCATCGCTCATGTTGATCTCAACATACTTTATGATGGGCTCTTTTTCCAGACCCTCACCGCCAACATCATTAAAGGTAACTTTGAAGGTGTAGGTTCCGGTCAAGGTTTCGCCCTCTGCGGCCTTCTTTTGGATTTTCAGCCCGCCGGTTTTGACGGTGTTGACGTATTTTACCTTTAGCTTTGTCAGCGTGGAGCTATTTTCGTCCGGGTCCTTATAGGAGCGGAAGACGATGGTGTCGCCTTTGGGTTTGGTTCCGGTATAGTTATTACCCGTTTGATCATCATTCGGTCTTATTTTTTCCGTTCGGCCATCATTGGGGCTGCTTCCCTCCTGCTTGTCCAGCGACTTGTTCGTGTCGGTAACTGTCACGGATTCGCTATCGCCCTTCATCGAAGTAACCGCCTGCCCGTTCTCGCACACCGTCCATGTGGTGTCGTACAGGTTTCGGTTCAGTTCCTCTTTGAGCGAAATGTAGCTGCCGCGGCGGAACTGGTCACTGAAGGTAACGGTTTCTCCATCTTCCAGAACAAAGCGTCCGTCATCGTCCACTAACTGGGTGTCGCTGTCCTTGGTGGAGGTGTACTGTGCGTTTATGGCGTTTTGCAACTGACCGCTTGTGGCGGAGCCGTAATCCGGGATTTCCTTCTGATCGGTTGTAAAGCCGGTCATCGTTTTTGGCACCGCTTTGGGAATGAAGGTAAAGTTCCTGAAATAGATGTGGCGGCTATAGTTATCGCCCACGCGGATGGTTTTGACCTTGCCGTTAAAACCGTCCTGCGCTTTCATCTTGTTCAGGTCCAGCTTTACGGTGACCCATGCGCCTGTCTTCACTTCGACCGAGCCATACGTTGCGCCGTTAATGCCTGATGTGCCAAGGCTGCCTTTTTGGACGTCATTTTCATCCAGCAGTTCCAGATACAGGTTGTTGAGGGAAAGGTCACCTCCACTATCCCCTGGATCAACGTAAACCTGGAACGTAAGGAAGCGCTCGTTTTCGATATTGATGGGTTCTTTCAGCGTCAGGATGCCATAACGGTTCTTACGCCATTTACTGACGGGTTCCGTATCCATATAGCGTGCGTACCAGTGAAGGACCTTTTCTTTATTCGTCCCGGAATCTGGCCCGGGGTTATCAGCCTTCTCGAAAATGTAGGCATCGTTATTTGGGGTTGCGGGTTCAATAGTGCTTGTCTCCAAATTCACCACTTGGGAGTGAGTACCGCTTGTATCCGGGTCAGCGGCTTTTTTTTCTCCATAATGGGTTGCCTGGTTCTGGATGGTGAAGTTGAAGATTTTCCGGCCTGTAAAGCATTTTTTGAAGTCATCGTCAGTAACGTTGCTCAGATCGACCTCTTTTTGAACCTTCAGCTCGTTATTATCCGGGAAGTTGAACGCCACCGCCATGTTGGACCCCCACATACCGCGTTCCATATAGTACATGGTAAGGGTGTGCTTTTGGCCTTTGTCGAATGTAAGAGTAGTGCCTTTCGCGTAGAAATCAATGTCCTTGTTATTATATTTCACGTGCTTGACAGATTTTTTATCTTGATCCTCATTTGACGTTCCGCCTTTTTTGACCTTACTGACATAGGCTGTTACACTATTTTTCTTTCCATCTGTTGTCTTTGTCTCGCCAAATTCCAGCAGGCCGGAAACCTCACCATGGGCGCCGCCAACGTCAAGCGCCAGCTTGCCATCAATGAATACCCAAACGTCATCGTCACCGGAGAAGAAGAACTTGATGCTGGTTTTTTCCTTTTTTCCATTTACAAAATTGTCTGTTTCAACTTTGCCGTCATCCGTCAGGGTAAAATCCATCTGCAGCTTGGTGCCAAAGCCGTAATTGTAGGTAGTTGCCTTACCAGGGGTTGCTGTTTCATTGAACGGGAAGTAGCCATAATGGCCTTGCGAGTTCGATGACACATCCACATTCACAGAATTACCCTTTTTATTCTCGGTACTTTCTTGGAGAAAATATTCTGAATCCGAATTATGTCCCGAATCTTGTTTTAGATACAGGGTTGTATCATTGCTGTCAAAGTACCAATAATCAACGCCGGTATCTTCGGTAAAAAGGTTCTTCTTTTTAGTAAATGGGAACTTTACATTCTCATACACTTCACCAAGCTTTGCATTTTTACTATTCTCTCCTAAGAGGAAGTCTTTGTTAAAATGCGGTTCTACTGTTGCTGGTGTTGTTCCTTTTAACAACGGTGCTCCATCTGCGTTAGCTGTACCCTCAACCAATCCCTGATAGGCATAGTATGTATGTTCCTTTCCATTGGTATTATCCTCATTACGCTGAGCGTTATTGATTGCCATAAAACGATTAAACTTGACCTTGTCGTTGTTGTCGTACCCAAACAAATTTAATGTATCTGCAATCAGGCTAAATTCAGGGTAGCCCTCAGGCTGGAAATGTCCGGTATAAATCGGGTATGGGGCTTTTGCTTCCTCATAATAATCGCTCAGCGCCTGATCAAATTCACGGAAGGTTACCCAGTTGCGGTGACTTAAATCCTTATATCCCTCTTTTCCATCGTAATCGTATGTATCACGGTTCTTGCCATTCAACTCGTAATCTGTATAATAGTCATACAGCGTACTGGTAACATATTTTGTGTTTGGTTCTTCCGTAAAATCAGCGGATGCAATATCTACTATTGGAGTTTTTTTCCCCGCTTCGGCATCACGATTCTTCCACTCTTCGGCATCACGCTTGGTACCTTTTGGAGCCCAGTAGCCGCCACGAGTGGTGGTATCTTTATATACTGCATCGTCATTCGTATCCGCATAGAAGCAATTTTTGCCATCTGTGGGAATCTCCAGCCACTCTGTACTTACTCCATTTCCTTTTGTCGCATTGTCATCGCCAATTTCTACACCGGAAAAGATGATTGAACTATTTGAACTATATTCTTGGGGAATGTCAACATAATAAAGGTTTTCGTTTGTACCATCTTTTACCAGCGTGCCGCTTTCGGATTCTACGCCGTCTCCTTTTATCCGATAATAAATGGTCTCTTTATTATTATTATTGGCTTTGGGGATTGAAAAGTCGCCGCCAGTATCCTCCCTTCCTGTTGTTGGCAGCTTTGAGAAAGTAGCATCGTAATAGATACGGAAAGAGTTTTCTCTACCCCATCTTACGTTGTCTGCGCCAGTATAGATAAAGCAGTTCCTTGTTTCACTGTACATAAAGGATTCTATATCATTACCACTAACAGGCTCGTTATAGAAGTTATAGTATTTGCTTTTGCCACCCTCATCCCATGTAAACTGAACATAAGAGCATTCCACGTCTGGGATGGTAAAACCAACGAATTCTCCCTGAGGAACATCTTGAGCTGTTGAGTCACCATTAACCAATGTTAAGTTTCCACTTTCATCAGGGATATAGAAATTTGCCTTTACGTTCGTTAAATCAGCTGTACTGCGGTTTTCGAACTTGATGGGTTTGTTTGCATAGTATGTATGACTCGTCAGGATGGAATCGTTTGTCCATTCACCGCTTTTTCCATCAGCAGTTGGAACATACATTTTGTTATTGTAGGAGCTTATAGGTTTCGGTTCCGGCTGCTTTAGCGTAATCTGTGCTGTCCATTTATCATCCCTGTATAACTGGAACTGTATTTCATAAAAGTTCTCTCCTCTTATATCTTTACAATTCTTAACGGCATAAATCTTATGTCCATTTGTTTCCCATCCAGTCGGCTCCATTGTATGCGACTGCCAACAATTACCATTAGTATTTGCATCAGTATTTACATTAAACCTAATTTCATCGGAATTTAAAACGGTCACATCTTGGTTTTTATCATTTGGCATCGTATCCGGAACGACAAAGTAAACCGTGAATCCATCTGTCGCTTCCGGCTCACTAACTGCCTGCACGTTATCCACGCTTTCTGCGGCGTACATCTTCTGCGGCTGTTCGGTCGGTTCCGGGGTGGCGGTGGGGGTCACGGTCGGCACAGGGGTGGCCGTTGCGGTGGCTGTCGGTTCCGGGGTCGGGGTGGGTTCTGCCGTGGGCTCCAGCGTTTCGGTCGGGGCGGGCTGCTCCGGCTCGGCGCTTTGTTCCGGTTCCGGGGTGGCGGCATCCGGCACCGGGGTGGCGGCGTTCTGCTCCGGCGGAACGGTATCCTCCCCGGAGGCCGTTCCCGGCTCATCCTCCAGCAGCTCTACTTCGTCAGGTGCGTCGGGCAGAGGATCCTCCTCGGCGTATACAGGCAGGGCCATTGCCATAACCAGGCAAGCGGTGACAAGCAGCGCTGTCAGCCGGCGCGCCCAAACTGTTGTGTTTTTTCCTGTTCTATTCAATCTGCTCACCCGTCTTTCGCGCTGGCTTGATGGAAGCACATTGTTCCACAGGGGATCCCTGTGAAACAGTAAAAGAAGCCAGCTTCTTTTACTTGCGCAACCGTTGCCATGTTGTTTTCAAAAAAAAACCGCATCGAGTCTTCTCATTGCGCATTTACTTTTTATTTTCTTAATATAGCACCTTTACACCAGAAAGACAATACAATCCACGCAAATTCCTGTTTTTCAGCACTTTTACTGATTGCGCTTTCCTCCAATTATATAATGTGTTCAAAGCTTTTGTATAATTTACTCCTGATTTTCTTTTTGGCAGCGGTCCCTTTTATATACTTTGACCGCGCGTTTATGATCCTCTGCGCACACAGAGCGCAACTTTGCGGCAAAATTCGCCTTTTTTGTTGCATTTCCCTGTTTTTGCGCAATTATTTGTTTCGCATGCGCCTGTTTGCGGCGGGGCCTGGCGGCTGGGTGGGCGCCTTGTGGGAGGGATGGCAGGTTTGCGGCGCACAGTTCCCGTTTTTTTGCGGCGCGATGGGTACACCGCGCCCCTGCAAACGGTTTGCGGTGTTTGCGGCGGCGGGTGCGGGTTTGGTGGATTGCACGCCCGCCAACGGGACGCCGTTCTCCCTTTACAACGGGGTGCGGGTTTGCTGCAGATATGCCATTCGCTTTTTTGTTCCCCCTGCCCCGCCCCTGATTCCCGGTTCCCCCTTGCCGATCTCTATTTGCGCCAGCTCCTGAGGTGCATCTGAGAGCAACGAAAATAGCGGATCTTTCGCAAGCACAAAATCCGGCTGCGTTTGCTGAAACAGACGAGCTTTTTCTTTGTTTTCAGATACACCTCCAGCTCCCAGCTTTCAATCTATCCTGTGTAAACTGCAACCCCTCACGCGCCATTCTGTGCGGCACTTACCTTATTATAAAAGGGGTGCTACCCTGTGTAAATTTGCAACTGATCTATTTGAAGCAGCTGTGAGCTGTTGCAATTTTGCACAGGGTATTGTCCGCATTCTGTGCCGAACATTCCGGAAACGTGTTGGAAAAACGCACAGGATTGCATTGTTTCCCTATGCTGCTTACCGTTGGAAAAACGCACAGGTTACCCCCGGAACAGTTGCATTTTACACAGGGTATTCCCGCTCCCCTGCCCCGCCGTGACCCGCGTACCTGTTGGAAAACCACACAGGATAGGCCCGTTCCCCGTGTTGCAATTTACACAGGTTTGGCTGTTTTTGGCTTATTTGCAACTTTACGCAGGTTGCTTTCCGCACAGGAAAATGGTGGTGGAATGCACAGGCTGCAGTTGGTTGAACACACAGGTTTGCGTTGTTAAATTACACAGGCTCTACCTATTACTAATATAGAACTAAACAACTAAGCCATAATAACAACCAGAGGTAAGCCGGGAGATGGGGGAGAACGGGAAAAAATTGGTGTTGCTATTCCATCAGGTTACAGAACCCTGAAACAGCAGGACAGAAAAGCACCATAAAACCCTGTGTAACCTGCACCCGGGCTGCAACCCCCACAGGATATATGGCAAACCACAACGCGGGTGTTGCATTTTGCACAGGATAATGGCGGTGAAACCCTGTGTAAATTTGCAATTCTTGCGCTGGACAACAGGATGTGCTATAATGTTTAGCATGATGTGCGTGACCACCCGGGATACAGCAACCGATATAGGAGGCCCCTGCTTATGGCGGCAAGTAAACAGAAAAAAGATGATCCGTTTGTCGTTACGTTTGAAGAACGCGGGGACCAGACCATCGTTCGCAAATCCAATGACCTTGTACAGATGACGCGCAACAACCTGACGCTGAGCCAGCAGCGCCTGATGCTGCATATTTTTTCGATGATTAAGCCGGAGGATACGGACCTGCCCTCTTATGAGCTGAGCATTTATGATTTTATCAAGATGACCGGCATGGACCCGCACAGCGGGGCGCTGTACAAGCAGGTGCGCAAAAATATTGAGGAGCTGGCCAACGCGCCCATCCAGTGGATCAAGAATAACGGAACTTCCACGGTGGAAACATTCCGATGGATCGATAAAGTGCGCATTGATGAGGGCCGCGCGCGCATGACCATCACGCTGGATCCGGTGCTGAAACCGCACCTGGTACAGCTGAAAACCCTGTATACCACCATGGATGTGACCTACACCATGCTGATGCGGTCCACCTATTCCATCCGCATTTACGAGCTGTGCAAGAGCTACCAGAGCCTGTACCTGAAAAAGAAAGCGGCCGGGGAACCGCTGGTATGGAACCTGAGCATGCTGTATGAACAGCTTTCGTATACGGCCAACCGATGGTCGGATTTCCGCCGCCTGGCACTGGAAAAGGCAAAGGCGGAAATTAACGAAAAGACGGATATTATTTTTAATTACGATGTGTACGAAAAAAAAGGACAGAAGGTTCTTTCGCTGGTGGTAACGATTGACCCGGTGGATGATGCCGCCGCACAGGCCAACCTGGACAGCATCAACAGCACAGTGCGCAAAAAGAGCAAAAAGAAGGGCCGCCCCACCGTGGCGATTGAGGATTCGCTGTTGGATGACCCCAGCGTGATCACCTTTGATTATGTTTCGGCACCGGAAACAACGATCCCCTATTCCTTTGGACGCCACCGCACCGAGCTGCGGGAGGAAATTGTTGTGAAAGCGCGCATGGATCAGCTGCGCGCGGAGATTACGCCCGAAGAGCTGCACGCGGTGGAAGTGATCATTGATGTGTTGGCAGATGCCTGCTGCACCATCCAGGCAGGCGATGGCGAGCAGGACGGCGGCAACAAAACGGTGTTTGGAAAGATGAATGCCATCATCCTGGATTGCGGCGGGCTGACCAGTTGGCTGGCCGGTATTGCACCCCGCTATGCACAGGAGATCATTCCCCGGTCGCAGACGATGCGCAGCCCGGCGCGGTACCTGAACAAGGTGCTGCGCGAGGATATGGATAACTATCGCATTTATATTTTCCGCAAGGCAAAGCCGGCAGCAGAACCCAAAGAGGAGCTGTTGGAAGCGGAGTACCATGTGATGGACGAGCCGGTGCAGCAAGCGATGCCGGAGCCTGAGCCGCCCAAGGTAGAGCTGATTCCCGAAACGATTGTAAAACGGCAGGATATGCGAAAAGAGTTTGCAAAGTTTGTAGATGATGGATACCTGGAAAAGACGTTGACGAGCGGCCAGCGCGGCGCTTACCACGAAATTTACCGCCACCTGGCAGCGCGGTGCGTGCCATCGCCTTCCAGCCTGCGCAATGGGCTGAAAGACGAAATGCGGCTGCATTACCTGGCCTGCATGAATGAAGTGATTGAAAAATATGGCAGCCTGACCCCGTTGATGGAAGCTATGGCGCATGAACTGGACTTTGATGTGTTTTGGGCAAAGGCCGCCAAGGACCCCAACGTGAATAACCCGATGGGGCTGTTCTACCACATTATTGAAGAACGCGCGCTGAACCCGATCGGCACCATAATGAACGACCAGGCACAACGGCAGAAGGTTGCCGCCAAGGAAAAAGGTGAAAAAGATAAGTGGCACAACGAAAGCTGGATGGATGCTTTTGAGGAAGATATCCCGGATGACAGCGAAGAGTAATTGAGATGAAGCGGAGCGGAACATCCGGGAGCGCTATTATAATAAGGTAAGCAGCGGTTGGCAGATTGCTGGCCGCTGTTTTTTTTGTTGGGGTGCAGCTGAGAAATGGAAATATCCGGCGTTTTTTGATTTCAGATAGACCTTGGGCAACACCGCACAATTCCCGCCTTGCGGCTTAAGCACCGCTCCGGCAGCTGCG
>ENA-OUQK01000559-OUQK01000559.1-human-gut-metagenome-genome-assembly--contig:-NODE-559-length-22295-cov-5.657554_pt1 | contig 22295 bp, 17 predicted proteins | sample MGYA00237954_ERZ548842 | MGnify/ENA primary metagenome ERZ548842 (study PRJEB26490, sample SAMN05194704) | human gut metagenome | biome: terrestrial biome; feature: human-associated habitat; material... | reverse complement strand
ATTACAATTTCAACAAATTTTACATTACTTATTGACATTTAATAGTTTGTCTTTTCCAAATGATTATTTAACGTGACAAAAAGTGGTGCGCCCATTTTGCCACCAAAAAAAAGTGAGCAACCAATATAGGTATACTCACACTAAAAAGACAAAGTATTTCCCTACGTTGGCATTATCCAAATCAGGTTATAGGTCGAAAGTCACACTTTCCTCTCAGCCTGTACTACAAGCGCCCTTTTTTTATTTACATCTAAGTTATACACTAATTCTAAAAGATAGTAAAGGAGTATCACATTTATTTTCGAACTGGCTTTTCTTCTTTATCCCAAATTCCAATCCCAGTAATGGCACAAATCATTGAGAAAATAGGAACGATAAAGATAAACCATGCGTATGGAATATAAGCTGTTGAGCATCCAAGTACGCCCATGACATAAATTGTCGCAACACCCCAAGGAACGATTGGTGCAGACAATGTACCAGAATCTTCAAGTGTTCTAGATAATACTTTACGAGAAATATTCATATCTTCATAAGTCGATTCAAACGTTTGTTCAGTTACAATGATAGATACTGTTTGTCCACCAGCTGTTAAGAAGTTCACAACATAACAATACACCAAAGTGACAAACACTAATACTGTACGATTCTTGATAAATTTTAAAAGAACATTTTTTGCCAAAACATCCAAAATACCAGTAGACGTAATGACAGCTCCCATTACACTGGCAACCATAAATGTCACTAATAATTCAGACATAGAAAGTACACCACCACGATTCAACATAGGATCAACAATGGATACACCTGTTTCAATGCTGAAACCATTAAAGGCATAGTTCATTAAGTCGACAAAGTTTACCCCTTGAAAGACCATCGCAAAAGCAGCAGATACAACTACGGCTAAGCCCATTCCTAATAAGGAAGGTAATTTAAATACAGAAATCAAAATAACTAGAATGGCAGGTAAAATCAATAGAATATTGATATTGAAATGTTTAGATAATGTGTCTAAAATCAATTTTTGTTGGGCAAGATCCATACTTCCACCACTATAATACAAGCCGGCAATTGTAAATAAGATCAAAGCGACTACAGCTGCAGGAAGTGTTGTATACTGCATAGAATGAATGTGATCATATAAAGGTACTTTACTTACACCACTCGCTAAATTGGTTGTATCTGATAAAGGCGACATCTTATCTCCTAGCCACGCTCCAGAAACGACGGCACCCACAACTAATGGTACGGGAATACTTGTTGTAGCGGCAATTCCCACCATCGCAAGACCCATAGTTGCCACAGAACCAAAGGATGTTCCTGTAAATTCACTTGTTAGGGCACAAAGGACAAAGGCTAGAGGTACTAAGATCTTCGGTGAAATCACTTGCATACCATAATACATCAATGATGGAACGGTTCCACCGGCCATCCAGATTCCCACAAGCATACCGACCATAATGACAATCAAGAATGTCGGCATACATTCAGCCGCTGTCTTAATAATATTCTGTTCCACTTCACTCCATGGAATATTTAAAAGTTTTGTGGTAATAACCGCAACGATCACACCCGCAAATACAGATAGTGTTGTATTGCATCCTAAGTTGATCATAATGATCAATACGGCAATAATAGCCAAAAATGAAACCACCGCAAATAGGGTTGTTGGCTGTTTTCTTTCTTTATTCATATCAAATTTCCTTCTCTTTCATCTATAACAATTCGTCCTTTAGAAAGTCTAGAGCCCCTTTCATTCTTGCTTCTCTAAACGCAAATGATTTAAAGCGATGCTCTGCTCCTTTGACAATAATACATTTTGCTCTTTCCTTAAAAATTTCTTTATACTTGTAACTACACTCACACGAAGCTGTAATGTCTTGATCTCCATGAATGGTACAAACATTTTTATCAAACAATGAAGCCTCTTTATAAGGATCAAGTGTACAGGCATCTTGGTAAAATTTAAGGCTCAACTTCAATCCTTCCACATCCGCACATCCATCTTTTTCAATGTTTGAAACGTCCTGGCCACACAAAGTCAAATGTTTTTTCAAGTTGTAAACTAAATCTGGTGCAGGACACCATAACGACAATGCTTGAACTCTTTCTTTACATTGTCCCGCCACCATACTCGCTACGCATCCTCCTAGACTACATCCGTGAAGCGCAATCTTTTTAGAATCGACAAAATCTAACGATTCCACATAATTCAACATGGCTTTCGCATCCAGAATCTCACTTGAAATAGTCATATCTTCAAAGCGTCCATCGCTTTCGCCGCTGCCATTCATGTCAAAGCGAACACTCGCAATACCAGCATCACACAATCTTTGAGATAACTCATTATGCACAAAATTTATTTCATTGCGATCATCACAAAATCCATGAAGTAGAATGACCATAGGCACTTTAGAACTTACATTGTCTGGCACATGAAGCATACCTCGCAATGTCAGTCCATCCCGCTTAATTTCTACATACTTCTGCATATATTTCCCTCCGTTTTGGGTATAATACCACAAAAAATATAATTTGTTTATACTTTTTTAACACATGTATACATTTTGAATACATCAATAGCCTCTTTGTTCATCAAGAGGCTATTTTTTCTTATATATTGTTGCGCTGTATCCTTCCACTTTTTTACTTTGATACATTGCCATATCGGCTCTGCAGTATAATTCATCAAAGGTCAATTCTTCTTTTCCATCATAAATGCAAGCGCCTAAACTCATTATAATCGGATGATCTTTTATAGATTCAATTTGGATTTGTTTCAAATTCTCAAACAAACGTTTAAAGAAAGCATTGGCACACTTACGATCCGTAACACCTGGAATAAATAACGCAAACTCATCTCCACCAAGACGCATGACTACATCTTTATCACGACATGATTTTTGTAGCGTATGCGCAATCGCAACAATGACCTCATCCCCAGCCATGTGCCCATACGTATCATTAATGGATTTAAATTTGTCACAATCCACTAAACACATCATGCCACTGACTTTGTTGTTTAAAACACGCTCAATCATCTTCTCTCCACTACGACGATTTGAAATTCCCGTCATTGTATCTGTTTGAGCTAAATATAATAATTTGTCTTCTCGCTTCTTTTGATCATCAATACACTCCACACAGTATAGAACATGGAGTAAACTTCCATCCTCATCATAATCAACCGGAATAAAACGGGATCGACACCAGCCAGAAAGCTTACCATAGAAAACACTATCTATGGATTTTTTGCCTTGAAGTCTTTCTTCTAATGTCTCAAGATCCATAAATTCAACTTCTCGATCTACATAATCAGCTTGACAGAATTTTCGATGAATCTTACAAATATGATCCGTAAAATTATCTTCTATATCATAAATTTCATGTTTTCCTAAATACGTTAGAATTTGCGGCTCCATTTTCACAATATGAAAGCGATTGGTTTTCACATTGATATAATGCATAGAAGTATAGATTTGTCCCAAGGCTGAATAGCCACTTAATTTTGCCTCACGCTTGGACTTATTTTGTGAATTACGAATCTTTAAAAAAGAGATGACTAACGTTGCGATCATATCTAAGAATGTAGTTAAACCCAAATGGTCATCAATCGGTGGATTGTCCACGCCAAAGAAACCACTGATTTCATTTTTATAGCGAATTGGACATACCACAAGACGTTTAACATTTTGAATCTTTAACGTATTATATGTATACACATGCTCATTTTTTATCGTTTCAACATCACGAATGATCACATTTTCTTTCTTATCAAAAGCTTTGTACCACCAATCGATGATATCCATATCAACGCCTTGTAGATAATCAATTTCACTTTCAATGCCTTGACGGCACCATTCATATGTATTATCGGTCACATGTTCTTTTTTATTATCTTCAAAAATATAAATTCGATCACATCCAATATGTTTTCCAAAAAAACGAATAAACTCATCGATCTGTTCATCCGGTGTATCCAACATAAGCGCAGAACGCAATGCTTCATTGATGACCAATTCATATCGTATGATTGCCTGCATATAGGACCTACCTTTCATTTATTCAATTATATCTTTAACTTGGTTATATTTTAGTTATTTTTTTCGAATAATTACCAATCGCTTCAATTACTTTTTCCATCGCCAAAGGCTTAGAAAAATGCTCAGTCATCCCCACCTTTTTGTACGTTCAATATCATCCCCAAATGCATTGGCTGTCATCGCTAATATAGGTACAGAATCGGTCCGTTCATATGTCTTTTTAAAGCCATTCGACAACTCAAACAGGCAGACATGACTTGCCAAAGAACACATGCCTAGATATTCTAATAAATCAGGAATACATTTGCGTATTTCTTCTTCACTCGTTGCCTGATTGATGATTGCGATCACATCTAAAATATGATTGATATCTGCTACTATATTATTTGTCATAATTCTAGCCTTTTTCTCATTTATTATAATTGTAACAAATCTAACCCATAAAGAAAAGAACCACACATAATGGTTCTTACTTACGCTTTTCTATTTTAATTTCCATAACTGATCAACAACACCACAAGTTCGAACACTTTTAATGGCAGCATCGATTACATCCATATTTGTGCCAAGAAATAAGAATTGCCACCCATATTTTTTCTCAAACTCAATCATTGAGTTAAATCCACCAATCGTATCCTTTTCTAATCCATGCATCGATCCACTTCAATCGATAATAAAAACAATTTCTGCACAATTTTTTCATCACTTGGCTACAGTATATTTTTTATCACAACCAAAATGATTGTCAAGAAAGCGACATATAAAGCAATCTAAGAACACTCGTGACTTTAGTCATGAGATGAATTAAATTGGTAGATGTTAGATAAATAATTAAAAAATAAATATAGTACTTTAATTATATACATATGTTATACCATTAATCCAAAACATTGGTTTGTGGTATTCACAATCGCGTCTACTTTTAATTTTGTGATATCTTAACGTATGATTTTTAATGGCATAATCTTTTAAACAAGAAAAGAGCTTGATCAAGCTCTTAGTTTCTCAATAAAATCTTCTTGTTTTAAAGGCTTTGAATAATAGAAGCCTTGAATCATATCACAATGCATTTCTTTTAAACAATCCTTTTGTTCTTTACTTTCAACACCTTCGGCAACAACCTTCATATCCAGTCCATGACCTAAATCAATGGCTTGTTGCACAATTTTCTTTCCACGCACTTGGTCTATATAATCAATCAGGCTCTTGTCTAATTTTACAGTGCTAAAGTTCAACTCATTTAAAGATGTCAGTGAAGAATAGCCTGAACCAAAATCATCCATATGAAGTTTGAATCCTGCTTTTACCAATTGATCTGTAATTTCAAGAATCTTCTCTGAATACAATGTCGCAGATTCCGTTAATTCAATTGGAACACATTCAAATGGAATTTGTTTCTGATTCACAATATCCACATAATGCTCCACGACATCATTAAAATGAATACTGGCACGAGAAAGGTTAACCGAAATAGGAACCATAGGAAGTTTGTTTTCCATTCTTTCTTTTTGGAACTGACAAACATTCTCAAATACATATTCATCTAAATGAACAACTAATCCATCATTTTCAAACAATGGAATAAAGGCTCCAGGTGAAATCAATGTACCATCGGGTTTTTGCCAACGAACCAAAGCTTCAGCACCCACAATATTTTCTGTATTCACATCATACTTTGGCTGATAATACACTTTGAATTCTCTATTCGCAATCGCAGATTTAAAATCATTTTCCATCTGTCTTTGCGCTAACTGCTTTTGATTCATTTCATCTGTATAAAAGGCCACATTGGTCTTAAAATCTTTGGAGATACTCTTTTCTGCCATCAATGCACGGTCACAAATAATGGGAATAGAAAGGCTTGTATCTATATCTTCATAAATACCCACCTTAATACGAATATTGGGTATAGGTGCTTCTTCAGCAATTTTATTTATGTTCCTGTTGATTCTTTCAACATCCATCTTAACTTTACTGTGGAACAACCCTAACAACTGATCTCCTTCATAACGCGTCAACAAGCCATTCTTCACATAATATCTAAAGGCATTTGAAAGGTAAACCAATACTTCATTTCCTTTCTTTGTGCCATATGTACCATTGATCAATTTAAAATCCGCAACATCTAGGATAACCACATTAAACTTTTCTTCCGTCATAAAATGTGTAAATGTTCTTGCGTGATGATAAAAGGCTTGTCTTGTATATAGACCTGTCAATTCATCCTTTTCAATAGCAGCCAAAGTCATACTTGATTCTCTAAGTTTGATTACACTATCGATTCGACTCTTCACAATTCGCGCATTATAGGGCTTCGTGATAAAATCCACAGCACCTAGACCTAAACATTTTAATTCATCTTCCTGTGAGTTATTTCCAGTCGTCACAATAACCGAAACACTAGCCAGTAAGGAATCTGATTTTTGGCGAGTCAAGAACTCAAACCCATCACATACAGGCATCACTACATCTAATAAAATGATGGATATTTCCTTGTAGTACTGTGACAATAATTGTAAGCCTTCTTCTCCATTGACAGCTTCAATCACATCATAATCATCTTCTAAAGTAGCCTTTAAAATTTCACGATTGATTTCATTATCTTCGACAATCAACACTTTTCGTTTAAAACCATTCGGTGTGATTGTATTATTAAACATATCTAAATTATTTCTACGAATATCCAAATCTTCATTCGCAAAACCAATGATGATTTGACTTAATCGACCATCTTCCATTACACGCCCAAAGTGTGAGTACATAAAATGAACTTCCGAATCATTTTTAGATTGGTAATGAATATTAAAATGTTCCGTTTTTTCTAACCTAGAAAATAAAGAGTTAAACGAAAGAGCCATTCGTAACATGTCACGATTCTTTTCGTAAACACGATCATCAATATATTGATTCATCGCATCGTTATAACTCGTACATGACGAAAAACCAGGCAACGTCAATGTTTCCTTAAAAGTATGAATTCGTTGATCTTCACAATCCACAATATAGATGTTTTTAAATTCATCGCCTAGTATTTGATAAATGCGATTGGAATCAAAATCTTTCATAAAAACCTCTTCTAAAACAATAACTTATTTATTACTATTATATAACCAAAACTTTCATTACGCAAACAACCCAGGAAAAGAAAAAAAGTGTCATAAGACACTTTATCATTATTTACGGTTTGCGTTTACCGATTTCATGATTTGACGAATCTGTGCTTCACTAGGTTTACGTCCCATTTGTAAGAACATTGCACGAATCATCTTTTCATTAATTGGTGGATTTTCTTTAATTTCTTTTTCAAACTTCTTACGAGTGAAGTAGAAAGTAACCAAGCCACCAATGATGGCTCCCACTATCGTATATAAAATTGATGCAACCATGTTTTAGTCAACCTCACTATCTACTCATCTATTCTACTATCTTTTTGAGGTTTTGACAATATGAATTGACCACTATATTCCGTTAAAATAATGGAAACAAAGATCAAAAGTCCTCCTAAAATCATAATTGGACTTTTCTCTTCATGCAACAATAAGAATCCAAATACATTCGCAAATAAGGATTCTGTACATAAAAGAACACTCGCACTCGATGCATCTGTATATTTTTGTGCCAAAGTCTGAAGTTGAAATGCCAAGAACGTTGCCACTATGATCATATAAGCACAACTCATATACGCATGTGCAGTGATTGTTTGTGGTATCGTTTCTAAACTTAAGGCCAGTGGAATCGAAAGGATAGCCGCAACACTCATTTGTACAGCATTGATCGCAATTGAATTCGAATTTTCTGTCGCATACTCTAAAGATATGATGTGACACGCAAAGAAAAAGGCACATGCTAAAGATAAACTATCGCCAAAACTAAATGAGAAATACCCTTTAGATAAGCTTAGACAGGCAATTCCTACAAGACAAACAACACTTGCCGCAAGTTGATGATTGCTCGGTTTCTTTTTCCATAACAGCCATACAATATAGGGTACAAGAACGACGTTGACAGCTGTTAAAAAGGCATTTTGACCTGTATTCGTAAAGAATAAGCCGAAGGTTTGAAACGCAAAAGCTAAGTACATTAAAACACCTGAAATACTTCCACGAAATAAGGCTTCCTTAGAAACCTTTACGTGACTGACTAAACATACAATAATACTAACGATGCTAGCGCCAATAAATCGAATCATTAAAACAGTAAAAGGATCAAATGTCTGCAAAGCTGCATCGGTCGCAATGAAACCGCCACCCCAAATGGCCGCAACTAAAAGGCATACTAAATTAGCCTGTTGTTTACTCATGCTTTTTCCTCATCAAATAAAGATGGTTGTTCAAAATCATCTTGTTTGACCCAAGAACCATCCGTAACATTTTCAAGTGGTGAGACCCACTCAAACTTGTCTACCTTGCCTAGTGGTGAAGAGAATGTAGCTTGGGCATTCATCAAACTGATTTCTTTTGCCTCAAAACGCATAATATCTTCTGCATAAATTTCAAATGGTGTATTTAAATCGACCACATGTACATTTAATATCACATTCGGATTGGATTTCACTAACTTACAAATACGATTTCCTTTCGCCGGACGATTTAATGGCGCAATCTCCGTTTGTTTCATACGCTTTAAAGAAAGGGTTGTCGTAGAAATTAAGACTTGTTCCTCACGATTTTGACTGACACAAATAGAAGCTACGCAATCATCCTTTGATAGATTCATCGCCTTCACACCTTTGGATTTATTTGAAACCAACGGAATTTGTTCAACCGGATACATCAAGCCATAGCCTTGTTCACTTACTAGAATGACTTGATCATCTGGTTTATAAGATAAAGATACACTAATCATTTCGTCCATAGCCCCAATCTTCATACAAGCCATTGTTTTATTAGAACGTGAAACTTCAAATTCTTTTAATTCGGTACGCTTGATCATACCATGACGACTTGCACTTATGACATGAACTCCTGTTTTAAAGGAATCCAATACATAGGCTGCGATAATTTTTTCGCTTGAATCCATCTTAATATAATTTGAGATATGACCACCCAAATCTTTCCATTTTGCCTCTTCAATCTGGTAAACCGGAATATATCCATATGTACCACGGTTTGTGAAGAAAACTAATGTCTGTAATGTATGACTCGCTCCGTAACAAACTAATGAATCTGTATCTTTTCGTTGTGTCATGGATTCACTAGAAGCATTATAGCTTCTCATAGATACACGCTTGATATAGCCATCACGCGTAATTGTGATCATACATTCTTCTTTGGAAATCATAGCCTTTTCATCAATTACGATTTCTTTCACTTCATGTACAATATCCGAAAGACGAGGTGTATTAAATTCTTCATTCACCTTTTCTAATTCTTCCACCATGACTTTATGAAGTTCATTTTTGTCGGAAATAATCTTCTCTAATTCGGCAATGTCGCATTGTAGTTGTTTAAATTCTGCCTTTAATTCTTTAACATCTGTATTTGTTAAACGATATAAGCGCATTACAACAATGGCTTCTGCTTGTTTTTCTGTAAAGTCAAAACGTTCAATCAAATTCTTTTTGGCATGGGCCTTATCTTTTGATTTACGAATGATACGAATGATCTCATCCATTACACTTACAGCTTTGATCAAGCCTTCTAATATGTGTGCACGATCTTTTTTAGAGGCTAAATCATATTTACTTCTACGAATCACTACATCTTCTCTGTGGTTGATAAAGGCATCTAACATCATGGCTAATGACATTTGTACGGGTGCCTTATTCACAATCGCAATGACGTTGTAATTGTATGATATTTGAAGATCTGTATTTTTATATAAATAGTTTAAGATCTGTTCATCATTACTATCTTTTTTAAGATCCACGACAATTCTTAATCCCGTACGATCACTTTCATCACGCACATCTAAAATGCCATCGATTTTTTTGTTTAAACGAATCTCATCAATTTTCTTTACCAAGTTCGACTTGATTACTTCATAAGGAATCTCATGAATCACAATTTGTTTAATTGTACGTGTTGGTACAATTTCCACTTTCGAACGAATTAAAATACGTCCACGTCCTGTTTGAAAGGCTTGTTTGATTCCGTCAAGTCCCATCACGATGCCGCCTGTAGGAAAGTCAGGGCCTTTCACAAACTGCATCAATTCTTCTAATGAACAATCGGGGTGTGAAATACGATAAATACTTGCTTGAACCACCTCATTTAAATTGTGAGGTGGAATATTTGTAGCATATCCAGCCGCAATGCCTGTAATACCATTGACTAATAAGTTAGGAAAGCGTGCTGGAAGTACAGTGGGTTCCATCTTTTCATCGGAAAAGTTGGGTGCCCATTCCACTGTATCTTTATCAATGTCCTGCAACAAGAAATCACTGATTTTGGCTAAACGCGCTTCTGTATAACGCATCGCAGCCGCCGGATCGTCATCGATAGATCCATTGTTTCCTTGCATGTCAATTAAAGGATTAGTAATCTTCCAATTTTGTGACATACGAACCATCGCATCATATACAGAGCTATCCCCATGAGGGTGATAATTACCAATGACGTTACCGACTGTTTTTGCGGATTTATGATATGGCTTGTTGTAAGTATTCCCATCTTCATACATCGCATATAAAATACGTCTTTGTACTGGCTTTAAGCCATCTCTTGCATCTGGTAAAGCACGCTCTTGAATAATATATTTAGAATATCTGGCGAAACGATCGGCCATGATATCTTCTAAAGAATTCTTTAAAACATTATGTTTTACTTCTTTTTCTTTCACGCATTTACCTCCTTATAATCATCTTCTAGAGTAAATACAACATTGTCTTCGATCCAGTTACGGCGAAGCTCCGCCTTATCTCCCATTAATTCAGTCACTCTTTTTTCAGCCATCATCGCATTTTCAATGGTCACACAAAGTAAAGTTCTTGATTCAGGATTCATTGTGGTATCCCAAAGCTGAGTGGCATTCATTTCACCAAGACCTTTATATCGTGTAATGGTGTAACCATTTTTTAATTCGGCTTTTTTCTCATCTAATTCTTCATTTGTATATAAATAGTATTCTTTACCCGCCTTGGCAATCCGATATAGTGGTGGCAAGGCAATATACAACATTTCATGCGTAATTAAATCACGCATATAACGATAGAAGAATGTCAATAATAAGTTTTGAATGTGAGCTCCATCATCATCGGCATCGGTCATGATAATGACTTTATAGTAGTTTGAATCTTCAGCCGTAAAATTTGCACCTACACCAGCACCTAAGGCATGAATAATGGTATTTAACTCTTCATTCTTTTCGATAGCTTCAAGACTTGCCTTTTCTGTATTCAATACTTTACCACGCAAAGGAAGAATCGCTTGATATTTTGAATCACGCCCCTGTTTTGCAGAACCACCCGCAGAATCCCCTTCGACTAGATATAATTCTTTTCTTCTGGCATCCTTACTTTGAGCCGATGCCAACTTTCCAGATAACACTCTTTCCGAACGGTTTTTTCCTTTTCCATTACGAATATCGGCACGCGCTTTTCTTGCGGCATTACGAGCTTGAGCTGCCTTGATGATCTTACGTACTAGAGCATTGGCAACCTCTTTATTTTCTTCCAAGAAGTAACGAAGGTTTTCCGATACCACCGTTTCTGTTGCTGGCTTAGCTTCTGGTGTACCTAACTTTTCTTTGGTCTGCCCTTCAAATTGTAGATAATCTTCTGGAATTGTCAGATTGATAACTAATGTCAAACCTTCTCTGACATCATTCCCATCAAATCCTTTATCTTTTTCTTTTAAGAAACCATTCTTACGAGCATATTCATTAAAGACTTTCGTAAAAGCTTGTTTCGCCCCTGTTTCATGAGATCCGCCATCACGCGTACGAACCATGTTTGTGAATGAGAAAATGTTCTCTTGATATTCATCTGTATATTGGAAACATCCTTCTACAATGATCTGGTTACTTTCACCTCTAAAACTAATTGGATCATGCATTGGCGTATGATCTTGATTCACTTCTTCAATAAAGGCTTTTAATCCATCTTCATATTGGTAAACGACTTCTCTTTCTTCTTTTCGCTTATCGCGTACAATCATTTTTAACCCTTTTAATAAGAAAGCATCTTCTTGGGCTCTTTCACAAATGGTTGAATATGAAAAGTGAACCGATTTAAAAATAGACGGATCCGGTTTAAAGGAAACAATACTTCCGGTATGATTGGTTTTTCCTACTTTTTCAAGTTTTCCAATCTTACTTCCCCCATCTTCAAATGTCATACTCCATACATCTTTTCCATCATGTACCATAACTTTGCACCATGTACAAAGAGCGTTCACAACACTTGCACCTACACCATGCAATCCTCCAGCACTTGTATAGCCTCCATGACTTGTAAATTTACCACCAGCATGCAGAATGGTAAAAATAACTTGAAGTGTACTCACCCCTGATTTATGTTTTCCAACAGGCATTCCACGCCCGTGGTCTTCTACTGTAACACTGCCATCTTTTTCTAGTGTAATTGTGATTTCATCACCATAGCCATTTAAAGCTTCATCAATCGCATTATCGACAATTTCCCATACTAGATGATGCAGACCCTTTGAATCGGTAGATCCAATATACATTCCTGGACGCTTTCTTACGGCATCCAAACCTTCTAAAATAACGATACTACTTTCATCATATTGTTGTTTTGGCATACTATCCCTACTTTCCAACGTAATCTTTATTATATCAACAAATCAAAAAAAGTGCACATAAATTCCTGTTAAAACACTTTGAATATACACTATTCATGTCCAATTAAAATGGTGTTAAACTTTAGTTCACATTTAACAAGTTCAATTATCCCAACTTATTTTAAATCTGAACTCATTTAATCGTATGCATTCTTCAAAACACTTGATTGTACCCAAATTCATTATAAAGGGTTTTAATGTCCACTTTTTGAGTTCCAATATACACTTTTAAATCTACATTTTAAATCCGCATTATTTATGTCAAATTATTAATTTTTCCATACAATTCTCGACTAAGTGAATCAAAACTGCTAAAATAAATTCCGAGGTGGAAGAGATGAAAACTATTTTATGTATTTTATTAGGTTACTTATTAGGATCTTTACCCTTCGCATTGATCATAGGTAAAGTTTTCTATCATACAGACATTCGCCAATACGGCTCAGGAAATCTAGGTGGAACGAACGCAGGAAGAGTTCTTGGAAAGAAAGCGGGAATTTCTGTCATTGTGTTTGATGTATTAAAAGTTGTTCTTGCGATTGCGATCGCAACCCAAGTATCGAAAGTGGCTGGTATCTGGACAGGACTTGCCTGCTGCATCGGACATTGTTATCCAGTCTTCGCAAAATTCCATGGAGGAAAAGCTGTTAGTACTATGTTTGGCTTCTTATTCTCTACAAGCATTTTCTTATTTCAAGACGCAAGCTACTTACTTGTACCATTTGGCATGTTTCTAGTTGTCCTATATCTATTTAAATATGTATCTTTGGCCAGCATGTGTGCAGCCATCGCAAGCAGCTTATACATTACGGCATTGATGCTAGGATTCAATGTGGAAAGTATTTCAGTTATTGTCGCAAGCTGGCTAATGACAGTTCTTGTGATTTACAGACATCGTACAAACATTGAAAAAATCAAAAAGGGTACAGAAAATACAATTTCATGGTTATAGAAAGTTTTTTAAGAAACTTTCTTTTTTTTATGTCTTTTTCACATTGGAATCGTATCATAGTATGTATGAACTATTTATACTACGAATACAAATCCAGTACTGTTTGCACAGTTAAAGAAGATGAAAAGCTATACTACAAGAGTTTAAGCACGCAAAATTATCTAAACGAAAAATGCTTATTAAATGGATCCACCCTTAAAGGAAGACAAGAAGCCTTTGTCTATCAAATGAAAGTAAAAAAATACATTCCTGTTGTTGTATCCATTTCAAGAAAGGAGATCTACTTTCCCAACAAATCGAAAAAAGCACATGACTGTATCTGGATCAATTATGCCAATATTAAAGACGTCACTTACTTTGAGTCCACTTGCACAATCACATTTCATGATGGCTCCAAACTCAATTGTGAGCATCCTAAACGAATCCAACAAACGCTAAAACAAATTTTTCGCTACCTAAATAAAAATACACCGGATTAACCGGTGTATTAGTGGCAACCTCCACCACATGATGAACAATCATGTGAGCAACTTGATTGTTGCATTTGTTCTTCATGACGAAGTGTATTCACGCCAAGACCCTCAATACATACTGTGGCATTATCGGCTAAATTCGATACTTCTACAATTGTACATGCTGGGAATGGTTCATCGACAAAGTTTTTGAATGTATTCAAGAATGCTTCTTTATCCTCGATATTCTTTAAATACACAGTGAACTTCACAACATGGTGAAGCTGTAAACCATAGTTTGATAAAACATCAATAACCTTATTGATAGCTGTAATTGTCTGTTCCTGAATGCTTTCGCCAAGTCCAGTCTGACCACTTAAATAAAAGAAGTCTCCCAATTGAACCATATTTGAAACACAAGATGTTCCCTCTTGTTTTCCTGCTGATTTTAAAAATATATTCATAGTACTAAATTCCTTTCTTCTTCTATTATATAGAATCTATGCCATCTTCTAAAGTGTTTTGCACTAAAATTTCTCTAGGCTTACTTCCTCTTGCAGGACCAATGATACCATTTGCCTCTAAAACATCCATCAATCTTGCCGCTCTAGAATAACCCACAGAGAACTTTCTTTGAATCAAAGACGTACTTGCCTTTCTAGATGCGATCACAAAACGCTTCACTTCCTCATACAAAGGATCGGCCGTAACATTTCCCGCTTCATTTCCTTGATTTTGTAAATCTTTTAATTGAATAAAGGCATCATCATATTTTGGTCTTGCCTGCGATTTCACAAATGCACAAATGTTATTGACTTCTTCATCCTTAATAAAGACACCCTGAATACGTCTAGGACTCGTCTCACCATTTGGTAAATACAACATATCTCCATTTCCTAGCAAACGCTCTGCTCCAGCTTGGTCCAAAATCGTTCTTGAATCGACAGATTGTGATACCGCAAACGCAATACGACTTGGAATATTTGCCTTAATAACACCTGTAATGACATCCACACTCGGTCTTTGTGTGGCAACAATCAAATGAATACCGGCGGCACGAGCAAGTTGTGTAATTCTTTGAATACTTGCTTCAACTTCTTTAGCTGCCACCAACATCAAATCGGCCAACTCATCAATGATAATCACAATACGAGGCAATACCTTTAAATGATCATCCTCATGATTTTTGACATACTCATTATATGCCGTAATATTACGAACACCTAATTCACCAAACAAGTCATAACGGCGATCCATCATTTCTACAATGACCTTTAATGCCTTATTGGCAAGATCACCATCCGTAATCACTGGAGATAATAAATGTGGTACATCATTATATGGAGTAAACTCTACTTTTTTAGGATCAATCAAAACTAATTTTACTTCATCTGGCTTTGTTCGCATTAAAATCGAAGAAATAATCGCATTGACACAAACCGATTTACCACTACCCGTAGCTCCAGCAATCAATAAGTGTGGCATACGATTTAATTCGCCATAGACATTATTTCCCATTAAGTCTTTTCCTAAACAGAAAAGCAACTTTTTATCTTTCATAGAATCCGGTATTGTACGCATTAAATCCTTCATCTGAACACTTGTCTTTTCAACGTTTGGAATTTCAATTCCAACACTTGCCTTACCCGGGATCGGTGCTTCAATACGAATATCCTTAGCCGCAAGCCCCATCTTGATATCATTTTGTAAGTTACTGATTTTATTCACACGAACACCAAGTTCTGGTTTGATTTCAAACTTTGTGACACTTGGACCAATATGAATCTGTACAAGCTTAGCCTCCACACCAAATTCATGTAAGATCTCAATCAGTTTTTCACCTTTTTCCTTCGCTGTAGTCACATTCGCATTGGATCTTGATTTTCTTTCCATATCCTCTAAAACATTTAGTTTTGGAAGCTTATAGTTTTTAAAATCCGAATTTTCATCCGCAACATAATGTTTAGGTTCAACCTTTTCTACAACACCCTCATTGACAACAGGAACTTCTTTTTTAGTCTCTACAGGAGTCGGTTCATCATCCACATCCACCATAAAGCTAGGTTTTCTAGGTTCTAAATCACCAATAATCAAAGGCTCATCCATTTCTTTTTCTTCATCCACAACATCTGGTTGTACAGGTTTTACAGGATCGGCATTAATAATTTGAAAACTCGATTCATTTGTATCTTCATCTTCAAAAATAAAGTTTTTACGATCAATCGAAACAGGTGTTTCCTTGATTGGAGCACTCTTCATTACTTTTTTAGGTTTTCTTTCAAAACTTACAATTTTTTCATAACCAAACATTAAGATAGCTAGCACAAAAAACAATAGTACCATTACATAGGTTCCAGAATAATCGAATAATGACTGAAAAAGACATAGCAACAAAGCTCCTGCTAATCCAGAATATGTTTTCAAATGACCCGTAATAATATTACCGGCATTTTCCATAATATATTTTAAGCCATAGCTACCTGGGTGTGGTTTAAACTCTATAATCGAAGAAATCAAACTTAAGCCAAGTGCCAAAAATAAGATTCCAAACATATAACGCTTACGAATCACAGGCTGTTCCTTATGGAAAATAAGAACTGCACACAAGGTAGCATTCAAAATAAATAATCCATTTGTTAAAGCTCCAAATAAGAATTCAAAGAAATGTTTTAAAAAAGCTCCTACAATGCCAAATTCTAAAACGACAATAAAACTAATACATATCATACAAATAAGGAAACACAAACGAAATAAGTTTGAGTGCAACCAAGACGTTTGTGTTTTCTTTTTCGTAGATTTTCTTCGTGTTGTTTTTTTTCTGGCTTTTGCCATACTTACCCCACTTTCTACTTATTTAAGTTTATTTCTAAAATAACCGGTAAAATCATCGGTCTTTTTGCGGTTTGTTTATAAAGATATTTAGAAACCTTATCACGAATCAAGTTACGCGTTTCTAAATTGTCATACGTTTTATTTTCAACCGCCTCGTTGATCGTATCTTCCATAATTTTAGCTACATCACCCGTGATGTATTCTGCATCACGCAAATAGATCAATCCACGACTTTGTACATCTGGACCATTAATGATTTTCTTTGTCTTTGCGTTGATACCAATTGCTAAAATCATGACACCATCCGTACTCAATGTTTCACGATCTTTTAATACGACACCTGCCATATCCCAGTTTTCTTTTCCATCGATCATTGTTTCATGAAGCTCTAATTCCATTGCGCAAGAAACTAATTTACGATTTTCAAAAGTGGCAACCTGTCCATTATCTAAAATGATGATGCGACTTGGATCATATCCCATTTCAACCGCAATCTGTGAATTCATGTGCAACAAACGATATTCCCCTTTGATTGGAATATAGTATTTTGGTTTTGTAAGGAAGATCATCATTTTCAAATCCTCTTTACTAGGGTGCATACTCAAAACATTCTTATCTAAGACGATGATTTCACCCTCTTTTTTGTACATGTCATTTTCCATGCTCTTGAATTCATTTTCAACACCAGGTACAACTGGACTTGCGACCACAATGACATCATCCTGATCAAACACAATCGATTCTAATTCATTGTTGGCAATGTTGTTGATAGTTTTGAATAAGGATTTACCTTGCCCTGAAATGATTACGACAACATCTTTCATTGAGTTATCAAAATCAGCTGGATCAATCACTAAGGAAGGATCCACCTCATACCCAATTTCTTTTAATCGCCCTACTAAATCACGTAATTCTTTTGAATAGAATACCATCTTACGACGACTTGCCATACAACAATCAATGATTTCCTGAATACGATATACACTTTGTGTATACACACTCACAAAGACACGCTTATTTTCATGTGTTTCTAAAACCTGTAAAAGCTTGGGGGAAATACGATGACTTGGAGAAGTGTGTCCACTTCTTTCTGCCCCTTTACTTTCCTGTAACAAAACCAATACACCTTCGTTACCAAGTTCTGAAATCGTTGTGAAATCGGCACGATATGCATCGTCTAAATCATCATAGTCTTCAATAAATTCACCAGAATATACAATATAGCCTTGCTCTGTACCAATCGCTAAACCAAATGTTCCTGGATACGCATGCGTAATTGGAAAGAAAACAACTCTTCTTTTGCCGATACGCTTTTTATCATTACGCTTTACAGAATGTACACGCACACCTGTAATATGTTCCTGACGAATCATTTTCTGTACTTCTTTTACAGCTAATGGAGCGGTATAAACATCACAAGGAACTTGTTTTAATAAATATGGTAAAGCTCCCATTACATCATCATGACCATGCGTAATAAAAATACCCACAACACGATTTTTATTTTCAACTAAATACGTAAAATCCTGAATAATAAACTCGATACCTAATGACTCCTTGTTGTCAGGAAATTTGATACCCGCCTCTATTACATAGATGGATTCATCCACCTCCACACAGAATAAATTTTTACCATCTTCATCTAAACCACCAAGGGCAAAGATACGGATTTTTTCAGTTAATGAAGGAATTTTTTCTTCTTTCATATTATCTCCTTTTAAATAGTATTATTTTTCTAAATTATATCACACCGCAACGCCATCTAAAGAGAAACTTTTCGCCTCTGTAATTTTAACTTCTACAAAATCTCCAGGCTGAATATTTTCACCTTTAAAGTTAACTAATTTTTGAGTGTCTGTATATCCAGAATATACCTTTTCATTCTTCTTACTTAAGCCATCCACTAATACGGTAACAGTACGACCCACATAAGCTTTATTCTTTTCTAAAGCCAGATCATTCCATGTTTTATTTAATTTCGCTAAACGCTTTCTCTTTGTCTCCATATCAATCGAGTCATGCATACGGCTAGCTGGTGTACCAGGTCTTGCTGAGAAAATAAATGTAAAGGCATTATCGTATTTACAATAACGAACCACATCTAGAGTGTGTTCAAACTGTTCATCGGTTTCATTTGGGAAACCAACAATGATATCTGTCGAAACAGAAACATTTGGAATTGTATTGACAATCTTATCATATAAAGCTAAGTATGATTCTTTTGTATAACGACGACCCATTAACTTAAGTACATCATCATCTCCTGATTGTAGCGGAAAATGAATAAATGGCATGATATTGTCATATTTTGCGATTATATCAATCATTTCTTCGGAGAAATCCCAAGGGTGACTTGTTGTAAAACGAACACGAGGAATGCCAATTTTAGCAACTTCTTCTAATAATGTCGCAAAATCCTGTTCATTATCCATATCTTTTCCATACGCATTCACGTTTTGTCCAAGCAATGTGATTTCTTTATAACCCTCATCCTTAAGTTGCTGAACCTCTTTTAAGATTTCAGACATCTTACGTGAACGCTGTTTACCACGAGTATAAGGAACAATACAATATGTACAGAATTTGTCACAACCATACATAATGTTGACCCAAGCCTTGAATGTTCCAAAACGGTGTACCGGTAGATTTTCGTAAACCTCTCCTTCTTTAGAGTAAATCTTTACAACTTTTTTACCCTCAACCATACAACTATAAAGCATGCTAGGAAGCTCTTGAATATTGTGTGTTCCAAACAATAAACGAACTTGAGGATATTTCGTTAATAAAGTTTCAACTAAACCTTCCTCTTGTGCCATACATCCACAAACACCAATCACAAGATCTTTGTTTTCGCGATATAAACGTTTGAAGTTACCAATCTCACCCAATACTTTTTCTTCCGCATTTTGACGAATTGCACAAGTATTGATAATTATGACATCACTGCCTTCAGCCGTTTCATTAGGTGCAAATCCTAGCTCATCTAAAATACCAGCCAATGTTTCACTATCACGCTCATTAGCCTGGCAGCCATATGTAGAAATAAAATATTTTTTTCCTCTTCCCATCATACGAGCAGCTTCAGGAATATTAAATGTATCAATACGATCAATTGTATTTGTAGTACGCTTTTGTGCTTCTTTTAAATCGGGTAATACCCATCCTGGTTTTTGTTTCATGTGATCTCCTTTCGAAAAAAAATGCCAAGCACTAAGCTTGGCAAATGTGTTTAAATTTGAATTACTGGTTGATTGCTCCAACAGGGCAAGTTCCTACGCATGAACCGCAGTCGATGCAAGTTCCTTCGTCACAAACTGATTTTCCTTCATCGTCTAATGAAAGAGCTCCTACAGGGCATCCTCCTACACAAGCACCACATCCGATGCAAGCATCTTTATCGATATTTACTGCCATTGTTATTTCCTCCTTGTTTAATAATTTATACTCAAATTATAGCGATAACCAAGTAGTGAATCAAGACAGTTTAGTAAGTGCAGGCTTACCGTAATTCATTTACCAAACTAAAAAATTGAAGTCGGGACTAAAGCCCGACATTTTTATTTTGCGTATTCCTGGGCACGTGTCTCACGAATAACATTAACCTTGATTTGACCTGGATATGTCAATTCAGATTCAATCTTATCACGAATATCACGAGCTAATTTTACACAAGTCATGTCATCCACGTGTTCTGGATTTACAAGTACACGAATTTCACGACCTGCCTGAATCGCAAACGCATTTGAAACACCCTCAAATCCATTCGCAATTTTCTCTAAGTTTTCAAGACGGTTGATATAAGCCTGAGCACTTTCTTTACGTGCACCAGGTCTTGCAGCACTAATTGTATCTGCTGCGATAACCAAATGACTAGTCAAGAACTTAGGTTCTACATCCCCATGGTGTGAGTGGATCGCATTTAATACAATTTCTTTTTCACCATGTTTCTTACAGAACTTGTATCCCAATTCAACATGAGATCCATCTTGCTGCTCAATATTCAATGCCTTACCAATATCGTGCAACAATCCAGCACGTTTGGCAATTTGCTGATTCAATCCAAGTTCAGCTGCCATGCATCCAGCGATATAGGCAACTTCCATAGAGTGCTGCAAAGCATTTTGTCCATAAGAATAACGATATTTTAATGTACCAATCAATTTTACAATTTCACGATCAATACGACCAATACCCAATTTAAAGATAGCTTCCTCACCAGCCTTCATGATCTCTTGATCAATTTCATTCTGGTATTTCTTAACAACATCTTCAATTCGTCCCGGCTGAATTCTTCCATCACGAATCAAGTGTTCCAAAGCTAAACGAGCCACTTCACGACGTACTGGATTAAAACATGTAATCGTAATCAAATCTGGAGTATCATCGATGTTTAATTCAACACCTGTTGCCTGTTCAAAACAACGAATATTACGTCCTTCACGACCAATGATACGTCCCTTCATTTCTTCACCAGGTAAAGAAACAACACTGACTGTCTTTTCTTGAGTTTCCTGCTGAGACATACGCTCAATAGCTAAGGCAATGATATTCTGCGCTTTTTCATTGGCAGTCGCCTTTGCCTCATCCTCTTTATCTTTGATGTATGCAATTGTTTCATGTTCCATTTTCTTTTCCACAATCGCAAATAATTCATCTTTTGCTGCCTGGCTTGACATTTTGGCAACACTTTCTAAAACGACAACCTGTTTGTCGATTTCTTCTTGTAATTTCTTTTCTTTTTCGTCTAATGATGTCAGTTTGTCAGCAACACTTTTCATCTTTTCATTAATCTGACGCTCTTTTTGATTTAACGCTTCATCACGAAAATTCAAGTTATCTTCTCTACGCAATAACTTGTTCTCTAATTCCATTGATTCTTGTTTACGTTCTTTAATTTCTTTTTCAGCTTCTACGCGCAAATCATGAGCCTGTGTCTTTCCGTCTAACACAGCTTGTTTTACACGAGATTCCGCTTCATTTTGAGCTTCTTTTAAAATCTGTTCTGCTTTTTGCTGATTCTTATTTAAACCTGCTTTGGAAAGTCCGACCATACAGCCAGATCCAATCGCAAGACCTGCGACACCAGACAAAACGATCCATAGTACATCCATACTATTTCCTCCTTTTCGTCCTTTGTTCTAGGTAAAACCAAAAATATTATACACGAAAACAGGTATAAAGTCTATCAAGTCAAAGGGCAAAATAAAAGATGTTCGTCTAGACAAACATCTTATATTGAACCTCTCATCACTGAAGTGACGAGATTCTTGGGAAC
>ENA-OUQK01000549-OUQK01000549.1-human-gut-metagenome-genome-assembly--contig:-NODE-549-length-22483-cov-3.842162_pt1 | contig 22483 bp, 16 predicted proteins | sample MGYA00237954_ERZ548842 | MGnify/ENA primary metagenome ERZ548842 (study PRJEB26490, sample SAMN05194704) | human gut metagenome | biome: terrestrial biome; feature: human-associated habitat; material... | reverse complement strand
GGGTAATAGAGATTACCGGACTGAGAGGTTCTACTCCAGCCGTGGAGCGTCATCGGGGGATGATGGAAGCCCTGAAGGCCGTTCCGGGGGTGCAGGTGGTGGCATCTGCAGAAGCCGGATGGTTCCGGCAGAAGGCTGGGGAGGTGATGGATACGTTACTGGATGCTCACCCACAAGTAAACCTGGTCTTTGCACAGAACGACCGGATGGCTATCGGGGCGTATGAGAAGGCACGCCAGAAGAATCGTGCCGGACAGATTGCATTTGTGGGAGTTGATGCGGTAGCCGGCGGAGTGGAAAGTGTGGCGGAAGGCAAACTGGATGCTACCTTCATTTATCCTACAGGAGGTGATAAGGTGATTCAGGTAGCCATGGCTATACTACGTGGCGAACCCTATCAACGAGAAAATATACTTTCTACCGCGTTGGTAAATCGTGCCAATGCCCGTGTGATGCAGATGCAGATGAAGCATATTCTGACGCTGGACCAGAAAATTGAGCTTTTAAATCATCAGTTGGATGATTATTTCCTTCGTTACTCCGCACAAACAATGTTCTTATATGCCTGTGTGGTAATATTGATTCTGGCCGGATTCTTGTTCTTTTTCCTGGTACGTGCCTTTTGGGTAAAGAACCGGATGAATACGGAATTGTCTACCCAGAAGCAGCAATTGGAACAGCAGCGTGACCAGTTGCAGGAACAGCGTGACCAGCTGATTGCATTGTCGCGTCAGTTGGAAGAGGCTACACATGCCAAGCTGGCCTTCTTTACCAGTGTGTCGCATGATTTCCGTACACCGTTGACTTTGATTGCAGACCCTATCAACCAGTTGCTGGAGGAAAAGCATTTAGGTGAGAGGGAGCGGAATATGCTGGAGATTGTGCGGAAAAACGTCGCAGTCTTATTGAGATTGATTACTCAGATTCTGGATTTCCAGAAATATGAACATGGCAAACTGGCTTTGCGGCTTTCTGAATTTAATGCGCTGGAATGTATAAAGGATTGGACAGAGGCATTCCATACTTTGGCGTTCCGGAAACATATTCAGTTTGAAGTGAAGGCGGAAGGAGATGTGGCGCAGTATGTGATGGTGGCCGATGCGGAAAAGATAGAGCGCATTACCTACAACTTATTGTCCAATGCCTTTAAATTTACTCCGGAAAAAGGGGAGATAAAGGTGGTGCTTTCGCGGATAGAGAAAGATAACCAACCATGCTTGTGTATGGAAGTCAGCGATACAGGTATTGGCATGTCCGAAGAACATATACATCACGTGTTTGAACGTTTTTATCAGATAGATGCACAGCATACAGGTTCCGGACTGGGACTGGCTCTGGTAGAGGCTTTTGTGCAGTTGCATAAGGGGACAGTGCGGGTAGAGAGCGAGAAAGGAAAAGGCACATGTTTCCGGGTTGTACTTCCTATGAAGCAGGAAGGAGAGGTTAAGGAGGTGATAGAGAAAAATGAATCCTTGAAAAACCTGCAGGAAGGGGCTGTGCTGGATGCCGGACAAGAAACCTTGCATCAGTGGGTTGAAAACGTGGAAGTGGACGGAACGGCAGACAAGGAAGTGGTGCTGGTCATTGACGACAATCAGGATGTGCGTGACTACGTGAAGATGTTGCTGCAAGATAAATATACCGTGATTGAAGCGGTAAACGGACAGGAAGGTATAAGACAGGCCATGAAGTATGTGCCAGACGTAGTGGTGTGCGATGTCATGATGCCTGTAATGGATGGTATAGAATGCTGTAAACGTTTGAAAAGCGAGTTGCAGACGTCTCATATTCCGGTACTGATGCTGACCGCATACGCTATGGATGAACAGCGGATTCAGGGGTATGATTCGGGCGCAGACTCGTATCTGACAAAGCCTTTCAATGCCAAACTCCTGCTGGCACGAATCCGCAACCTGATAGATAACCGGAAACGGTTGAAATCGTTTACAGAAGATGCCACGGCGGTAAGCGGAAAACAGTCGTTGGGCGAAGTGGACAAGGGATTTGTGGAAAAGCTGAAGGCCTTGATTGAGGAAAAAATGAGCAATTCAGATTTGAGTGTAGAAGATTTGGGTGCTGAATTGGGATTGGGGCGCGTGCAGCTATATCGTAAAACAAAATCCTTGACCGGATATGCTCCGAATGAATTGTTACGCATTGCCCGGTTGAAAAAGGCCGCCTCTTTGCTGGCATCCTCTGAAAAGACGGTGGCCGAAATCACCTACGAAGTGGGATTCAGTTCTCCGTCTTACTTCACCCGGTGTTATAAAGACTATTTTGGAGAAAGCCCCAGTGAATTCCTGAAAAGGCGGGATGGGAAAAATTGAGAAGGGAGAGAGATTTTTTCTTACTAACAGAAATAGTTGTATATTTGGGCACTTTTTTGAATAGCTGGTTATGAAACGTATTTTGATATTGATATTCGTGTTGTATGTATGTGGTGCTGCAGGGCGTGCGCAGGATTTGAAAACGCTTTTTGTGGCATTGCCAGATTCCTTGTCACCGCTTTTGACGGAGGTAAACCGGGCCGACTTCGGTGATTTTCTGGAAAGTGGGATGAAGGCAGAGGTGAAGAACCGTTTTGGGAATATGTCGGAAATGACTAAACTGACTTCAGATTATTTGTTCCTGAAAACGACTTCGGCCAGCACCTTGGAACTGAAGCTGCTTCCGCTGAATGACTCCGTGAAAGTGATTTGTGCCGTTTCAACCTATTCGGCTCCGGCTGCTGACAGTCAGATTACTTTTTATGATACGAACTGGCATGAATTGCCGCTTTCCGATTTTTTACAGCTTCCGCAAGAAGATGAATTTTATTTGACTCCGGCTTCGACAGCCCAGGCTGACTCCTTGAAGAACCTTCGTGCCTATGCCGACATGTACTTGTGGAAGGCTGAATTGTCGTCTGACAAACCGGTGCTCAAGTTCACTTATACTACGCCCGACTATCTGGACAAGGAAACCGCAAAAGATTTAAAGCCTTATTTGAAATCGCAACCCGTTTGTCTGGAGTGGAAAGAGGGAAAATTTGTGGCTCGGGAAGATTGGAATCCTTCGTTAAAGTGATTTTGTTTAATTCTTTGTATTGCTGAATGTTATGTTGTAAAACATTTATTCTATGTTTTGCGTATAAAAATACATGAAAAATCGTTAATCCCTCAGCCGGATATACCGAATTTTTTTTATCTTTGGAACGCTATTTGTAAAGCAGTCAAGCATATCTGCATGAAATGAAGGCAGAAGTGCACTCTGAAAGTGATTTGTTTTAAACCAGTAATGGTATTCTGAATAAGGGTCGGGCTGGAAAAAGGCCATCCGACGGATACTAGCTGAAAAATATAAGGTATAATGATTTTAAAGTGTATTAGAACAGTAGCAATGGCGGCTCTGGCCATGGTCAGTATCAATGTTTCAGGACAAGATCTTCTGGCTCGTCAGGCGCCGATTGACAGAAAATTAAAAGCAGTGGATTCATTAGCCCTGATTCGCCAGATTAAGGCAGAACAGGCAGTATATCCCGCTTACAGTCTTTATCCAAACTGGAACAATGATCGCGTTCATGCTTACGGTGGTAATGTACAGGTTCCAGATAGTTTCCGAATCGATCTGACAGGCTTCTGCATGCCGACAACTCATACAAAAATTACTTCTAAATGTGGTCCGCGCTGGCGGCGTATGCACAACGGATTGGACATTAAGGTCTATATCGGCGATACCATCCGTGCTGCTTTCGACGGGCGTGTGCGCATGGTGAAATATGAACGTAGAGGTTATGGCAAATATGTAGTAATTCGTCATGACAATGGTTTGGAAACCATTTACGGACACTTGTCTAAGCAGATTGTAGCTGAAGATGAATATGTAAAGGCGGGTGACCCGATTGGTTTGGGAGGAAATACCGGACGTTCTACCGGTTCTCACCTTCATTTTGAAACTCGTTTCTTAGGTGAGGTGATAAATCCAGAATTTATGTTTGATTTCCCGAACCAGGATATCGTTTCAGACAGCTATTTGTTTGTGCGTGGTGCCAACCGTTATGCATATCAGCGTACTCGTGCATTGGCTGCTGTAAAATCAGGAAAATCCGGTGCGGCAGAGGCGGAAAAATCAGCTATCCGCTATCATAAAATCCGTAAGGGTGATACATTGGGACGTATCTCTCGTTTGTATCACGTATCCATCGACCGCTTGTGTCAGATTAATGGTATAAAACGTACTACAACGTTGCGTATCGGACAAGTCTTGAGATGTTCTTAATCTGGGAAACAAATTTATTGAAATAAAAGGAAATGCCATTTCATACAGTTCTGTCAGGACTGTATGAAATGGCATTTTTATTTCCATTATTTTTGTGTGCTCTCTGAAAAAACAGTAACTTTGCCACATATTCGAGCATAAAAGATGGAAGAAACCAAGAAACAATTTGAGCATGTAATTGCAGTATGCCGTGATTTGTTTGCTAAAAAGTTGCATGATTACGGAGCTGCCTGGCGCATCATGCGTCCGTCTTCCGTGACAGACCAGATTTATATTAAGGCAAACCGTATTCGCAGTATCGAAGTGAAGGGCGTGTCCTTGATAGATGAAGGCATTCGTCCGGAGTTTATTGCAATTGTCAATTATGGTATTATCGGGCTTATTCAGCTGGAACTGGGCTATGCTGAGAAGGAAGATATAACTGAAGAGCGTGCGCTGGAATTATATGATACCTATGCCGACAAGGCGCTGAAACTGATGCTGGCGAAGAATCATGACTATGATGAGGCTTGGCGTAGCATGCGCATCACCTCCTATACAGATTTGATTTTGATGAAGATTTATCGGACCAAGCAAATCGAATCTTTGAAAGGAGACACCTTGGTTTCAGAAGGTGTAGACGCCAATTATATGGATATGATTAATTATGCCGTTTTCGGATTGATTAAGCTGGAATTTGGAGAATAAGTTTCTACATAAAGCAACTGTGATCTGGAGTAACGTCTGCCGTTTTTTACTGGCTGTCGTTTTTTTGTTCTCCGGATTTGTTAAGGCCAATGACCCTTTGGGCACGGTCTATAAGGTACAGGATTACCTGGAAGCATGGGGGCTGCAGAGCCTGAGCGCAGGATATGTGCCTTATCTGGCAGCTATGCTCTGTGCCTTGTTTGAGTTTATTCTTGGCATTTATCTGTTCTTCGGTATTCGTCGGAGGGTAGCTCCTTTGCTGGCTTTGTTGATGATGGCGTTTATGACACCGTTGACATTGTGGCTGGCCATAGCCAATCCGATTTCCGATTGTGGATGTTTTGGCGATGCGGTTGTGCTGACCAACTGGGAGACTTTCTTCAAGAACATCGTGTTGCTTATTGCGGCTATTTCCGTGTTTAAGTGGCGTCGGCATATCTTTAATCTGGTCACCACGAAAGTGGACTGGCTGATTTCGCTTTACAGTATTCTGTTCATCATCTTCTTCATGTTGTTCTGCCTGCGCTACTTGCCTGTGTTCGACTTTCGTCCTTATCATGTGGGAGCAGACATCATAAAAGGTATGACAATTCCTGAAGGTGAGAAGTCTACCGAGTATGAAACGATTTTTATTTATTCGAAAGACGGTAAAGAACAGGAGTTTACGATTGATAATTTCCCGACAGATTCCACGTGGACCTTTGTCGATTCGAAGACGCGGGTGAAGGAGAAGGGCTATGAGCCTCCTATTCACGACTTCTCGATTACTTCACTGGAAACGGGAGAGGATTTGACCGATGACATACTTCATAGTGACCAGTATACGTTCTTACTGGTGGCACCATGGTTGAAGCAGGCGGACGATAGTGGTATGGATTTGATCAATGAAGTGTATGATTACAGCGTGGAGCACGGGTATCGTTTCCTTTGTCTGACAGCTTCTTCGGAGCAGGATATCATAGACTGGCAAGAGAATACAGGAGCGGAATATCCGTTTGCGTTGATGGATGAGATTACGCTGAAAACGATAATTCGTTCCAATCCGGGATTGATGCTGCTGAAAAAAGGAGTCGTGCTGCGTAAATGGAGTGTTTCCAATCTGCCAGATGAATACCAGTTGAATGCACCGCTGGAGAAACTTCCATTCAGTACATGGAATCCGAAAACCAATGTGCACAAGGTGGTAGAAGTGACCGGTTGGTTCCTGGGGCCTTTGCTGTTCCTGACCGTAGTCGACCTGATATGGTTGCGCATAAAAAGCCGCAAAAAGAAAAAAGAGGAAGAGAATAATAAAGAAACATTATAACTAACCCTTTAAAATTTAAACAAAATGAGAAAAAACATTGTAGCAGGTAACTGGAAAATGAACAAGAACCTGCAGGAAGGTATTGCATTGGCAAAAGAATTGAACGAAGCATTGACAGCAGACAAACCAAACTGCGATGTAATCATCTGTACTCCTTTCATTCACTTGGCTTCTGTAACTCCTCTGGTAGACAGCTCTATCATTGGTGTAGGTGCTGAAAACTGCGCTGACAAAGTATCTGGTGCTTATACTGGTGAAGTTTCTGCAGAAATGGTTGCATCTACAGGTGCTCAGTATGTAATCTTGGGTCACTCTGAACGTCGTGCTTACTATCACGAAACAGTTGAAATCCTGGAAGAAAAAGTTAAATTGGCTTTGGCTAACAACTTGAAACCTATCTTCTGTATCGGTGAAGTATTGGAAGAACGTGAAGCTAACAAACAGAATGAAGTAGTAGAAGCTCAGTTGGCTTCTGTATTCTCTTTGTCTGCTGAAGATTTCGGTAAAGTAATCTTGGCTTACGAACCGGTTTGGGCTATCGGTACAGGTAAGACTGCTACTCCGGAACAGGCTCAGGAAATCCACGCTCACATCCGTTCTTTGGTTGCTGCTAAATACGGTAAGGAAGTAGCTGAAAATACTTCTATCCTGTACGGTGGAAGCTGCAAGCCTTCTAACGCAAAAGAATTGTTCGCTAATCCTGATGTAGACGGTGGTCTGATTGGTGGTGCTGCTTTGAAAGTTGCAGACTTCAAGGGTATCATCGACGCTTTTAAATAATTCTTTTTTGAATTAGTCAGGAGCGACTTATGAGCACAGAGATGATGTGAGGACGTAGCGCCGTCGTATGGTCTCTGCGCTCAATTGACTTTTGTTTTCTATGTCTATCTAAAAATCCGCTTATGCTGAAATATCTTTTATTTGTAGTTTCTGTTTTGTGTGTCGGCGGGGCTTATGCCCAGCAGAACATTATCGAAAGCCTGCAGACCCGTCGGGCGGGAGAAGGTGTAGTGACTATCCACCAGGATGCACAGATTACTTCTTTGATAGGGAAACGTTATGTGCGTTCTACCAGTTCGGAGCCGGTAAAGACATTAAAAGCTCGTGGATTTCGCGTACAGGTATACGCCGGGAATAATTCCCGTCAGGCGCGTAGTGAAGCGAATAGGGTAGCAACGAAAGTGAAAGAAGAATTTCCGGAACTTCCGGTTTATACTTATTTTCAGCCTCCTCGCTGGCTATGCCGGGTAGGAGACTTTAAAAGTATTGAAGAAGCACATGTAACCATGCGTAAATTGAAAGCTACAGGAGTTTTTAAGGAAGTGTCTATTGTGCGTGAACAGATTAATATACCTATAGAATAATGATGACAGATACAAATTCGATAAACTGGCCGCAAGAGAAGGTTGAGAAACTGGTCGGGCATTATAAGGAAATCCTTTCTTTGCTGGGTGAAGACCCTGAAAGAGAAGGACTGTTGAAAACCCCTGAGCGTGTAGCAAAAGCCATGCTGACGCTGACTCGCGGATATGAAATGGATCCGAGAGAAGTGCTGAATGCCGCAAAATTCAAGGAACCTTACAGCCAGATGGTGATTGTGAAGGACATTGATTTCTTTTCCATGTGCGAGCATCACATGCTGCCGTTCTACGGAAAGGCCCATGTGGCATATATTCCTAACGGATACATTACGGGGCTGAGTAAGATTGCTCGTGTGGTAGATATTTTTTCTCACCGTTTGCAGGTGCAGGAACGCATGACGCTTCAGATAAAGGAGTGTATCCAGGAAACACTGAATCCATTAGGCGTAATGGTGGTAGTAGAAGCCAAACACATGTGTATGCAGATGAGAGGAGTGGAAAAGCAGAATTCTGTAACGACGACCTCTGACTTTACAGGTGCATTCAATCAGGCCAAGACGCGCGAAGAGTTCATGAACCTGATTCGTGCAAAATATTAATATGAAAAAGACTATTTCCCCTTTTATCGTAAGTGGAGAGGGGAAATAGCTAACGTAAAATGACGCGGTCGCCTGCTTTTTGTGCCATTGGAATCTGAATTTTTTGCAACTCTTTGTAATGTTGCATGATTTCCTGGCATTTCTCCGGATTATTATAGATGTCCGGATTGGCTAAAGCCTGCAGGGTATGCTTCATTTCTTCTTCTACAATCGATAGCTTGAAATCAATTAACAACCTGGGAACTAACTCATAAAGTCTTTCTTCATCGGTGATGATTGCCTGTCCTTTGGAGTGGTACTTGCTTAGCTGATAGCGGTCGCTGGCCAGTTCTGCGGCCTGTTTGCTGATTTCCGGATCAGGATGAGTCAGGAAATAGCGTTCAGACACAAAGCCTTCATCGTGCAGATGATTCTCCGCTTCTTTTAGGATGCGGCGGTCTAAAGGATAGTGAAACTGCAGTTCATCCTCCTTCAAGCTGGAAGAAATACATTCTATGACAGTGAGCGGTTGCTCTTCTCCGTTTTCATCCTCTAAGTAACACATCACTTTCTCTCCATAGCGGACAATCATTTGCAGGAGGAGCTGTTCCTTCTTGTAGAACAGTTTCTGTTCGTTCCCTTCCAATGGGATATACGAAAGGTAATTGTCCGTAGGAACAGGAGTGCTTGTAGGTTGTCCGGCAGGCTGTTCAGCGGTTGGAGGTATATACTCTGCTGCTGTTTCCAGAGGAGCTGGAGGAAGTTGAGTCTCATCCGGTATAGGAATCTCTGTCGGCTGTGCCTCCGGGTAAGTAGTCGAAGGAGCAGGTTGAGCATCTTGGGTGGCCTGTCGTTGCTTCCGCTGGATTTCCTTGTATTTATTTTCCTGTGCCTGCTCTATCAATTTGTTTACCGCTTCTATCAGGATTTTCTCTTCCATTTGCAGAAGCTGGCTGCACTCGCGTGTATATACGGAGCGGACAATCGAGTCGGGTATCACAGAGATACTTTTTACGATACTGGAAATCAGACTGGCACGTTTGATGGGATCTTTTCCTGCTTCTTCCATCAGCAGGTTTGTCTTGAAACGGATGAAGTCCACTTCGTGCTCATTGATGTAGGCCTGATAGTCTGTGGCATTATGCTTGCGGGCAAAGCTGTCGGGGTCGTCTCCATCGGGGAGCAGACATACCTTGATGTTCATGCCTTCTTCCAGCAGCATGTCAATACCGCGTATGCTGGCTTTGATTCCGGCTCCGTCACCGTCATACAATACCGTGATGTTATTGGTAAAGCGATGAATCAGTCGTATCTGGTCGGAAGTCAATGCCGTACCCGAAGAAGCCACCACGTTTTCAATTCCACTCTGGTGCATGGAAATGACATCGGTATAACCTTCAACTAAGAAGCAGCGGTCCTGGCGTACAATGGCCTGCTTGGCAAAATAAATGCCATAGAGTTCCCGGCTTTTGTGATATATCTCCGATTCCGGAGAGTTGACATACTTCATCTGTACGTTCTTGGTGGCAGCGCTCAATACACGTCCGCCAAAAGCTACCACTTTTCCCGACAAGGTATGTACGGGGAAAATGACACGCCCCCAGAAACGGTCGCGAAGAGAACCGTCGTCCTTTCTATAGCACAAGCCGGTTTTTACCAGAAACTCTTCTTGATAGCCTTTCTGTTTGGCTGTACGTGCCAGTGCATCGTGACTGTCTGTGCTGTATCCTAACTGGAACTTTTTGATAATGTCATCACGGAATCCTCGGCTGCGTAAGTAGGTCATACCGATACGCTGTCCGTCGATGTGATTATAAAGTATGTCTTGAAAATATTCAGAAGCAAACTGGTTGACTACAAACAAGCTTTCACGCAGGCTATGTGCTTGTTTTTCTTCGTCGGTGAGTTCCCGTTCCTTTACTTCGATATGATATTTGTTGGCCAGCCACTTCAGTGCTTCGTAGTAAGAAAGTTGTTCGTGCTCCATGATGAAGTGCACCACATTTCCTCCCTTACCGCAACTGAAACATTTGCATAATCCTTTACTGGGAGATACACTGAAAGAAGGTGTTTTTTCATTGTGGAACGGGCATAGTCCGATGTAATTCACTCCCCTTCGGCGGAGTGTGACAAACTCGGATACTACATCTACTATTTGTGCAGCATCCAGTATTCGGTCTATGGTAGCTTGGTCAATCATTTCGAAGGGCGAAAATAATAAAAATAAGTAGAATGTGCAATTGACTTTGGCAAATCCTGAGAGAACGATGAAAGCATGCTAAACTGCGCAGCACCTTTCTGATGAATGATAGGGCTGTTTGTAAGATGTTTGTTGTTATTCTCTCGAACACTGTAATGTTTTTCGGGAAACAATATGGTAAGATTTCTGGATTGGCGTTTTTTATAAACAGGGAAACTACTTGTAAAACTTTTCAAAATCAGCTTCAAACGCATCGAAACCACCAGGATAAACACGCGCTATCTTTTCCGACACTTTAGTCTTGTCAGTTTTGTCTTGCAGCAAGTCAATAAAATTCCCCATAATCTGGCGCGGAATATTTTCTATCATAAAAGTAGCAAGTGCATGTGCCAATATATAAGCGTATTGTTCATCAGTTCTCTGTTTTTTCATGAACAGGGTCCTGTCTGCATCTATGAATTTTCTCAGATTAATTTCGCCCAGCATGTACATGGTGCGTATCCTTCCTTTTTCGTATGATGTCATGGAATGTCTGATGCCTTTTTTCCCTGCCTCACAATGCTCAAAATATTCGCTTAACCCTTCCATAAGCCACATTGGAGGATTTATACCTGTTATTTGTCTGGTAAGGTAATGGCTTAGTTCGTGGTATATCACCGAAAGAGCTTTTTTTCTGTCCTTCCCCATTCCCATGATAATGGCTTCCTTTCTTTTCGCATTATACAAGGCATTTACCGTATTGAGAGGATGAGCTTTGCTTATACCGATAGTATCAAGATAAAACATTGCTTCACTACGTTCCTCGAATACCGTAAGTTTCACTTTCAAACTGTCTTCGAGCCCGAAAAGACTGTAGAACTCTATCTGATAGTCCATAATATGCTCTACCTGCAAACGTTCTTTTTCGGTTAATCCATCTCCGGCATACTCTATATGTAATCTTCCGTCAGCAGGTGTGGGCAAAAAACAAAACCATAAAATTATAGATGACAATATACGTCTCATTTTCTGTTCTTCTTTTTCAAATACCTTTTCTGTTCACGTTTATTCATATCCCGCATGATAAGGTCATCATCTATCACCGCCTTATATTTTTTCTTCTCTTCCATAATCACATCTCCTTCCGTTGTCCTGAATGTAGGCATAAAATGTGAATAAGCATATCCTGTAGCCTGGAGAGCATCAAATTTGTTTTCGTCGAGGAAAAAATATGTGATTGATACACAAGTTTTGCCAGCAAGCCCTACAGGTTGGCCTGTCAATACCTGTTCGCCGGGCACTATGAAATTCTCATCCATGACAAGATATGCCGCAAAAGTGTGATCGGAATGATATATAAGCAACTGTCCTGGGTTGGCAGTCTTGCATGCAATACCGCTTCGTGTAGCATATACGGTGTCACCTTGGCGCATATAAAAGTTCAGGGTTTTCACATGTTCGCGTATATCTGTTTTCCATGCAGTTATCTTTCCATTTTTTACAGGAAGAGCATACGGGTATTTTATATCGAGGTTGTCAACGAAGATACCGCGATAGAATATAAAAGATGAAGGGTCCTTAAACGGATTTTCTACATTTGAGCCATTGGGAATGGTAAATAAAGTATTCTTTCCGGGATGTAAATTATATGAACGGTCATCCTTGCGATAAACATAATAATCGCAAAAGTCATTGTTCGTATAAACCAATGATAAATCCTGCTTCGCGTTTCTTTCCCAATTGGATTCTATTATATTATAAGGTTTGCTCATCAACGTTTTTAATGACTGTGACATTCCTCGCATCGTAAGTAAGGACAACATTATTACAATGCACATTTGTGTTTTTCCATTCTGCATATCAAAGAATTCTGTATTTTAAATTTATGCCTCCAAAGATAACAGAATTTTTATTAAATATATTCTTCTTTATTCATTTAATTGTTTCCCAAAGACAAGTTGACACCTGATTGAGAAATGTATCTTAATGATTATATCCGTTTGATTCGTTTTAAAAAGGCTGCGTATTTATCAGCGAAGGAAGAAGTAGGTAGTGGAGCATGCTTTGCGCGTTCAGGCTGGTCTTGATTTCTAAAAGATAAAGGCTATGGAAGCCCCGAAGGTAATATTATGCATAGGCGTTCTTTTACTATACGAACGGACTTTCCGGTTACCCTCTTCGTCTGCCCAGGAGTTCTTCAGGTCGTATGTCAGTCGGGGGGAGGCAAAGTCATAGTCGCAATAGAGGCGCAGGGCCGCATTTTCCTTGTAGCGGTAGGCGAGAGAAAGGCCGGTTCCTAATTTGAATGTAGAACTTTTACGAATGTGAAGAAATTCCTCATCAATGAAAGTACCCTGTAGCATTTCCTGAACGCTGAGACCTTCCTGCTGGATATAGTAATCTACGTCGGCTTTATAGAATTGGTCGTAGGCTTCCTGGCTCACTTTCTGGCGGTCGAAAATGGCCGGATTAATCCGTGAAATAGAGTTTAAGGTAAAGTTTGCATTAGTGCGTCGTCCAGCTAATAGTTTGCTTCCTATCAGGAAGCGGCTGCTGAGCGGATAAGAAAAGTAAAGTCCTAAATCGATGTCACACATACCTAAATGGTCCGATTCCAGTCCGTCCAGCAGGTACATGTTGACAGGGGCTCCTTCCTTCAGGTCATTGTCCAGGTCAAAATGCTTTTTGTTTTCTTCGGGAATATCGGCGATAACAGGTACGGTAGCTACTCTCAGTCGCCCTCCCAAACCGATGTACGCATTGAAAAAGTAGGCCCCTTCTGCGCTGACGACGGTCGATGTACCGGTATGCAGGTGCATGCCTAAAGGAGTTCCTTCTTCTGTGTCATATAGTTCGGCAGTACGCAGGGTGGAAGGTCCTGTGGCAAATCCCATGTTGAGGCTCAGGAATGAAGGTGTATCGTAGCGGTTGAAGTGGGTTGTTAACTGGCTGCTGGTGGTATTCTTACGAAAAATCAGGTCGGAAAAGAAATAGCCTAAGTCCGTTGAAACCATGCCGATTCCAGCTCCTACCAGTACATCGCCAATCCAGTGACGGTTGTTCAGCTGGCGTGTGATACCGGTTATTCCCGCTAAGGTATATCCTCCGATGCTGTACCACGGGCTGACCATGCCGTATTCTTTATGCAGGATTGTGGCACACATAAAAGCCGTGGCCGTATGTCCGGAAGGAAATGAATTGTTTGATGAATTGTCCGGACGCATTTCTTTGGTCGTATATTTCAAGGTGTTGACAAAGCCGGCCATCAAGGCTGCTGAGAAAACATTGCTGACTGTGAGTTCCTTCCATGAACTGCGGCTTTCTACTCCAGCTAATTTCATGCCCCATGTAGTAACTAACGGGACATATTGTGTATAATTGTCATATTCGTGGTGAAAGGTCGGCTGGAAGCGATTACGCAGTGTACGGAAATCCTGGTTTTGTTTTTTGACGATTAATCCGGAAACGATAAAAGGAATTCCCATGTACGAAAAGTTTTGCTGGAAAAGTTCCTTTGTTTTCTTTGGCTTCGCGGGAAGAGCCGATGAGGTGAGAGAAGACGTAGAGTCTTGTGTCAGGAAGTAATGTCCCGCTGGATTATGTGCACACAGCGAGTGACAGGTCAGTGCTGAAATAAAGAAAAATAATAAAGTGCATATTCTCATTGCTGCCCGTATTTTAGAAATACATTGTAAAGAGAGCGGCAAAGATAGTGCTTTTAATAAAGAGGCTGAAAGTTTTCAGATGTACATTGGAAAAATGTAAATGTGTGAATATGAGTTTTTTATGATTTTATATGATGTACAAGTACGTTGGAATTGGGCATAAAAAAAGGAGACCGATGATTCAGTCTCCTTTTATATTAATGGAAAATCCGATTATTTAATGTTCGGGTTCAGCTTGTTCCATTCAGCTACTGGAGGAAGAACGCCCATAGCGATTACTTCGTCACGCAGTGCGCACAAGTGTTCGTAGCTCTTATCCAAAGCAGCTTGTTCTTCTGCAGTACCGTTCAAAGCAGCGCAGTGGCAACCGTCAGCAGTGATAGAAGTTTCCCAAGCCATCATGATGTGGTCGTACTTTTCGTTAGAAACGTAAGTACCAGCCGGCCAGCGGAATGCTTTGCCACCCATAGCAGCACCAATCATTTCGATAGAAACGTATGACGGGCTCTGGAATGAAGAACGGCCACGCAAGTTGATGATGTTTGCACCACCTTTAGTAACTTTCTGCTGGATTTCAGCCCACTGTTCTTTTGTCAAAGCGTCAGTACCGATGATGTCTGTCAAAGCTTTACCGTTTACTTTAGCAGTAGAAGCAAATACAGCCATCTGTTCGCCGTGACCACCGTAAGTACGGCAGTTTTCAACTGCGTCCATAGAAACGCCGAAGTGTTTAGCCAATTCGCTGCGCAGACGAGTAGAGTCAAGAGCAGCCAAAGTAGTTACCTGACCCGGTTTCAAACCAGAGTACAACAGTGTGATCAAACCTGTGATGTCAGCAGGGTTGAAGATAACTACGATGTGTTTTACATCCGGACAGTACTGTTTTACGTTCTTACCGAATTCTTCTGCGATAGCTGCGTTACCTTTCAACAGGTCTTCACGAGTCATACCAGCTTTACGAGCAGCACCACCTGAGTTTACGATATATTTAGCACCAGTCAGCGCTTCTTTGATATCTGAAGTGAAAGTGATGTTCACACCTTCGAAACCGCAGTGGAACAATTCTTCAGCAACACCTTCCAAACCTGGAGCGTACGGGTCGTACAAGCAGATGTTAGGAGTTAAGCCCATCATGATAGCAGTCTGAGCCATGTTAGAACCGATCATACCGGCAGCACCAACAATGGTAAGTTTTTCGTTTGTTACAAATTCCATAATTCTTATGTATTTAAGTTATGTATAAAAGTGTATAGTCAGTCTTTGTTTTTTCTTCAATGCAAAGATAGGAAAGTTATCAGTGAAAAACGAATCTTTACACTGGTAAATATAGGATGAAAAAAGATGATTTTCGGCAATTACGGAAAAATTTCACTATTTTTAGATGTCATATCCCAATTTTGTAAAGAGTAGGTTACATTTCTTTGTCTGCATTTTATCACTTTAAATTCTTTTCCCTATTACCTTATCTATATAGGATATAAAGACACCTTTTTTCTCCTTTCAGCAAGTGTTTTTTCCTTCCTTGGAAAACGCCCTTGCGTTTAAGATCAAACGTCCTTGCGTTTCAAGTCAAACGCACTTGCGTTTTAGATCGAACGCACTTGCGTTTTAGAACGAACGCATTTGCGTTTTGGAGGAGTATTGAGACTAAGAGTTTTATCGTGACTTTTTGTTCTATAGAGTAGAGTATATATAAGGCAATTTGACGGAATAGATGGTCATTCTTTCAATTCTGTTTTCGAAAGTCATTGAGTTTTCTGAAATATTCCATATTTTTGCCCGATAACCGTTATGAAGATGAAAGTAAAGTTATACCTGTTAGGGTGGGTAATAATGATATGCAGTGTGATTTCAGCCAAAGGACAGAGCTTGAAAGAAGTTGTTGCTCAGGCTGAAACGGACACAGCCAATGTTTACCTGCCTGCTGATTCCTTGTTTGCCCGTTTTCTGAAAGAAAAACAGATTCCGATTACAGCGTGTAACCGAATGACGCTTTTGAAGAGCGGTCGCAGCAAGTTTGAACATCTGTTTGAGGATATAAAGAAGGCTGAAAACTATATCCATCTGGAATACTTTAATTTCCGCAGTGATTCTATTGCCAAGGAATTGTTTACCCTATTGGCGGAGAAAGCCAAAGAAGGAGTGACAATCAAGGCCCTGTTTGATGACTTTGGAAATTTGTCGAACAGTCGTCCCTTGCGAAAGGAACATCTGAAGATGCTGGCGGAAAGAGGAGTGGAAATGGCTCGTTTCAGTCCCATTCGTTTTCCTTATATCAATCACGTATTTTGTCGTGACCATCAGAAAATTGTGGTGATTGACGGAAAGGTGGGGTATACGGGAGGCATGAATATTGCCGATTATTATATCAACGGACTTCCCGAAATCGGTCCCTGGCGCGATATGCACATTCGTATAGAAGGACCGGCGGTGCAGTATCTGGAAAAAGCTTTTTTAGGCGTATGGAATAAGGAAACACACGAAGGCTTGAAGGAAGGGCAAGTGGCACACGATACGTTGTGCGAGGATTCCGGAAGAAGGGTGGCCATTGTGCAGCGTATTCCGAAAGTTTGTCCGGAAATCATGCGTGAGGCCTATATTGCGGCGTTGGATGCCGCAGAGCGTAAGGTGCAGATTATCAATCCTTATTTTACTCCTACCCGTAAGGTCAGAAATGCCATCAAACGGGCGGCTGAACGGGGAGTTCGGGTGGAAATCATGATTCCGGGGAAGTCGGACATCTCTTTTACTCCCGATGCCGGATTTTATATAGCCAATAAGCTGCGTAAGGCGGGAGCACACATCTACGTGTTTAATGGAGGCTTTCATCATTCTAAAATCATGATGGTGGACGAGCGGTTCTGTACGGTAGGCAGTACGAACCTGAACAGCCGTAGTCTGCATTATGATTATGAAATCAATGCTTTTATTCTGGATTTACCTACTACTGCCGAGTTGGGAGAAGTATTTCAGAACGACAAGCTCAACAGTACGATTATGACCCGTGAGGAATATAAGAAGCGGAGTGTCTGGCGTCGTTTCGTAGGGTGGTTCGCGCATTTGTTTACGCCGGTTATATAATAATAAAAGGTGAATATCTCCTGAAACTACGATTTTTTTCTTATTTTTGTCCGATTGTATAGTAGTAACGGCCAAAAAAGAATCTGATTTTTACGGAACAATATGTCGTTTTTTAGGGATGTAATCGGACAAGAAGATGTGAAACAACTTCTCATTCATAGTGCAAAGAATGGGAGGATGCCTCATGCTGTGTTGCTGACGGGACCTGCAGGAAGTGGAAAGCTACCCGTAGCTTTAGCTGTGGCACGTTATCTTCTTTGTCATCATCCTGCAGAAAATGATGCGTGCGGCCAATGTAATTCGTGCAAGATGATGGACCATCTGGCTCATCCTGACATGCATTTTGCTTTTCCGGTGGTACGTAAAAAGGCCGGAAGGGACGTGGTCTGTGATGAATTCCTGCCTCAGTGGCGTGAAATGTTGGGGCGTAATCCGTATGCCGACCTTCAGGAATGGATGCGGGTCATTGATGCCGGAAACCAGCAACCTCAGATTTATGTGCGTGAGAATGATGAAATTCAACGGAAGCTTTCGCTGAAAGCCAGTCAGGGAGGATACAAGGTCATGCTCATCTGGCTTCCGGAAAAAATGAATGTGGAATGTGCGAACAAGTTGCTGAAACTGCTGGAAGAACCTCCTTTAAAGACTGTTTTTCTGTTGGTGAGTGAGGAACCTGACTTATTGCTTCCTACGATTGTGAGTCGTACGCAGCGCATCAATTTAAAGCCCTTGCCGGAGTCGGACATTGAGCGTTATCTGGTGGAGCGTTATATGCTCCCTGTGGAAGATGCCCGTGACATAGCACACCGTTCGGCCGGAAGCTTGTTGAGAGCTGTGGAAAATGTGCATTTGGGAGAGGAAAACAAACTTTGCTTTGAACTCTTTGTGAATCTCATGCGTACGGCCTATAAACGTGATATTCGTAGCCTGAAAGCGTGGAGTGAGCAGGTGGCAGGAATGGGGCGCGAACGGCAGAAGAACCTCCTGGAATATTGCCAGCGGATGGTGCGTGAAAACTTTATCTGCAATTTCCGTCAACCTGATATGGTATATCTGAGTCCGGAGGAGTTGCAGTTTGCCAGCCGTTTTGCTCCTTACATCAATGAGCGGAACATTATTTCCGTGATGGAATTGCTGGAGGAGGCACAGGTACACATTGAGCAGAATGTGAATCCGAAGATGGTTTTTTTTGACATGGCGCTGAGAATGATTGTAGAAATGAAACAACAATAACAATATATGGACGATTTCAAGCTTAAAAACGGAAGTGGCCGACTCTGCTGTGGAGGCTGCGGACGACAGAATAATAAATTGAATACTTATGACTGGCTGGCCGATATTCCTGGAAACGCGGAGGAACAGGATATGGTGGAAGTTCAGTTTAAGAATACCCGCAAGGGATATTATAAAAACAGCAACGGGCTGCATCTGGAGAAGGGAGATATTGTGGCAGTGGAAGCCAGTCCGGGACATGACATCGGTACGGTAACACTGACCGGAAGACTGGTTCTCTTGCAGATGCGTAAGGCTAATTTGAAGCCTGATGCAGAAATACGCCGTATTTACCGTAAGGTAAAGCCGGTGGACATGGAAAAATATGAGGAAGCAAAATCACGTGAACATGATACAATGATTCGCTCGCGTAAGATTGCAGAAAGCCTGGGACTTCAGATGAAAATCGGTGACGTGGAATACCAGGGTGATGGCAATAAGGCAATATTCTATTACATTGCAGATGAGCGCGTGGCTTTCCGTCAGCTGATTAAGGTGTTGGCTGAGACTTTCCGGGTGCGTATCGAAATGAAACAGATTGGTGCCCGTCAGGAAGCCGGACGTATCGGAGGAATCGGACCGTGCGGACGCGAGTTGTGCTGTGCTACGTGGATGACGAACTTCGTTTCAGTGTCGACCAGTGCGGCTCGTTTTCAGGATATTTCGCTTAATCCGCAAAAACTGGCCGGACAGTGTGCCAAACTGAAGTGCTGCCTGAATTATGAAGTAGATGCCTACGTGGAATGTCAGAAACGCTTGCCGAGTAAGGAAATTACCCTTGAAACGTTGGACAACATGTATTATTACTTCAAGGCAGATATTCTGAAAGGAACCATTACTTATAGTACGGATAAGAGTTTCCTGGCAAATGAAGTGACTATCTCCGCACGCAGAGCCTTTGAAGTGCTGAATATGAACAAACGGGGAGAAAAGCCTGAAAAACTGGATGACGAATTCTCCGGACGTGAATCGCAGCGTTCAAAAGACTTGCTGGAACAAGAGAGCTTGACCCGTTTTGACAAGACAAAAGGCGGAAAGAACCGGAAAAAGAAACAAAAAGGGCAGGCATCACAAAACAATGCGTCAGCGGCTCCTGTAGAAGCAGGTAATGGACAAGCTCCAGAGGCTCCTAAGGAGAAAGAAAATAAAGGACCGCAAGGAAGAAATAACCGTCCACAGAGACCGAAAGGGAATCCGGCTCCGGCAGTTCCACAGGCTCCAGTGGCTGAAAATTCCGGAAATGCACCACAGGCAAAAGCCGGTCAGGAACCTCGCCCTAACCGCAACGGGCGGAGAAATTTCCGTCGGAATAACGAGGGAAACAAACGTCCGGAGCGTAATACAAATACGGATGTACAGGCTTAAAGAATCTTTTATCTATTATATAAAGGCAGGACTGACACTATGTGTCTTGTTCCTGCTGAATGCCTGTCATACAGATACACGTTATCATGTATATCAGGCTGTTTCTGGTGAAGAAGGCTGGGATAAATCCGATTCCCTGGCTTTCCATCTTCCTGTAGGACTTTCTTCCGGTGAGTATCGGATGGAGATAGGCCTCCGTCATACCGGAGAATATCCTTATCGGGATATCTGGCTTTCGGTGACGCAGTCGGAAGGCGATTCAATACCGCCCCGCACGGATACACTACACATTTATCTGACCGATGAAAAAGGACACTGGGTGCAGAGTGGGGCAATGGGAGGATTGTATCAGCATGTATATGTGTCAGATAAACCGGTTATTTTCTCTACCGATTCAATAGACCGCATTTTTCGTATCACTCATCTGATGAGGCAGAATCCATTGCCTGGAATATCCGATGTGGGAGTCCGGTTATTTCTCCCTGGCAGCGTCGATGCGGAGGAAGACGAACAACAGGATGGTAAATCCCCACAATGAGGAACCGCCGTAGCTGAAGAAGGAAAGGGGGATACCGATAACGGGGGTTAGTCCGAGAACCATTCCTATATTGATGAAGAGATGGAAAAAGAAGATACTCAGTACGCAGTAGCCGTACACTCTTCCAAAGCGGCTTTCCTGTCGCTCGGATAGCACGATAAGGCGTAGAATGAGTGCCATAAACAAGAAAATGACAAAAGCGGAACCGATAAATCCTTGCTCTTCGCCGATAGTACAGAAAATGAAGTCGGTATCCTGTTCCGGAACGTATTTCAGTTTGGTCTGTGTACCGTTGAGAAAGCCTTTCCCGAATAATCCTCCGGAACCGATGGCAATTTTACTTTGGTTGACATTGTATCCGGCTCCTGCAGGGTCATCTTTCATTCCCAATAACACTTCGATTCGAATCTTCTGGTGAGGTTCAAGTACCTGATTGAATACATAGTCGGTCGAGAAGAAAAAGATGCCCGAGCCAACTACGAACAGAATTACATAGAAATAAGCTCTCAGTCGTTCACGCAGATAGAAGAATGCCAGTGTGAGTACGATTCCTCCACAAAGGACTAACTGGAGATGACATACATTAAACGGAATTACGTAGTTGGAAAACAGGGCTCCTAATAACGTTCCTCCGCCTCCGATACCGAAAATGTAGGTAGCAAGTTTGGGCGACTGTCGCTGACAAAATCTTCCTACCAGAAAAGCGGAAAGCAGGATAATAAGCGCCAACACAGAGAATTCTCCCCATGAAGTCATTTCATCAGGCATAATTTCTGTACCGAATTTTAGCCCGACGATAAAAAATACCACAGCACAGATTCCGGAGAATAGAACTGTTCCGGTCATCCCTTCTCTGTAGAGCATTAAAAAAAAGGATAGGTACACCAGGGCAGAACCTGTCTCTTTCTGGAGTATAATCAATGCCATAGGCAGCAGAATGATGCCCAATACAGTTATCAGATTGCGGGTGCGCTGCATCTGGAAAGTATATTCGTTTATATATTTTCCTAATGCAAGGGCTGTGGCAAATTTGGCGAATTCAGCGGGTTGCAGACTTACCGGTCCTAATACAATCCATGAACGTGAACCTTTGATTTCATGCGGATTGAAGATAGTACCGAATAGTAGCAGAATCATGATGCCATAAAGCAGATAAGCGTAGGTGTCGTATACACGGTCTTCAAGCATGAGTATGACAAAGCCTATCCCCAGTGAACAGCCTATCCACATCAGCTGTTTACCGGCGCGTGTGGTAATATCCAGGAAATTCGGCTCACCATAATCGTAACTTGCTCCGCATACACTGAACCATCCGCAGATGACCAGTATCAGGTAAAGTCCGATGGTCCACCAGTCCACATTTTTCCATACACTACCTCTCATGTATCCCATAATCAATCCTCCTGTTTTGAATCTCTGTAGCCATGACTTCATCTTCTGGCGAGAGTTTCCCTTTTAAATACTTTTCAATCATGAGTCGTCCGATGGGTACACCGTATACCGCACCGAATCCTCCGTTTTCCACATAGACTGCTATGGCAATCTTAGGGTTGTTCATAGGGGCAAATCCCATGAAGGCAGAGTGGTCTTTCCCACGGTTCTGGGCCGTTCCGGTTTTTCCGCATACCTCGATGTCGGGTAAGTTGGCTCCTCTACAAGTTCCGCCCAATACTGCAGAACGCATGCCTTGTACCACTTCCTCGTAATGTGAACGGTCTACCATGGTGTATCTTTTCCGTGTGTAAAGTGTGTCGAGCGGTTCACCTTCTACCTCTTTCACCACATGAGGTGTGATAAAATAGCCTCTGTTGGCGATGGTTGCTCCTAAGTTGGCTATTTGTAATGGAGTCAGTGTGACCTCACCTTGTCCGATGGAAATACTGATGATGGTCAGTCCATTCCATGAGCCTCGGTAAGCTTTGTCGTAAACACTTGCATTGGGAATAAATCCTCTTTTCTCTCCGGGAAGGTCGATTCCCAACGGATAACCGAATCCCATGGATACCATATAATCTCTCCAGGTGTTCATGGCTTTTTGTACGGTTCCGTATTTCTTTTTGGCACCAATCATGTAATAGAGTCCCCAGCAGAAATATCCGTTGCAGGAAGTTGCTAATGCCGGAATCAGCGAAAGCGGCGAGGGGTGACCGTGGCAGCCAACATGAAGCTGTCTCTTATACACATCTGACGCTGC